>Ga0065711_1040647_pt1 | contig 16794 bp, 18 predicted proteins | sample Hoacrofraction12_FD_59098 | JGI IMG/M metagenome (GOLD analysis project Ga0065711, IMG submission 59098) | Hoatzin crop microbial communities from Cojedes, Venezuela - Epithelial fraction 12 v2 (version 2) | ecosystem: Host-associated > Birds > Digestive system > Esophagus > Crop | place... | reverse complement strand
GAGGGGCGCCTGTGGGAGGGGGGCGGTGGGGCCGGGCCGGGCCCGACCGGGCCTGCAGCAGGGCCCTGCTCTGAGGGGGGCCTGCAGCAGGGCCCTGCTCTGAGGGGACGCCTGTGAGGGGGGCCTGAAGCAGGGCCCCGCTCCGAGGGGCGGCCCGGTGCCCGCAGGCAGCGGCGTGGCGTCCTCCAGGTTTGGTTAAAAAAGGGGGGGAACCCCCGAAAACCCCCCAGAGCAAAAGCGGGGGGCGATGCCTCTGGGCTGTGGTTTCCGCAGGAAGCCCGGCGGCTCCTGCCTCCCTGAGGGCAGCTCAGGCAGCTGTGGAAGGGGCAGTGCAGGGAGCAGGCCCCGGGGTCGTGGGTGGCTGCCCCGGCTGCGGGCCGGGCGCCGGGCCGGGCTCTGCTTCCCCGGGGTTGTGCCCTCTCCGCTTTCGCAGAACCCAGGCGTCTTGAAGGAGCCCGTCCCTGTGGAGGGTTCCCTGCGCGGCCCGGGCACGGCACCGCCTGCTGCCTGATCTCCCCCGGATCGGGGTCAGAGCCACGCGCTGGTTTGGAACGTGGCAGTGGCTGTCGCTCGGTGTCGTCGCCGCGTAGCGTGGGAGAATCCACGGGGAAAAGCCCCCTCTGCCTTCCCCCAGCACCAACACTCGTCCCCCTGGCACGCGGAGGGTGCTGGCGCGGCCGCTGCAGTTCTCGAAGCCTGTGGTTCGCTGTCGGGGGATGAACTCCTCGGTGCCATGGGGGTGAGATGACAGCAGGCAGCTGATGTCCCCAGTCGCGGTGAGGAGGGCCGCCAATGCCTTGGTGACCTCCCTCGCCTTGTACTGGCGCAATTGGCTGCAGGAGGGTCTAGGAAGGTTTCATGGTACTTGTTCAGCAAGCGACCAGCACACAGGAGGGGAATTAAAACACTGACTGGTGCTTTCCTGGGCTGAATCCTCCCCAACTCCCCGCTGGCCTCAGGTTCTTGGGTTCGGCATCTGCACTGAGCGAGGATCTCGGCTAGAGGAACTACAGGAGCTGGCTCCTCCAGCAGCCTGGTTGCTTGAACACTGCAGGTACTAGGGTTGATTTCCTAAGCTCTGTGACCTGAGGCTGGTCACATTGTCCCCTGCAAGGGCTGATACTGCGGCCTGTGCCTGCCTCACCCAGGGTTTTTCCAGCCTGCCTGCTCCTGCTGGCAGGGCAGGAGGTGTTGGCATCTCCGGCAGAAAGCTCTCCAGGAACCTTCTCCTGTCTGCAGTTTCCTAGCCCTGATATTTTCCCTGGACTGGGCGCAGGGAAGCCTTGAGCAGGAGACCACAGCCATCAACATGTGGACCTGCCCACTGCTGGGAGCGGAGCTGTCACAACCAGGCTTCTTCTGCCAGCAGCACAAAGCTGTAGCTGTCTCCATCCCGCTTCTGATGAAGCTTCTGACCCGGTGCTGCCCCGGCGTCCTTCAGCCGTGCTCCCTCAGCAGCAGGCTGTCTTCTGCTGGTGGTTTAGCAGCAGGGAATAAGGCAGATTTGGGTAGATGTGGGTAGATTCTGCCCTGTGAGCTTGTGAGGCTGAAACTCTCACGTAGATCTGAGCGTAACAGAGCAGCGGAGTCATGTGTTCTGCAAGTAACATGGGAAAGTGCAACCCTGACCTTCTAAGAGGAAGATGCTGATACTTCTGGCCAACACCAGGGCACAGTGATGGTCATGAACTTCTTGAGACTTTTCTTTATTAAAGAGCTGGAAGATGTAGTATGTGGCTTGTTGCTTTGTAGTAGAGGCAGCCTACCAAGAGAGTGCCAACTGCTGCGGGCTTTCATGCAAATAAAGCATCTCTTTGTTGAAACTCCAGTCTGTGAAGCTAAAGCAGCTTATCAGGTGCTTAGTGTTGTTGAAGCAACTGTCATAACTAATACTTGGCTCTTCTGCGCGACCCAGTGGCTTTGCTTGTCTGTATGCCCTTGAGTGTTAGCAAAACACTTTCTGTGAAGCAGGGGGGTCGGGCTGCTGAGGCAGATCCACCCGGCTGCCGCCGTCCAGGTGGCTCAACAGCGCTTAGCCACCGTACAGGAGCCAGCAAAGAAGCATTTGGTTCAGACACAAATGTAACCGGAGCTGGACCTCATCCGGCTCTTGACAAAGGCTGAATCCTGCGTGACTGCGTCGCTGCATGATCGCAGCCCTCTCTAGAGATGTCTGCTGACCCAAGGTCTGCTTTGCTGTGGTAGGCGTCGGGCTTGGGCCGGGGTGCTAGAGAGCTTCTGCCTGCACACCTGGTAGTTGGGGCGCGCGGGATCAGGCCTCTGAGATGGCGGGTGTTGTGTTGTGGACGGACCTAAAAGAGGCCGCGGCTCTTCCGTGGTAGCAGATGGAGAAGTAGGAACAGGGCGTGGTACTTTCATAGTCTTAGAAACCATATTTAAAGCAAACTGAGAACCCAGTCACAGTAGAAAAGTAGATAGCCTGCCAGCTCTCAAACACAGAAAAAGACTCATTAGAGAAACTTCAGAGCCCACCTTACCTTGTCCCTGTAGAGTGGAGTTTCTTTACCAGCTTGAAGAGCCCCTGCAGAAGCAGAGGATCTGAATGAGACCCACTGCGAGTGTCCCTGGTGGCAGTAGCCCTCTGGTTGGCTTGGCCCCTGGCTGGAGGAGGTCCCTGTGCTGGTGGCACTCTCGTTGGCTTGGGCGCTGGTCCGAAGGACCCTGGGGTGGGTCTGGGTGCGGTGTTTGGCGTGGGTCTCTGCTCCCCACGCTCCATCACTGGCAAATGTAGCTCGTGCCTATAACTGTTCTGATCCAAGCTGGGAGCGGTCCCAACCGTCTCCTCCAGGAAAACATCCTGAAATATGGGCGGGCTCACCATCAAACGGCGCTGGAGTTTGAAGTACCCAGATACTTGGGCCCACCTCAAACGGGAGCTGCGTTAGCATCACTTTACTCCATCAGGAGCAGTGAGAATGGTGAGGTTTCCTCGCTGAAGAAGGCACTGAGGAGCCTGTTGCTTCGGAGTCGCTGCTAGTAGTGCTCCCTTTACTGGCCATCAAAGACCTGTTCTGTTCTCTGCTAAGACGTTAAAGAATAGCCCTTGCTGTCCGATTCTTGCTTGGAACAACTTGTACTTGCTTGTCTGCCTGCAAAATGAGGGATGATTCGTGAGGCCGGCGTCAGTAGCACTTGCCTGCAGCAGGAGTGCAGGAATCACTCTGCCCTTCTGCTGCAGTGCACTGGTTGGCGTACAAGCTCTCGGCTGGGCTTTCGCCTTGCCCCAAGCCTGCTCCCGGTAGCTGAGGAGGGGGATGGTATCACTCCGCGAAGCCGGATCCCAGCAGTGCCAGGGCGTCGAAATCCACGAGCTCCTCTGGCACTGCTTGGAAGTGGAAGTGAGCTGCTGTGTTAACACACGGCCTGGCTCCCTTCGCGTGGGCCCTCACCAGCCCTCTGGGGAAGGGCATCTTGGCTCGTGGCAGTCGTTTAACCACTAGCACAAGTCAAGTGACTGACAAGGCTCCTGTGGTCCCCAGTGTCCTACCTTCGGGCAAGCAAATCGCCACAGGTCTCTGCTGCTAGCAGTGACATCTTGGTTTTCCCAAGGGATTTCTTGTCGACAGCATGCTCAGCTCGCTACCTGGAAACAGCGTGGCCAGCTGTGTTCTGGGTGTTGTGAACAGGAGCACCTGTGTGTACTTGACTGCCTACTGCTCACGACGCCTGTAGCTGAAGGACTGGGGCTCTGACGCTTGGCCTGTGGGCTGGCACGTCCCAGTGACCTGCTAGCTGCTCCTGTTCTGCTAAAAATCGGGGTCAGAACTGGCGCTGAAGCTTCATGTGACGCTTGGTGTCCTTAATGGCTCATGTGCCTTGGTGTAGCCTTGCTGGCAGAGATCAGAACACTTGAGGCTGGGTGGAAGGGAAGCAGTCTGTGGTGTCCTCTGGCCACAATGCTCACACAAGGTTTGTGGTAGTGACCCTCTGTGGCAGCAGCTAGAAACCTGTCTGGTCCTCCAGCCTCCATTCCTTGGTGTAAATGACCTCTTCTTTATGTACTTTTAATTCTCTTGCAGAGCAAGCCCACAGCACCGAAAAGAGAATCTCTTCTCCCTGTGAGCAGCACCTCCAAAGAGAATGGGCTTCGTGTAGAGCAAGATGATCAGGACTTATTTGCAGGCGAGTCTGTATCTACTGGGTGTTTGCGGCTTTCTGGAGTGATCTGTTTTTAAGCATGACTTGCAGGTCATGATATTTCTGGACTATCACAGGACCTTATCTCAAACTCGTGTTCCAGTCTGCTCTGGAAGCGCTAAGCTCTGGTGGTGTTTTTGGGAGGGCTGGAGTAGCCTCCTCCAGGACTCTGGCATAATCATCTGGCGAGATTAACTGTTTGGAAGCTGAAGAGGCTTAAAAATGGACTTTGCTTTAGTTTTGTTGTCTTAAACTGTAAAGTGGTGAGTGTCTTCCCAGAGTTTTAAGACTTTTTTTCTCTGCCTTTTCCCTCCATGCAGCTGGAGGAAACATCTCTGGTTGAGACATGGCTGTTCCCAAGGAACAGGAAACATAGCCCCCCTCAACAGGGGAGGATGAGGAGGGTCAGACCTTCCCTGGCCCTGGCATGGTGGAATGTCTCTGCCAGAGGCATCCGAGAGTCATTTCCGGAGACACCTGCTACCAAACAGAAGATTTTATTTCCCCTGGGTGGAGAAGTGTACTGGGTAGGAGCCTACCTTCCAGGCTGCTGCGTAAAAATCCAGCTCGGCTTTAACCGTTCTAGTGTGCAGCTCCTCTAGCATGCAGCAAGGAGGTGATGCCTGTCTCCTCCTAGAACAAGAAATTCACTGGATTAATTTCACGTGCTCCAGCAGGATTGATCAAATGCCCTTGCTGCAGTGGAGATGCATGAGGTCATGCTCTTCCCCATGCTTACAGGTGTCCTCCCTATGGATTTCTTTTTTTCTTTGCTGCTTAAGACTGTTGTTACTCCCTAGATCTCAAGAACCTCTCGGAGAATATTGAAATTACCTTTCCAAAAACCCGAAGTAGAGAGGCTGACACTTGCCAACTTCTCTTGACAGATGCCACTGTAGAGTTGTCTCTAGACAGCACGCAAAACAACCAGAAGAAGGAACTGGCCAAAGCATCCAATCCTGCCCCCTCATTAGAAGTAGCTGCAGGCTCTTCTGCTAGAAACCCTCCAAAGAGCTATGAGGAGGTGAGAATTGCTCTGAGCTTTCTGACTTGCCCTGTTGGTTTGGGACTGTACTTGATAGGAACCTGTCTGTTCACTTGGTTGTAAACATGCATCTTAAATGATGCAATTAATGTAAATGGCATACTGGATGCCCTGGCTTTTATCTCGGGTCATCAGTCTGGGGCTGATACCGCTGAAGTGAGATTCGGGTCAGCCTGACGGCATTCTTGCTCATGTGGTGGTGCAGACCGCTTCCAAAGCTGCATAGCAAGCGGCTGATCTGGTCCTGAGGGTCTGAGCTCTGACACCGTGTACTGCCGCAGGTGGAGCGAGTGGTGTAGCTGCTCTTGTGTGTGTTTTTGAAGGAAACAATCTGCTGGGTGACATGAGAGCGCAGGGTCCTTAAGTGGAACTTGTTGCCAAGCCCGGTTAATCAGTGGTACTTGGCCTAAATCTGGTTTTTCTCCTGTAGAGAGATTGAAGCTATTCTGGAGATGAGCAAGGTGCTCCTTTTCTGCCCCAAGCACCGCTGGGCTCACGAGGACTGACACTGCAGTGCCATCAGGAGTAGTGTCTCAGCCTGGCATAGGTGAAGGAGCAGAACTAGGATGGGGCGCTGAGCTGGTCGGAGGCCGTTTGAGGCCAGTCTCAGCTCTGCTTCGCCCAGTCCTTTAACACTGCTCCACTAACGAGGCCCTGCAGTGCTTGCAAAGCCTCTGGACTGTCAGAGGCAGTACCGCTGGTGTAGCCTCCCACTGGCCTTCAGTAAAGCAGAGTACGATGGAAAGGCCTGTTCAGACTGGGTCTGCCTGTCGCTGTCCTGGCTCGCCGTTGCTGTGTGCCTGCGCAGTACAGCTTACCTTCTGTGTAGGTTGTTTACGCTGTTTCGGATGAGAACTGAAATGGTGATGTAAAAGAGCCCAACGGGAACTATCTTGCGCAGAGCTGAGGCTGGACTCTGCAGTGTTTCACCCCGAGGCGGAGCAATTTGTGCATCAGTCTGCGCAGACAGCAGTGTGCTAGAGACAGATCCAGTTTGGGATCCTTGGAATGTGTAGCCTGGACACAAGTAAGAACCTCGAAGGCTTTATAGAACAGCCTTGGCCAGACTGAAATACCAAAGATGCCTTGGCAGGGTCACAAGCTCGCCGTAATGTATGGGAGTTCATGGTTTGGAGTGATCTGAAGCCTGGCTCTCTAGTTTTAGCTTGCTGTCCTTGTGTGCTTACTCCAAACAGCTGGAAGAAGAAGAACAGGAGGACAAATTTGACCTGACTGTTGGAGTGAGTGACCCAGAGAAAGTTGGTGAGTTAATACCCTGTCCTGCTGCACAGCGAAGCCCAGTTACGCAGGCAAGGCTTGGCAATAGGACTGAAGGCAGCTGTCGCCTCCAGCTTTTGAGCTGTCTCTGCAAGCGCAAACTTGATCATGGAGTAACTTCTCCAAGACTTCTTCCACTATCTAGAAGAAATGAAGCTACGAAAAGCAGAATGCCTAGACTGCAAATGAGCGAGGCAGAAGCAGGTTCTGGAAAGCCAGGGACCTCAAAGGCAGGGAGCCGGGAGTGGGATTTTTGGGAGGGTGAAACATGATGCTTGCAGTAGCAGCGCGTGGTGTCTGGACCTGTGGTGATCAACTTGACTTGACCTCCAGGCAGCACTGGCGTGTGTGCAGGTGGCAGGGGGGAGGCAAAACTGCCGTAACCTAAAACTAAGTGCATTATTCCGTGCTCTGGCACCTTCCCTGGCAGCTGTGCTTGCCGAGGAAGCAGCTCTGGCTTCAAACCGAGAAGCAAGAGGGTTTCTCACTGTTGAAAGTGGGGGTCAGACGAACTTGGCCAGCTACATGGCAGTCTCTGGCACGCAGGGAACCCCAGGTAACATCTGATCCCAGCTGGTGGAGCAGCCTCTGAGGATGCCATTCAGTTGAACTACCAGGTAAACCCTTCCTTTGCCAAACAAGGGGATTTCTGTGTTAGCTGGAGAAAGCTGCCTGTGATGTTTCAGAATCCAGCCACATGCAGCCAGAGGCCGTCTGACTTGCATCCTCTGAATAGACTGCTTCATGTGCTGTACAGCCAACGAATTGTTGCGTGCCGAGCAGATGCGTGGAGCCAGCCCAAACGCTGTCGGTGTAACAAGTGCCTGATTGTTGGTGTTGGCTGCCTTGGGAAGTAAAAGGAGGGCTGAGCAGTCAGGTCAGGGAAATGACGAGGGTGCAGGGGTCCAGGGTCCTGCAGCGAGGTGCTGCCTGTGGTTCTGTGTGAAGATTTGGGGCTCTGTCAGATCAAAGATTGGAATTGCCAAAGCAGGTGAAGGCCAGGAGATTGCAGGAGCCTTGTGCTTTGCGTTCGTGTGATAGTGGAGAGTGCTGATCTTGTGATACTAATGCCTTGTTTCTGTTTTCTGTAGGGGATGGCATGAACGCGTATGTAGCCTACAAAGTGTCAACACAGGTATGTCTAGCTCATCACTCCTGAGGCGAGGTGGTGTTATTTTTCCACTTGAAGACAGCTGTCTTGTCCTTTCTTAGCCCAGCCAGTGGTGACCTAAATAGACAGGAGGTCTGAATGCCTCGTTATGTGGATTCGGGAGTTATAATCCACCCCTACAGATCAAAGGATGAGCCTGGCTGAGCAATAGGTTTTGAACCTGTTTGAAAGGAGGCTGTTTTTTTTTTTTTCCCTTCCCTCCAGCTCTTTGCAGTCCTGGCTGATACTGGCGTTCCGTGTTGGAGTGAGCAAGGGGAATGATATCTGTTAGGGAGAGCCCCAGACACTGGGGCTGTAGCTAACGGTTCTGTGCCGATGGTGGCATCAGATTAAGCTGACCTGAACTCAGCTCTTGCAGAAGAGCTGCTGCTGTAGCTAGTTTCGTGTCAGGACCTGCTCTTCTGGGCTAGTCGCAAGAAATGGAGCCTTATGCAGCTGCTGCCCTGCTTGGAGCTCTGGGCTTCTGCTCTGAGCTCTGCAAAAGGTTGTTCCTAGCTGTCTGTACAGTGGCTGCTGCACTACAGGCATCCTGTGGTCTGAAGCTGGTGGTGTCTGAGGGGGACCAGGGGACTTGCTAGCCTCCGCTCCTGGTCTGCCAACACAGTCAGAAGCCACTGATGGCCCCTGTAGCCTTGAGGTGATAAAGTCTGACCTGACGTCGGTCTGTGTTCCGTGGGGAGCAGGGATAATGGGATTAGGCAATGGGTAAGGCTTACCAAGCAGCCTGAGTCCACAGTAACAGCCGCTGTGTTGTTTAGTGGCATTAATACTGCTCCTCGGTCCAAAGAGAACTGTTAGGAGGAGAGTTGCTGAAAACCTAGGCCAAAGCTTGCTCTGTTCAGCCTTGCCTGTTTCTCAGGTTTTGCAGAGCTCAAGCTGTCTGTCGTCATCCCAGAAGTGACAGCAGATAGAGCTAGCAAGGCTGTGCATGCAGGGGCGAGCTTCCCGGAGTGAGTCTGATCTGAGTCCCGTCTCTTTCCCCAGACGAGCATGCCAATGTTCAGGAGCAAGCAGTTTTCAGTGAAAAGGAGGTTCAGTGACTTTCTGGGTCTCTATGAGAAGTTGTCGGAGAAGCATGCCCAAAATGGGTTCATCGTTCCTCCGCCGCCAGAGAAGAGTCTCATAGGTGAGTGGTGGAGGTGCAGAGCACTAGAACTGGTCCTTCTGATGGTGAGCTTTGTGCCTGAAGGGCAGGCCTGCCTGTGGTCTCAAAGCTGAGAGGGAAGCTGCAGAGCAGCCGTGGGAAGCAGGTGTGGAAAATAATCTGGGTTCTGTGGCACAGACAAAACTCTGGTTCCATACTTGGAGCTCTGGGCTTAAAGCCTTGTTTGAGTTCACAGATGCCTCCACATCGGCTTGATGTAGAGTAAAACCTCATCCTCTGTGCTGTCACTGAATTGCTTTTCACTTGAGTCCAGACCTGTAACCCTTCCGGTCTGGCCTGGAATTGCTCTGACTCTTTTCTGGATGTCAACTTCTAGCAGATGTTAGGTATAAGCAGGTTTTAAATTTTTCTTGCATCCTTGCTGATGCAAGGTCTAATTCCTGTTGTGAAATGCCTCTCCTCTACTGTCACCCTGATAGTCTGTAATAAACCACACTGCCCTTGTGTGTTGAGTTTGAAGCTGCATCTTCCTTCTGTGCTAGGAATGACCAAAGTGAAAGTTGGGAAAGAAGACTCCTCCTCTGCAGAGTTCCTAGAAAAAAGACGGGCTGCGCTAGAGAGGTACAGACCCCAACAGCTATCCCCTCGTGCCTGAACCAAGCAAGGGACCTCTGAAAGGTCAGACTTGCTGCGCTCTCCTCCCTGTGTGAGAAAAGCCACCTGCTTCTAGGTTTGCAGCAAACCTGGAGGCTGCTGGAGAGTTGCAACTTGCTTTGACTCTGTAAAACAATTGTGTGCTTCAAAACCCTGTGCTGCTGTTTCGTCCAAATCTGGCAAAACTCCACTGATGTGGCAGGGAGAGAGCTGACCTGTCTCAGGAGCCCACAAATACGGGTGCTAAGTAATAGTATAAACAGTGGAGATCAGGTGAGAAACAACTCGGTCTCTGTCCAGCTTGTACCCTAACTACACAGCCACAGGTGGCCTTCGCTCTGCCACCGGTGTTGACTGTTGTAGTTGGCGCTGGGATGCTGTTCCCCTCCAGCTTCAGCTTCTGAAAGATCTGTTAAAAGTGTCGTCGTTAAAGATGTAACGCTAAGTCTTGATCACTTGGTGTATCAAGTAACTTTCTGGCTATAGCAAGTATTAATCAAAGGTCTGGCAGGTCTGGTCTTGCAGGTGAGTCTTACGAGGGTCCCCAGGGAGGAAGGGTTCTTGGTGGGTGAATGAGAAGAGCTTGTTGGGCCTGACTTCTAGCTACCGAACTGCCATTTCAGAGTAAAGAACAAGCGTGTTGCAACTCACTGAGGTGGCCCGGAGCCAGGTTTGCTACTGCCGAAGTAACTCTTAGTGCGTTCTTCTCTGCAGGTACCTGCGGAGAGTAGTCAGCCATCCAACAATGCTGCAGGACCCGGATGTCAGGGAGTTCTTGGAAAAGGAGGAGGTCAGTAGCGTGGAATAATGTAGCTACGAGTATGTTGGAAGTACAGAAGGCAGTGGTACCCAGGTAGTTAACGAGGCTTGATGCTTCAAAGCTCAGTGCGAAGCAGCAGAACCCTGTAAGAGCTCTTAACCAGTGATGACAAGAACAGGACTCTCTTCTGTGTGTCAGTGCTTGTCTAAGCGCTGTACGCTCATAAGAAGCTCTGGCCTAGCTTGCTTATGTCATGGTGGTGCGTGCATTGAGAGCACGGGTAGGTTTTGTTCTCCGAAATCTGTGACAGGAGTGTAGCCCGCTGTTTGGAGGTGAGGGGTCCCATGCTGGCTTGGCCTGATGCTCAGATGTTCAAGGAGAGCTGGCCGATGTGGTCCCCGCTCCTCCAAGGAGAGCGTGAGCATGCCCAGCCACGCACCTGATGTGGGGAAGTAATTCCTGAAGAGGCTGATCCCTGGGGAAGCCCTAGATGGAGTGATTCCAGCCCTAGCGCTGCGCTGGAGGGCTCTGATGTAGGAGCAGACATCATGGAAACACCTCACTTTGCTGAGCAGGTGTAGCTCTGTCTGGAAAGCAGTGGTGGCTGGTGTGGAGCATTTCCCAGCATCAAGGCACTGCTGTACCCTACTGTGCCCCAGCAGTGCAGACTGCTGCTGGCTGTTGGAGAGATGCTCCGAAGCACTTCCACACGCCTGCGTGACCTGTGGCAGCTTGGGCAGCCCTCAGCTCAGGGACTCGGGTAGCGTAGCTGGTTCTTGAAGATACTTTACCGTGGCCAAGCAGAACAGGCAGACTTCAGACATGGTGTAAGGTTTAGGAACTCCTTAATGATTTGAAAACCAGTCTGGTCCCGTTACTTGCAATACTGTATAGGCTATGCCACCCCTGGGGCGTTGTCTGGCCAATCTTTTGCAGTAGCTGTGAGCCAGAAACCCTGCTGAGAAGGGACTCACATGGGAGAATGATGCCACTGTGGTGGCTGCTCGCTAAGCTGCTTTTACCTCCTGGCAAGGGAAACTTTTCTGTTTCTTGATAGCTACCAAGAGCCGTAGGCACCCAGACCCTGAGTGGAGCAGGAATACTGAAGATGTTCAACAAAGCTACGGATGCTGTCAGTAAAATGACCATCAAGATGAATGAATCAGACATAGTAAGTATTTGGACACCTCTGGGCTGTCCTCATCCTTGCTCTTCAGCTGCGTGCTCTCCCCAGCCTAAGCTCTGGATGCGAGATCCAAGGAGGGCTCTGCAGCGATGCAGTCTGTGGGAATCAGCTCTGGGTTTATCCCTTGCAGTGGTTCGAGGAGAAGCTGCAGGAGGTGGAGTGCGAGGACCAGCGGCTGCGGAAGTTGCACGCTGTTGTCGAAACGCTAGTGAACCACAGGAAAGGTAACGAGCTGGGTACCGCTTGCGCTGTAGCTTGGCCCGTAACAGTTAAGCCTGGTGTGGTGCCTGGCTGGAGATCACCAGTGCGCAGGTGTCCCAGGAGGCCCTGCTGCGAAGATGTGACAGTGGCTCCTTGCTATAAAGGACTCTTGATCTCTTCATCATGGGAGGCAGAGGTAGCACAGTAATCCCACCTCTGCTGTCCAGCCCTGCAAGCTTCGGCTGGCGGTGCTGGAATGAACCGGTGTCCTGCCGGGTGAAGGCTGCTCTGGCAAACCTGGACTTATCTTACTGCTGATTCCAGGCTGTCCTCTGGCAGGGAGCAGGGATGTTTTCCTGCCTCTGCATGTTTTGGCTGACTTCTGCAGAGCTGTGCGTGTCCTCCCACTCCGCTGCTTCCCTCCTCCTCCTCCCTGGCTGGAGTTGCCTAGCCCTCCTCCCGCCGTGCTGCAGAAGCTGCCAGCTCTGACCGAGGCGGTGCTGGCTCTTCAGCTGATGTCTCCTTGGGCTGAACTCTCGGCTGGGGCTTGGCTTGCAGAGGCCACTCCGTTGACTCTCTCCTTCTGTTCACTAGAGCTAGCGTTGAACACGGCCCAGTTCGCAAAGAGTCTGGCCATGCTGGGGAGCTCGGAGGACAACACGGCCCTGTCCCGGGCGCTGTCCCAGCTGGCTGAGGTGGAAGAGAAGATTGAACAGCTGCACCAGGAACAGGCTAACAACGACTTCTTCCTGCTGGCCGAGCTCCTGGGAGACTACATCCGCCTCCTCTCCGTTGTCCGGGTAAGCACTCCTTTGGGGCAAGCTCTAGGCCACGCTGCCTGTCCTAGCACTGATCTTTGTCTCAGGTGTGCCAAGAGCCAGCTGGTCATCTGGATTCAAGCACACAGGGCACGGCGTACCTCTGGCCTCTCCAGGCAGAGGGCAAACTTGCCGCTTGTCCAGCTGTGCGTGTGTTGGAGCAGTTAGGTTGGAGAAGTGGGGTAGGCGAGGCCTGGCTGGGCTGCTCTTCTCCAGGGGGCATGTGGAGCAACTTCATGGCTCATAGGTGGCCTCAACCCTTCCAGAGATAAAGGCTGCGGCTCCTGCGGAGGCTGTGAGCTGGTAAACGGCAATCTGGGTGTCGCAAATAGATCTGTCAGGTGCCTGCTGGGGAAGAGCATGAGTCTTCAAGTCCATGCAGCCTGCTTGGTGCACTGGCCTCCTTGTTGGGGGCTGGAAGAAACCAGTCCCGAGTGAGCGTGGCAGACTGATTTGTTATGGCCCCAGACTTGTTCTGTCTCGGAGCAGTTGTTTCTGGAGGCTACAGAGGCCAGAATGCAGCCTAGTGAGCAGGCAGAAGCCTCCTTGGTCTGCCAGTTTGTACTGGGAGGTGTGGTGGGTGCTCCAGAGCAGGACCATGATATCTGATGGTGCTGGAGGTAATAAGGCGCATCTGGGATGTTCTGGTCAGGAGCCTTAGTGTTGCCTCAGGCTTTACCTGTCTCCTGGCTGCTCTGTCCTTCTGACCAGGCTATGGGACACTGCTTTCTGCTTTTCTAGATCTTCCCCACAACCTGGCTGGCTGGGTTCAGAAACCAAATCAGCCTTCTTTGCTTGAGCTGGTGGCCTGCAGGCCCGCTAAAATCATGTGGCCTCCTGGCAGATGCCTTCGAGCTGGTGCAGGAACACGCTGTGCGGTCAGCAGGAGCTCGTCATGGAGATCCAGTGTGGGACGGGCAGGGGTAGCTGCTTACACTGGCGGCTCTCAATGCTGCCTGCCCGTTTCAGGTCTGCCAGAGCCTGGGGACGGGCTGGACATCGCGCTTGGGATGCTGCCAGTTCCGTGGGTGGCCTCAGGCCTGTCCGGGCTTGCGCTGCACCGCACCGCGCGTGTAGCTGGGGCTTTTGAAGTGATTCTCCTGCCAAACCCTGGAGCAGTGGGCAGTCCTGTGCCGAGAGAGGCCTCGAAGCCGCTCCTGAAGCGTGGGTTGGTTGATGTTGTGCCTGGGCACCTTCACTAGTGAAGTCCATGTGCTGGTTCAGCTTTGGTTAAATGGAGATGGGTCCAGGACCTCGATGATGAAGCAGCTCTGTCGTTAGCTGATGTCCCTCTTCGCCACAGGCGTGGTTGTCACTGTCAGCAGAGTCCTTGCAGCTGCCTGCTGCTCCTGGTGTGGTACCAGAGCAAAGCTCAGTCTCTGCTCCTTCCTTTCAGGGAGCCTTTGACCAGCGCATGAAGACCTGGCAGCGGTGGCAGGATGCCCAGACCATGCTGCAGAAGAAAAGAGAGATGGAGGCCAGGCTGCTCTGGGCCAACAAACCCGACAAACTGCAGCAGGCCAAAGACGAGATCTCGGAGGTAGGGAATGAGGAGCTGTTGGGGTCTCCGCTCGGCTCCTTCCCTCTACGCTCTGCCGCTGAGCAGTGAGAAGGGGACCTTTCGAGCTGGAGGGACGAGTACCCATGGCTGGGCTTGCACCAAGGGAGCCAGCCTTGAGCAGGAGCTGCAGGAGAGGCTGCTCATGGTCCCACCTCCTGTGGCTTCCTTGCCGAGCTTGCGGCAAGCCGGGGATGCCGCTTGCCATGGCGGTGAGGACCAGAAATGCCGGGCTCTGCTCCGGCAGCGCCTCTCACGTGAACAGTTGTGGCTGTGAAACTGCTCACGGAGGGGTGCGAGAGCTTCTTCACCTCCCCTCCCCTGGAGACAGCACGCTTCCTCTCTCTGCAGTGGGAGTCTCGTGTGACGCAGTACGAGAGGGACTTTGAACGTATTTCTGCCGTCATCCGCAAAGAAGTGGTGCGGTTTGAGGTACGTTTGGCCCAGCCCCTGGCGTGCAGCCCTCCAGCTGGTTGCCCTTGATGTGCCATGGCTGGGAACACCAGCCTGGGCTAGCCAAGGGTCACCTTGGCTCCCAGTGCAGTAGTTGGTGACATTTGTGAATCCAGACATGTGTGAGTTGAGGTGTTGCTGCCACAGGCAGAGCTGATATCTTTGGCTAAGAGGGGGCTTCTCTGCAGAGATGTGTACCCATTAAAATGGGGGTGGGTGGGCAAAGATCCTCTGAGCCATCAGGCTGGGGCTGGAGCTGAGCTTCATCCTCAGCGTCTCGGGCTCCTGTGCTGGTCTCTTCGTGGGGCTGCAGGAGGAACAGGAAAATCCTGGTGGTTTCTCCTCCCCCCCCCCAAAGACCGGAGGGTTTTGGTGGTTCTTTCAGCCTTGTGCTCACTCCTGCGCCCGTCTCTTGCAGAAAGAGAAATCCAAGGACTTCAGAAACCACGTCACTAAATACCTGGAGACATTGTTAAACTCTCAGCAGCAGGTGAGTAGCCCCAGCCCCTGCCGTGGTTTTACCTCTCAAAGCTCAGCAAGGCCAGCTCCCTCCCTGCTCGTGCGTGGACCCACGGTGGGTGCGTCTTGCCCCCCAGGCAGGGGAGGGATGGACCCTCCCGGGCCGGAGCAGGGCAGAATATAAGCGTTGCATCCCCCTTGATGCCTTTGGGGGGGGGCTGTGCCCTGTGGAGGGACTTCTGCTCACCTCCCCCCTGCCCCGCAAATGCTCCTGGGCTTGGAGTGCGTTGGCACAGAGCCCGTGGGGTCCTGACTGTCCCTCTCTCCTCTCCACAGCTGGTGAAGTACTGGGAAGCATTCCTACCCGAAGCCAAGGCCATTTCTTAACTGGACCGAGCAAACGAGCGTACCTGAACTTTGCCTTTTTTTTTTTTTTATACACTATACCTCTTCCTCTTTTACACATGAACAAACCCTCGTTTAACACTCTGGAGCTGGTAGAGGTTTAACCCCCAGACAAGCAGCTTGCAAGCCAGTAACTCTTCTAACTGTATATTTTTCATTTAGCAACATATATTTTCTTACTGAAGAGAAACTAGTTTCCTGCTTGAAGACCAGACCTGCAGCCGGGGGTTAACAATATATGTAAAATGTATATTTTTCAGGCTGGGTGTTAGGGCTCTAATGACTATCTTATTCCTGCAGTGCCATTAAAATTCTGTAATAAAACTTCTATCGGGGCAAACAGCCTGTGTCTGTCTGTGGGCTGGGGCGGGGCAGCGGCTGCAGCCCGCAGATGCTGGGGGAGGCAGTGGGGCCCCTGGCCTTGGTGTGCGGGGGCTGGGGGTGACCTTGGGCTCTGCCCCAGCCACCTGTCCCGGCCCTGACTGAGCCCTGGCTCCGTGCCCTGCTCCCAGCAAGGGCAGGTTTTGGGAGCTGCGCTCAGCGGGGCCGGGCACTGGGTTTTGGGTGGGGGCTTGGCCCCCCAGAAGTCAGCCCGGGGCCCTGGGGGCCTGCGATGCTGCTTTCCGCCCCCAGCCAAAGTCCCTCCCCCCTCACCGCGACCCCAGCCGTGGATTTCATCACAACCGATACCTCTTCTGCCCGAAAAAAGGGAAAAGGCAGCTCGTGTTGACTTCCCACTTTCCTTTCCCCTTGTCCCCGGCGAGCGGGATCGCGGCGGCACCCCCAGGCTCCAGCCACCCCCCCCGGGGCTGCTGGATTCGGGGCTGCGGGAGCCGGCCGGGGCTGCGGGACCCGTTCCGGGGCTGCTGGATTTGCGGCTGAGGGACACCCCCGGGGCTGCTGGATTCGGGGCTGCGGGCCCCACCGGGGCTGGCCGCGGGCTCCTCGGTGCCCCCCCCGCGGGGCCGGGGCCGAGCCCGCTCCTGGAGCCGCTCCTGGAGCCGCGGGAAGGGCCGGCGGCCGCAACCCCCCCGCCCCGGGCCATGATCGCTGTCTCCATTCCGGCGGCGGAGCCGGAGCCGGCGGCGCGGAGCCCTGAGAAGGGGCACACGGTGAGGGGCGGCCGCGGAGGGGGGAAGGGGGCTGCGTCCCTCTGCCCGGGGTGTGGGGGGTCCCCAGGGGTCCCCTCTGCCTTTGAAGGGGGAGGGGGTGTCCCTGGTCCGGGGGGTCCCCTCTGGCCCCCGTGGTTGGGGGGGCCCTGCCTGCCCCGGGAGTTGGAGGGCTCTGGCCCCGGGGGAGGGTGTCTCTGCCGGGGGCACCCTCTGTCCCTTGAAAGTGGGGGTGTTCCCCTGCCCTGGGTGGGTCCCCCTCTGGCCCCCGTGGGGGAGGGTGGGGGCGGCTGAGGGGGTTGGGGGCGTCCCTGTCTACCCCGGTATGCCCCAGGGGAGGAGGTCCCTGTCCCAGCCTAGGGGTGGAGGTCCCTGCTTGGGAGCCCTCTGCCTTTGAAAGGGAGTGGGGGGGGGGTGTCCCTGGCCTGGGGGTT
>Ga0065711_1040646_pt1 | contig 16794 bp, 10 predicted proteins | sample Hoacrofraction12_FD_59098 | JGI IMG/M metagenome (GOLD analysis project Ga0065711, IMG submission 59098) | Hoatzin crop microbial communities from Cojedes, Venezuela - Epithelial fraction 12 v2 (version 2) | ecosystem: Host-associated > Birds > Digestive system > Esophagus > Crop | place... | reverse complement strand
GACCTGCCTGGACAAGGTCCTGTGCAGTCTGCTGTAGGTGACCCTGCTTCGGCAGGAGGGTTGGACTAGATGACCCACAGAGGTCCCTTCCAACCCCTACCATTCTGTGAGTCCCTGAAGACTGCAGCAACAGAGGTGGGAGATGGCGTTATTGCTCTTTGCTGAAAATGCTCTTTTGCAGGAAACGCTTCTGTGTCCACATTCTTGCTCTGGTTAGTATAACTGTGACTTATGGGAAAACAAACCACAAAGTAAATAATACATCCTATAAAACTTGGCTGTTAGCCTCGGGAAAGAAGTGGGAATCCCATGACCTGCATGAGAAGGCTTGGGAGGTGCTTGTGTCAGTCATGTAGTGTCTCTGTGAAGCTTGTTCCAGTGTTTCTCTGTCCAGTCAGAGTGCAAAGAAGCACTATTCCAAGTATGGCACCTTTATAAGCAAGAATGCTTTTATGTCTTGAATGTTACCAAACTGCATGCAGTTACGATCAGCTGCAGCATCTGAAATTCTTATTTTTTCAGGGATGCCGAGGAGTCTGTCTCCATGCAGCTCTGACCTTCAGAGCAGAAGCACTAGTTTAAGTGATGAACTCTGGAACAAAGTCATCAGACTCATGGCTTGGCAGCATGCTGTACTCTTGTCACCTGTTTAAAATATCCTGAGAGCAAACTGATCTAGTCTTTATCTAGTGTTTTTCTGATTAGATGGGCAGAATACCAGTGGAACTGTAGAGATAAGGCTTGGCCCAGGTGCAGTATGCATGCCCCATTAGAGTAGGGGTTTTCTACCCAACACTGCAGGGTCTGCAGGCTTGCTGCGTAATACCCTCCAGGGCTAGCAGGTAAAAATCTGGGCTTGTGTCCTCAACACCCATCACTGTCCCCCCTCTGCTGACACATTTCCAGGAAAGAGCAAGATGAATTGCTTCTGATTTGAGCTTAGGCTATATTGCTTTTAAAGTAGCCTAAGCTTTGCAGTCTGATTCTGGATGATTAATGTAGTGGAAAACACTGACCTCTTCCGAGGGTGTAATCTTGTTCCTTGTGAGTACACCCACGCGTGTTGTACTCTGCTTTCCATTACTGGAGAAGGATGTCAGGATCTGGTGTACACGTAACCACTTAACCTTTCCCAGGAGGGTAGGTCCAGCCCTAGGAGCTGATTCTCACAGTTCTTGTCAAACAGCTTAGCACTGTCTTGTGTGTGGATCGATGTGGAAATGTGGTACTTCCTCCTGGGAATGAATACAGGTTTTGGAGTTCAGCTGTGGGTGTGTGGTGGTGTTTTGTTTTTTATTTGTTTAAACTTGTAGAGCAAGACTGCCTTCTTATCCTCCTTTCCCTACTATGTCCAGAGCACTCTCCCTTCTTTGCAGTCTGGATCCCTACTTCGGTCACTCAGTCACTCTTGCCTTAAAGTGTCTGCGCCAAGACAAGTGCAACAGAGAGGGACGTGCAGTATCTCCTGTCTACCTCAAATATGTGTGGGGAAACAAAGATGACCTGTAGTAAAAGAAGTGTGATGCGGATGCCTGGTAGAGAATGAAACTGAACATGTATAAAGGGGAAGAAAATGCCCCTTGCTCTCCAACTGAAGAGAAGTTTAGGTATTTGTCTACAGCTGGTATTGGATAATAGTCTTGTGCAGAGTGAGATATCGCTTTACAGATGCTTAGTGAGATCTTTGAATAGAATACTATGCTGTCAGTGACCTAGACGGACTGGAGGACAGAAAGGTGCTTTCTCTTTCTCCGCAGAGCTGACCTGTGCAGGCCAGTGACAGAGAACTCTATAAACAAAAGGTGACCTGCTTTCAAAACATGCTGGGGTGAGACAAGTAGTGCTCTGAATACGTCTGTGAAAGCTAAGTTAATGCAAGCTTTTATGGTGTTCTTGAGAATAGTTACATCTAAACCACTGTAGTTTTCCAGTCGTGAGCAGCAATTCGGCTATGGCTTACTGTCGTGTACTGAAGGTAGAGGTAAGGCTGTTGCAGAAACCAGCTACAGTCATGTGGAATTGTTGTCCCCTCAACATGACTATACCTGTGCTTATGTCTGTCTGCGAAATGGATGGCAAAAATCAACGGAATGCCTTGAAACACAAGGAGAAAGTACAGCACTCTGAATTTCAGAATCAAAGCAGTGAGGCTCTGGGAGTAGTACAGGCCTGGCTGCAAGGTGCCCAAGTTAGGCAGGAGTATTTGGGGTTAAGGGCACCACTTGACTCAAAACAGCAATGTTTCTAAATGTCTCTTACTGTCATCTAATCCTTGTTGAATGAGAGTAATGTGCGTGCAACATCAGGTGGTTTCAGGCTAACCCTTTCCAGAGATGAGCTTATCTGTGCTGGGAAGACCCAGCTGAACCACCTCTTCCAATTACTTCATGGACTACTGCTTAGATAGCAAAGCTGTCTGGTTAAGCTGTACACTTGCTAAGGCAGGGTAAGTGAAAACTAGCATTCAGTTTGTAGAAGCCGTGGTATAGACTAGCTGCACTTAACTCAGCAGGAGACAGCAGAATCTTCACTTGACAATAAGCCAACACCTGCAGAAACTTAGACACTTTTTTAGCCTTCATTGGTTGAATCCTGGAAGCTTTCTCTGGTGTGTACTGCCCCGTTGGGGTAGGCTGCCATCCAGAAGACTGAATACCAAGGTCCTGAGGTTTTACTTCATGTGGATCCAAGCTGCTCTGTAAATGCAGAGTCTTGGAAAATCTCCTGAGAGAATGAAGGAGGGGGAGGATGACATCAGCTGGAAACTTCCCAACTCATTTTGCATCCCACATGCAGACTTCCAGTTTATAAAATTCAGCTGAATTTTCAACTTGGATGAATTGAACTTCTTGATAGATTTAGTGTCTGTTTCTGGGCAGGCTAACTGGTAAAGGTGTTTGGACTGCATAATACAACAAAAGAATGTGAAGGTGCTTCCCTACCAGATCGCAGCCTGCACAGTTGACAGGGCTCATGCATTTCCAACACGGGCGGTTAGTTCCTACTTGTCCTTCACTGTAGGAAACCAAATGTGTGCTGCTAGAGACATCTAATCTCATGTACCCATAAATCTGTGTGTCTTGAAGAATCCTGCAAACTCCATAGGAATGTGTGAAGTGTCTGCCTGTAGGCAGCTGTACAACTGTGTGCAGAAGCCTACTATGTAAATGGTAGATCATGAACCTGAAGGTCTGAATGTCGTACTATTTCTGCTGTAGGTTGTGATCCAGGCCTTGCTAGACCTTCGCCTGACCTGGTTCTGCAGGTACCAAAGCTATGAGGCTGGCCTGAGAAGGTGAGGAACAGAGGCTGAGGATCTTTGCTCTTTACTTTAGAAAAAGCTTTGAAACTTGAGGAAGTCTTTATGGATACTCTCTAACACGGGAATGTCTTGACGGAACCTGTCCTCTGTTCCATCTGCCTGGCTGCCAGATGCAGGCTCCCCTTCCCCCAGGTGTAGGGCTGCTCATAATCCTGGCAGCCTAACTGTGCTGTGATGGAAAGGTTCTTTTTCTGTGAAGAGCTTTGTGACCAGTAGGTACCTGCTGGGACTTGGCCTGCGCTGATCTCTGAGAATACGGATGGGTACTTAAAACAGTGGATGAGCAGTGGCTTGGTGCATGAAGGTAAAGCTGATGCATGAGTCCCTGGCATTGAAGTCAGACTATTATATAAAACAATACTATAGAAAAATAATTAATACTAGTCAGTATTTCAAATGCTTGTGGGTATAACTGCACTGACAGGTAGAAATGCAGAATGCTGCAGATCTCCTTTCCTGCTAGGCTCTGCAGGACATGGTTCTCTTCTGTGGTAAAAGTAGACTAGAATAGATGATGCTTGCTTCCCCAACTGCAAAAAATCCCCCAAGCCCCATGGAAGAAAGCCAGTGCCAATTAACATGATGAGGAGGTACTCTGCTGAAAGGATTACAGCCGGATGCAACGTAGATTGCTAGGCCATCTGCTGACACTTCAAAGCCTACCTCTTTCTAGCAACTGCAGAAGACTTCAGCAAACTGATCCTGCCTGCTGTTAAACAAAGGTTCAGCAGTCATAAGCATTGTTCCTTGTGCAGTTAACTAGGAGGGCTCCACCCATTAAGAAGGACAGATAGTTAGCTTTGAACTTTGCCGTAAACTACGGAAAACTACCGAAGTAGCAGGGCGTGATGTCAGCTGTGGCTGCCAGGGAAGGGTTCTGCCGTTGCAGGTGAGGTAGTATAGCACAGTAGTACCTTCAATGTACACATCTTCTGTCCTTCTCCCCATCGCCAGCTAGCAGACATCCTGCTCCTTACCAGATCTGGTCTAGAAGCTTTGCTTGATCTCAGTGTAGGCTGTTTCATCCAAGGATGAGATCAGGTAAAACTATCACAGCCTTTATTTTAAGACCTGAGACATTCCACAGGATGCATGACTGCAAGAACACTCAAGTAGATTGAAGTGGATTCCAGCCTTCACAGACTTCTGCTCTGCTTAAAAAGTGCAAGACATAGTAGTATGATACTGTCATCTCCCAGCAGAATTGGTGAGGAAAGTTGCTAACTTCATGCAAGTGGCTGCAAGCTCCATCTTTGGTCCTTCCTCCAGTTGTCTGGACACCTTGATACAGAATTCTCTTATTTTAAGCAGATTCCATCATATTCTTTAAACTCTCTTTTGGAAGGGTTTTGCTACAAGCTTTTGACATCTCCTGCACAAACCAGGCTTAAGCTGTTTCTGCAAGTTAATTCATTTCCATACTGGAAGCTTAGAAGTTGACTGGCTGCATTTCTGGCACAGCATGTCTTACAGTAATGCTTATTGCACATGGGCAATGAAGAGCTGTCTTTTCCTTTTGGAAACAGGAACATATTTGTCTGCAGCTACTGTGGTGTCCCAGGGTTTGCTTTGCTCTTTACTCGGCTCAAATTCTCCTGTCTAGCTGAACTGCAGATTTTCTGAAGCCATCTCCTGTTGCTAATCTTATCCTGTCTTCTGCTTATTCTGTTTGTGTAACTCCGGCAGAACTCCTTATTTGCTGAGTTATTGTAGCGTTGCTTCTTCCTGATGTACATGCTCCTGCTATATTGAGTCCCGAGCCAGGTACTTGTGTGGTTCAAGCTGTCTACCTCATACGTGAGCTGGCAAGCTGTGCCATGCTCATCCTGCTCGTCTGCCCTCTTAAGAGAGTATTTGAGTGCCTACCTCCCAGTTCTTGCTCGCTTGTGGGAATCTCTCATCTCTTGGCAACTACTTCTCAGCATTAGCTGGGAGAATACATCTAGCATCTCTGTTCGTAGACAATTGTTTAGATCACCCCTCTCCTGAAATGTCTAGGCTAAAGCATTATTCTCTCTACCTCATAAGGAAGTCTTCCAGGTAAAGAGCAATACTACCACCATTCTGCAGGACTGCAACAGGCAGAGGGCTGTCTGTAAAATCCCAGTACTCCCATTATGGGTTTGTGACAAAGACTGGTAGGAACTTAGCTCTGTTTCTAGCTGTTGTCAAAGGTAGACCTTCATAAGCAGCTTTAACTTGAAGCAGCACCTGAAATTCTGCAAACCTTGAACAGAGGAGGACTTCTGTTGAAGACAGGGACTACCCTCATCCAGCTGGAACATAAACCACAGTTGCATAAGGAATACTAATGGACAAAGAGGATCTTAACCAAACAGGATCGCTTTGCTAAGATTAGACGCTTCATTTAGCCACTTAAAAACTGTGTGAGCTGGGGCTAAGCAGTAATTCTTAAACACTTCTAGTTAATGTGCTGCTTAGATGTAGTGGTGTTGCTCTGTCTGGCAACCAGAGGAACCTTCGTCCTTACAAGGGAGACACTGTATGTAAGTCTGGTCCTGTGCAACTAGTTAAAACTAACGAACAAAAAGCCTCCTCTCTTCTCTGAGAAGAGCAACCATGGACCTTTGGGATTCTCTAATACTGTTGTCTTGTGTTCCTACATACTGTACAACCTGTGACATGCTGTCAGCTCCCTCTGCTAGAAAACCAGAGCAGAGAACACATGTGAAGTTGCTGTGATATTTATGCAAAGAGGAATAACCACTAGCTGTATGGAATAGTTGGTCTATATCAAAGTGTGAGACTCAAAGGTGTGGGAATCTACCAAGCTAGCTATAAAGTTTTGGGTGTCTTTTTTTTTTTTTTCCCTGCTGCTGAGTCAGCTTCAAGGAATTAGACTTCCCAAACCCATGTATGTCTTGCCCTGAAATAGCCGTATGCTGGTTCTTTTAGCCTCTGTCTTCCCTAGGTGCTGGATGATCCTCTTAGACTTGAGAGGATGGGAATGGGGACCTCTCCGAAGAAAACACAGTGTTTTCAGTGACATTAGGAGTCCGAAAGGGAGGTGTGCATAGACACTGGTGTTGGAGCGTGTCATCTGTGATTGTCCTGTAGTGCAGTGATGCCACTTCAGTCTCTGACTGCTGTCAACATGTTTGGAAGTTCATGGGCTGGATGGGAAGCCTCTGATACAAGCATGCCCGCCTTCCTCTACTACAGGAGTCTCCAGAGGTGAAGGCTGACTGCATTCCAGTCAGCTGAACTGTTGCCACTTTGCCTGAAGCCTGTCTTATAAGCAGGTCTCTTGATTTGCCTAGCTGTTTGGTGTTCAGCATCTCGGTTCAGTCCCACCAGGAACTGTTGGTTCAGCAATACTCCTGTTTCCTCATGAATAAAACCGAGGTTGCACCGTACTAAGGAGAGGAATGGTGGTAATGTACTTTCTCTTCAACTTGTGGAATGTTAGAACAGCCTGGTGCTCAAAGCCCAGAGCTTAGGGGATTGTCTCGGAACAGGGCGATCTGTGGGGCTGCTGGAATAGAAATAAATAGCCCTGGTAACATACCAGTGTGTCTTTGAGAATACTGTGCTTTACAGTGGTTCTGTTCATTTACTAAAAACTCGCTGTTTTTTCTTCTCCAATACAGGATCTCAGTCTACCCAATGGCACACCTGTGGACACTTCTAGCCCAGCCTCCTCCTCATCTCTCCTCAACAGACTGCAGCTGGATGACGACTTGGATGGGGAAACTAGAGACCTCTTTGTTACTGTTGATGATCCCAAAAAACATGTGTGCACAATGGAGACGTATATCACATACAGGGTTACTACAAAGGTACAAAGCAACATCCACCTTTCCTAGTCCTCTTTTTTTGGGGAGTTTTTTTAGGGCATGTCCTGGATGTCTGTGCCTTGCATTGTATTTCTTTATATAAGAACTTACTGTCTTTCAGTACCTTGTGAATGCAGTGAAGGTGTGACTTCTCTTAGCAGAACTGTTACTACTTCAGTATGTGAAACTATGCAAAACTTATAATGTGTCAGCTTCGATTTTTGTCTCTGACTCTTAAATAGAACTGTTGGTAAACTTGCAAGGCCAGTTTCTTTCATTAACTTGAAAGTTTGTTCATATAAAGTAATCTGACACCCATTTGGCTGGAGTTACCTACCCTGAAGAGGAAAGTGCCTTGTAGTTGATTCACTGTTAATCATCTCACACTTTGTGTCTATGCTTTTCTGAAGTGCTTTAAGCTTGTTGTTTTAAGTGTTTACCACACTTCTTCTGTCAGCCACCTACCTAAATCAGAATTTTGATCATCAGCTGTAAACTAGCTTCCTTGCAGTTGTTGGTACAGAAGGCTGTCTAGCTGCTGCTGAAACTAAATAGCCTGAGAATGTTACTGCCTACCGAAAGAAATATGCTGGAGATTTTTTCAGCATGTGTTGTAGTTTAATCATTAATGCAGTCTAATTACATTAGTAGGAAGAGTGGTGTGAGAAGTCCACTGCACTCACAACTGGAACATTGATTTCTCTTAACTAGCTCATTGGCATCAGCTACTACGTAATGTTGACATCTGTTTTGGGCGCTTGTAGTTACCCAAGGCAAAAAAGTGTTCACTAACTTCAGTAGGAATATACTTGATCCACTTGTCCAAAAAGATTAACATTCCTCTGGCCTACTTACATGGCACTATATACTGGAGACACTATTTTCCTTTGAGATTAGGAAGCCTTTACAGGCCACAGATTTTTTTTTTTTTAAATGTCTACTCCAGAGTTCCACTTTCAGGCTGCATAGGAGAAAATGTGGTTTCTCTGAAACAGTGACTACCTCTACTTAATGTAGGCCTGTCGTTTTTAATTGCTCTAAGTGTCTTAATCTTGCAGGACTACTAGAAAATACTAAAAAGTACTGTAGGAAGCTACTGTTTGGAGCAACACAGCCTTCAGCTGGTGTATAATCAGAAGGAATAGGAAGCACAAAATGAGATGCAACTTTCCACAGGCAAATGGCTAATATTGGCTGAAGTTGTTTCTCCCTTAAATTAAAACCTGATTATTCTGTCAAGATAAAATATCTCTACCCAGTGGCACCCTAATAATGTTCCTGTGTTCGTACAAGGGTTTCCTTCCTTCTTAAAGCAGAACTCTGGAATGTGGGTAAGGTTTTTTTTGTATTTAGATCAGATGTATTGCCAAACAGTAGCTTTTTCAAAAATAATAAAACCCGCATCCTGTACCTCTGATTTTTGCGTAGCTACCTACCTGTCTGTTAATATTTGTTTTATTTGGGATCTCACTATTGCACATAAATCTGCTATGTCATAGCATTACAATACTATTGTGAAACAGTGCATAACTTATTCTTATCAATCACTACGAAAGCCTCACGTCTTTGGGTTTATTGTTGTAAATGTCTGGCTAGCCTCTAGGGTCAGCACCTCTAGCACTATCTACCATTGTTTTAAAAAAGAGGGTTTGGAAGACTAACAGTATTAATAATCTGACTCATTCTTACCATACAAACAAGGCCTCTTTGATGCCAAGCTAATTGCCCAATCAGCCATTGTAGCTGAAAGCAGTAATTAAACATGGCAAAAAAGCTGTGCAGCAATAATCCCTAGACAGCAAGCATGAGGAGTGTTAATGCTTGCACCTCCAGCTTGTAGGTCAAAGTCCTACAGCAGACTGTGCTCTTGTCATCAGTGTAAGGACATAGCTTCACACCACTTCCCTTGTAGCCTTGCATGAGAGAGGTTTGAGAGCTGGCAAGGGGTGAAAGGGTCTCTGGTGGCTCTGGATGAGGAGGCATGGATGCTTTTTTCTTTCTCCACTGAAGGATGCTACTGGAACCTCAAGGGTTTGGGTGAACATGGGTCCTAGAATGAGTTATGCTGAAGACTTCCTTGCTGTAAAAAGCAGCATCACTAGGTAGAAGAGGGGAATGTAATTGCTAAGTGCTGTAATGTGTGCTTGTGGCTGTGACTGAGTGTAACCTGACCACAGTCTTGTTTTTGTGGGCTTTTTCTTTCTCTAGAAAGGTCCTTTACTGGAACAGCAGTAAAGAGAATGCAGTATGCCCGAGATTTCTCATCTACTTACAGCTTTGTCAACAGGTGATGGTGACTGAGGAAGGGTCCAAAGTATTTGGTCCAAAACAATGGCTTGCAGGGAAGCTGAGAAGAAAGCTTAGAGTTTACTTGGTCTTGCTTGTGCCCACGCTTTCACAGCTTCCTAGTAAGAGCCAGGTAGCATTCCCCAGCCTGTCTTCTGTATGAACACATTTGAAGAACAAATGGGAATCCCCAAGATAATGGGGACAGTGATTCAGACCTGTCTCTCTTGACTATTTTATACCCTGTTTATGTCGTGCTAACAGCCGTTTTCTTGTATGAGGAGGTTAGTGAAACCAAGAAGGTGGGCAAAACTTGTGGTGGCACTTAATTGGTCTTGGCTATGATAATTGAAGTGTCTCGGGTGTTTCTGATGATACACGTTTGTGCTCTTCAAGATAGGCTGATGAGCACTGTAGAGGGATTTTATCAAGAAGATATTTCTGAGGAGGGAGGGGGGAAAAAAAGCTTACCCGTATGTCATGTAGTCGTCTCTCCTGAGGGAAGCGTAAGTAAGTGTACTTGTAACCTCACTTCTGTTGTACTTTGTAGGGCAACAAGGCTGCCTTCTATGCCTTTTCCCACGGAGGTCTGAACAGCTGTGTGCCATTCCTCAGAGTCGTGCAGTTGCTCTGCAGGCTTGAAAGGAGAGGCTTTCAAACCAGTCAGCACTGAAGTGGAGGTCTTGTTTTCTTTTTCCTGTCTGTTTCCTCCTGCTTCCAGTGCGTGCATTGGGTAGATGACCTGAGCATGTGAAACAGCTTGATCCCTAGAGAGGAGCAGGCATGAGTGCTATGATCTTTTTTTCAAACAGGCTAAACTGAGGCAAACACAACTATGAACTACTAAGAACACCGATCTTGCTGCCTTCCCCCCTCTGCCATTCTCCTCTTTTTCTAGTTGAAGGTTTTGTCCAAAACTTAATGTGGTGGGGAATCCACCATCAGGTATAGCAAGTAAGAGACTAGAACTAGGGTACAGAAATACTTTCACATAGTCATCACAGGCTAGCTTTACATTTGGCTGCTAACTCCTTTCAAGGAAGACAAGAATCTTACACAGGACCAAGACTTGGTGATTGCCTTAATATTGCCTCAAGACGAAACTATTCCAATAACAGAGGTAGAAGTGTCTGTAACCCTGCTTGCTTTCCAGCAAGTAAAACTGACCCCAGAGTACCGCAGTGCTGACCTAGTGGAAATGTGCTGGAGTCTTCAATAAAACCCTGGAAATGTCTTGCGCATTATTTTTGGGAGGTTGGGATCTGCCACATAAGTTTCTCAGCTTCCTTTGGGAGAGACACATGTCCTTGCAAGATGAGATTTATGGATCCTGCTAAGAAAGCAGGAGGAATTCAACTGTGTCAAAACCAGAGACATTTTACTTGCTGTCTCTGGACAGTGGCAGGACCCTCTTCCCTTTTGTGTGCAGTCTGGAAAAAAATAACTTGTGCTAAGCTAATGAACAGTTTGATCTGAGATCCAAATTCTTTCAGCATTAGTGAGGTGTCATTAAAACCTTGAAGGGCCCTTATGTTCTGTCCAAGTAGTCTTTGAAAAGCTTATTTGCTGTCTAGATTTGACAGCCTGTAGAGCAAACACTGAAATGCTGATGGCTGTTCATGTATTTTCATCTGCCTTCCTCTGAGGAACAAAACCTAGTATATGGAAAACTTTGCAAATCTGCTTGTGGTGTAAAAGCAGCAGGAGCAGCTTGCTGGAAAGGAACGGTAACTAATGTAAAGCTTGTGCACTGGGACTTATCCTGCTTTCCTACTTCTAGACTAAATAGTACCAATAGAGTTTTCTGTGACTGTTAGCAGAATACTGGTTAATAAGGTTCTTGGTGCTAACAGATGGGAGGCACTAACTTCATCCTCATGCTACAGGGCATCTGTAGTGTGTATACATCCTGATTACTATTGTTCACTTACTGTCTGATCTTTCAAGAGACCTTTGCCCAGTGACAGCCAGTTCACAAAATCTCTCCCTGCTACTAAATCATTACTTTTAAATTTCAGGTTATCTGCTGCAAGGCTGAGGTGTAGCTGACCTATTAACAGAACAAAGCAGTTGGCACCAGTGGCTGATGGGGGTTGTCTACAAGTGCATGAATTATCTTGTTCTGGTGTAACGCTGTTCAGTCTCTTACTCAAAACTAGTGAAAATGGTTCATACAAAGTCTCAGAAGTTTCATTTATAGTGTGGCACTCCAACATGTTAAATAAGCTGGTGTTAAGCTGAGAGGTAGCTGAGTAAAGCACAAACCCGCAGTGGATATCTAGGTCTTGGTAATCCCTCATCTAGAATCACAACTGCTCCATTGGTGAGCATTCATTATGCTAGTCCATGGACTGATGTGTATATCTCTTACTACAGCTAGCTGGTCAAAGGAGGGAGGAGGTGAGCTTGATTTCTTCCTTTTTGTCTCTGTGCCTTGTGTTTCTAGAAACCAAACCATTTCACAGGTAATATCACATTAGCATGCTGTTTACAGTATACTAGAGGTACTGTTCTGTCGATAGTGTGTTAAGTCTGCTGGTTTCCCACTAGAAAGAGATTTCTGGCACAGAACTTGTACAGGATCGCTGGTGGGGATTGGTGGGAGTAACGTGCAGTAACCAAAGAGTAGGAGCCATCCAGAGAGCAAGTGAAGAGGTGGATTGCATTTAAAGGCTGAAACATGTCTCTTTCCAAATATGTGACAGTTGCTCAGTCCGCAAGTAAGTATAAAATCGCAGCTGGAATTCAACAGGAGGTTGTAGGGGCTAGGAGTAGCGAAGCGACTCAGTGCCAATTCAAAGCTAGGATAGCTGTTGCATTCCCCAGAACACAGTGGGTTTGATGTCTGGCTGTAGACATGTAGTGTGCTGACGCTGCAGCGTCACCTTCATTGCAAGATGGTCTTCATGCTGCAAGTGACTAAGTATAGCTCTGTAGGCTTCCCTGTGAGCTGTGCTTCTCAGTGGGATGTAGTAATAGCCATCTACCTTCCAATCAGGGCTATAAAAATACTCTTTAGCAGAGACTCCTGGTTAGTACACAGTTTCAGTAGTGCTTTTGGGCAGTTGCAGTATGTGTTGTGCAGTCAGCTTTCCAGGCTATGGACTGTTTGAGGGCTGGATAAAACATTTGCCAGCAGTTTCTCTGCATACTTGCTTTCTGTCTCAAACTTGTAATGGTAAGTTTAACTCCTTACCCTAAAGAATGAAAACTTTAAGTTTTTAACTTGATATACTGGTATCTGTAATCAAGCATACACAAATGTAATGTAAACAAACTCGTTTCTTGCTCTCAGAAATCAACAAAAACAGTCCTTTGGCAAACCCAGCAACAGCTTATCTTTTAGCTTAATCTTAGCCTTGCAGGAGTGTAATAAGCCTATCACTTCTGCAACATGGGGCAGTTGTGCAACATTTTTTCACCCACAGTTAATGCACCTTATAGAATAAGCAAGTCCAAAATCTTTGCTTTTAATTCTGGATGGCTAAAATAGTTTTGTCCTTGGAACAAAAATCTCATAGTCTTCCCTATGGACTTGTAAATGCTGAGATTTAACATGGTGCACAGTACTCTCCTTCCCATAGACTCTTTGCGTAGAGTGTATCTGAGAGGAACATGTAATGAAGTGTGAATAGATCTTAAAAGCATATCAGCTCTGAGTAATCATTTTTCTTATTGCTGGCTTTCCCACTGCTTGAACGGCCAGAGGATCTTTCTCTTGTGCTGGATGCAAACTCGATTTTGGGGATGGAGTCCCTGTGCAAGGCTTCTCTAGCCTGACCCTTGCCAGTGATGGCTGTTAAGCTCTGAAGTGAGAGGTTTTGGTGCATGCTAAGCATATCCTGTTCTTCTTTTCCAGACCACGCGAGCAGAGTTTGATCTGCCAGAGTATTCTGTCCGCCGGCGGTACCAAGACTTCAACTGGTTGAGAAATAAGCTGGAAGAGTCTCAGCCAACACATCTCATTCCCGTAGGTAGTAAGCAAGAATCTGCTATTAAGGACAGTTATGTGTCTGTCTTCCAAGGGTGATATTTTGGTGATACGTCTCTTTAGATTTAAATTCAGTACTTTATTCTCTTCTAGTGGTGTGGGAAGAGCTTCCTGTTCTTGCCTGATTATGAAGCTTAGACTTTTCTTGGTTGGCACACCTGCGAGGTGAACTTGGCAGCCTCCTGTAGGGTAATATGTTTGGTGACTACGTTTGTTGTGGCATAAATGGAATGCACTTCATCTGTTTGCTCAGTTATTACATCTAGATTTACAAGTATCTGAGACTTACGAAAAACCTGCATCAAGTCCTAGTCTCAGTTTTTTAAGATGGCCTTTTGAGCTGGTTTTAAAGAGTATTTTAAAACTATTTGTGCTAACACTTAATAGCACAGAGTTACAGATCTTAGCATTTGGCTTGGTAGCTATTGCATGCCTTCAGTAGGCAGAACTGCAGCCCTACTTGTTGCTGAAGCTGGCAGTCTGACCACCTTATGTGATACGAAGAAGTTGATACTGATATTCAGCAGTCTGTTTTTCATGTTGTGTGTGATGTGAAATGCTAGAAGCCTGAGGTCACCACTGTCACCTCTTTTAAGCAAAGAAATTTAGAAAGGCCTGTAGGAGGAGAATTGTTGGGAAGTAGCAACACTGCTAGCATACCTTAGCTTCCCCACCTGGGATGGGGGGGAAAAGTTTCTCTGCTCTCCCTCCCTACAGCAAGGACAAGGCTATGTGAGAAGTATTCAGTTAGGCTGTTCAGGGTAGAGAGCTATTTAAGTCCTTAATTTCTCGGGGACTTGCCTCTAAGTAGCATAGTAGCTCAGTCTCTCAAAGATGAGAAATACTTCACAAAACCATGTGACGCCACTGACTAGCAGCAAATATGTTTATTGAGGGGGTAGGGAGAAGAGAGAGAGTGAGCTTGCCGGGGTAAGGTGGAGACATGAGACTAATGTGTTAGCTGCTCGGACCTTCTTTTCTCTCTCGCTGTTTTCTGAACAGCTGGAACTTTTGAAGTTAAGCTTTTACAGATTCTTGAGTGTACTAACAGGCTTCCAGTCCGGCCTGAAGGCTGCAAGGCAATAAATAATAGTTGAGTAGCAGAAGGTGAGTCACAGCTGGCGAATTAAGCTGCTTTGCTGTGGCCTGGAATTCGGTGCACACAGAACAGAAAATTTGGCACAAGTGGCTCTGACACTGGACATCAAACCAGCAGCAGAACAAGGCTATCTCTAAGTGCCTCTCTTCTAGAATATGTGGAAGCAGAAAGATGTGCTGCCCTCTTTTATCTGTCTATGCACAAGCTAGCAGTTACAGGATTTCCCATTAATCTCCTCCATGCACTGGTATGGTGGGGAGATTGCTGAATGCTTTATGTATTTATTGCCTAGAAGTAGATGGGGGAACAGAAGCCAAAGGCAGTTGCAGGTACACTGTGACGCAAATGTATTCTGAAAGGATGTTTCAAGCCAATCTAAGAATATCTGTATTTGTATCTGGAGATACTGCAATCCCTGGAGACCTTCTGTCTAACAAAATACCAAAAGGGGGTGGTCTTTCTAATCTCAGTGTAGTGACTCTGCCTAAAATCTTCCTGTAACTAATGATGTGTCTTCTCAGTGCAGTGAGTCATGACAGCCTACACTTAGAAGGCCAAACTAAACAGAATATGGATTCCTATTAATGTCTTTGGTAACTGACTTTGTTTTTACTTTTTAAAAATGATCTGAGACATTCTAATCTGTTCTTCACAACAACATTAAAAACGCTCTCAGATCTGTCTCTAGACTGGAAAGATAAGCATAACATGGCCAAGGATGTTGTGATGATGAGGATGGTGATATTTGGATACTTGAAGCCATTTCTGATTTCAGTGAAATCTGCTTGAATGTCACAGTGGGGAAAACTAGACGAGTAAGTTGGAAGACTGTAAGGTAGATAGGTAGCACAGAGTTAAAGCAGAAGACCAGTTGCTACATGTGTGTACTGACTACTTGGGATGTGCCTTCAAAGGCCTAAAATGTGAAGAACTATAATTCCTGCTATAGCTAAAACCAGGTTAAATGGTAGAAGTCTCTGTAATAGAGGTGCACCCTTTGTGGGTCTCAAATTCTCAAACTTTAGTGGTTATTCAGTGCCAGTTTGCATGTGTTTGGTTGAACTAGTTTTTTAAACTAGTCTTCCAGCTTGTCCTTTTCCTCCTGTGTATGGTGCTGAGGTAGTGACTTTCTCAAGTACAGAGTCCTAGCTAAAGTTTACAAAGTAAGGGCAGAGAGTTTCTTCCTCCCTGAAGACTACTGCACTAAGCATTCTTCTTCTGAAGAAGTCTAACTAGAATGTACCTTACGCTGGTGTAACTAGGTTGACTGATCTGAATGTTAAGCATAATAAGTATTAAATTATCAGAACTATAGTGGTCAAAACGTAGCTGTGTTGCAGCGAAGTCATGCTGGCTGGGTTTTTTAGGAGCTGCAGCCTCCACATGCATCCGTCATCAGCTAGGGTATGGTGAGAAAGGCATATGCATATGCAGTTTTTTGCTTTGATTTACTTTTGTCACAAATTTTGGGTGACAAAGACGCTTTGCAGAGGAGAACCCTTGTTCTTGAATTGGGTGAAAATGGCTGTCATTGCTAGCCTAAGAGTAAGTGGATTATCTGTCTGGGTGGACTGTTTCACAAGAACAAAATGCAAAACACAATTCTAAAACTTATATTAATCTTAGAGGCCATGCTGTCCAGAGAGAACAAAAGCAGATCTAGTGGTAGAGTTGAGACTAAACATGCTGAAGCTTGAAGAGTTATCTTCCATCTGAAGCAGTACTTTAAGGTCTGGAGTCTTAAGTGTAACAGGAGGGACTGCAGAATTAGCAAGTCTGGAGGCAGACTTGGGCATACATGTTAAGCTGAACTGCAGAGATGGACTGGTGGAGTTGAAATAGGACTAAGATGAGAGAGGGTATGTTGGCAGACCTCTATCACTTACACGAATATGCTCAAGTATGTTGGCTATGACAGATGACTCAGTGTGCCAAGGGCTTCAGGAAGGCTCCAGCCTGATCTTCTCTCCTTCCGAGGACTGGAGAAAAGCCAGTGTCACTCCAGTCTTAAAAAAGGGCAAGAAGAAGGACCCAGGGAACTACAGGCCCATCAGCCTTACCTCCATCCCGGGAAAGATGATGGAGCAGCTCATTCTGGAGGTCATCATTAAGCAAGTGGAGGAAGAGAAGGCTCTCAGGAGTAGTCAACATGGGTTCACCAAGCGGAAATCCTGCTTGACCAAGCTGATAGCTTTCTACGATGGCATGACTGGCTGGGTAGATGAGGGGAGAGCAGTGGATGTTGTCTACCTCGACTTCAGCAAGGCTTTCGACACTGTCTCCCATAACATCCTCCTAG
>Ga0065711_1009672_pt1 | contig 16794 bp, 8 predicted proteins | sample Hoacrofraction12_FD_59098 | JGI IMG/M metagenome (GOLD analysis project Ga0065711, IMG submission 59098) | Hoatzin crop microbial communities from Cojedes, Venezuela - Epithelial fraction 12 v2 (version 2) | ecosystem: Host-associated > Birds > Digestive system > Esophagus > Crop | place... | reverse complement strand
GGGGGGGGGGGGGGCAAGGGTGGAAGGTGGTGTCTCTAACAATAGTTTGATTTTTTTTAAACATTAACTTATAAGGAGTAGTGAAGAATACTAGATAAAAAGTAAAATGTTTTTCTCCCTCGACTCTGCAAGATGGGATTTTTCACAACTTGACTTCAATGGCAAGAGGATCTACGCTGACAGCCTGTGCAGACCTGAAGTGGTGTTATATAAAATTTGGTGTAAGCAACTTAAACAAAATTTTTACAAATAGAAGAATTTGTTACTGCAATCCTGCTTGCAGGTTTGCTGAAAGGTAGGAAAACGTAGGGAACAGCCACAAACCAGTAGTCTACTGGGTCGATGTCTGCAGTATCTTTTCTCCAAATATGTATAGGCATGGACACTTTTTTTTGCCTGGTGGAGAGGCTAAAGGAATAGGTGACACAGGAGGGCATAGACTAAGTGTTTGTGGCATACCAGGTGCAATTTTGTATATATGGCTAGAAATTCCATCCTGAGCATTCCTGATAATTAATAATAATAATAATAATTAATTCCTGATAATTAATCCTATTACAGAGAACTGTGACTTCACAGTTTCATCTTAACAAAATAAATGAAGCCTGCTGTCTGGCTTTGGTGGGTGATAACAAAGTTCTCAAGCTGAAAATAATCATCAAGTATTGCTGTGTAAACTGTTTCAGGCTAATCAGACTCCTTACGAAAATGAGAGCCAATAGTCTAATTATATTTCTCCCCCCTCCGCTTCCCCCACCCTGCTTGTGATGCAGGTGCTCTCCAAAAAGCTGGCAGATAGCTGGCACTGGCATGGTAGGTGCAGGAAATGCAATAAGCTTCCTGTGTACGATTTGGGGGTTTTTGTGCTGTACTGAATAGCTGTGTGTATAAGGTGCCCTTTATATAAAGTGTTTTACATCTTGAATTTCAATTAACAAGATGAGATTCCTGCAAAGGTAATTATGCCAGGATAGTAGCTGCAGTCGGCAACTTCTCCATAGTTTCTTCATTAAAATGTTTTTGAAATAACTAAGGACATAGTAGCCAAAACCTCTTCAAAATCAGCAGAAATTGGCAGGTGTCTGTCCATAGGAACAGGCAAGAGAATTGATCAGGATTATTTCCCAGGATTTGCAAAGTTCTTGTTGGATTTTAGAGCCAAGTTCAAGGCATCAAAATGATCTATAAATGATTCTGTAATGGAAACTAAGATAAAGGCACAAGTACAACTTGTAATTCATAAATTCATATTGTGTGCTTGTGATCCAGACCATGCAGCATGTGTGTGCCTGTTGTTCACCTGATAAGACCTCTGTGATGCCCAATTAAGAAAATGGCACCAGTTTCTCATGTGGTGCTCTGCCAAGTCAGCAGGGCAAAAAGCTTTGACTGGCCAAAAGGCAAATGCGTCCAAACTTTTAAAAACCCGAACTCTGGCTTTGCTTATTGGATCAGTGCTAGAGAGCCGAGATAGCACAGGGACTAGAACAGTGTGCATGCCAAGAATTTATGATGACACCATATCCAGCTGCTCTAACATATTGCCTCGTTTGCCTGCATTATGTTACCACAAGATGTATCTAAGCCCCTTCCAGTTTCAGAGCAGGTGCTCTGAAAAAGGAGTGTTTTCCAGTTCCTGCTATTTTCCTTTTTGCACGTAGGAAGGAAGACTCTTTCAAAGCATTGGCAAGAAGACTTCATATAGTCAACTACTTCAGCTTTGAGTTCAATAATATTGGGCTTATGGGTGCAAAAAGAGGCCTATGCCAGACACTTTGTTGGGCAAAATAGGTGGTACGCTTTGTGCTAAATATTCTGGCTTTCTTTAGTCCTCTTCATTGCTTTTGACATTACAAACTTTTGTATAGCTCCAGATTCACACTGAGGCTGTTGGATTTGCTTCCCAAGTCACTCAGACAGAGCTTTCCCATACTTTATAACATCTCGGGAGTAATGATTTTGTCATTTGTTGTTGCATTCCTTATCAATGCATTGTTGTTTACAGTCTGTTTACAGTCAAAGTTCTGGCTTTTCTCAACACAGTTCGTGGTCCACAGAGCTTAGTAATGCTACTCTTCTAATGACTGTGGACTGCTTTCATTTTGCTGAAATTCTGCAGAACTACCCTTTTTTAAAGAAGGTAAGGGGAAGGAGGGGGAAAGATAGTCACTTTTCTTAGTGACAGCAGCTCACTGGAAAATAGATCAAATCTTGTAATGCTTCTCTTGAAAGTAACTTAGACGGAAAGCAACCTGCATTCTTTAGCATCTTCTCTTTTAAATAATATCCTAGTGTGGGATGTTGAAAACACCAGAAACAGGCTTGTAAGAGAAAGCATGAATTCTTGGGTTTGGTTCGGACTACTAAGGTTTAGAGAATTTTTGGAAGTAACTTGTCTTTTACAGACAGAAGTTACTAGCATGGGGAAGGCACTCTTATATTTAACATAATAGTTCAACAAAAAAATACATGTGGTCAAATTCTGAAAGAGGTGAAGTGTCTGAGGTAGGACTGAGATAAGGTGTTGGCATGCGTTACGCCTGCTGAGCCTGCCAATGGTCTTCAGTAAAGGACTGCAACTAAATGTGCTGTGACATTTTAACAGCAAACATACTTAAACCCAAAGAAAATTAGTCTGCAGCCCTCTAACCTGAGTGGTGAAGGATCGTTTCCACAATGAAATAAAGTGTGGGTTGGTACTGTTACATCCACATCTTCTCTCTGATGACAACAGACTTCAAACTAGGAAAAACAGTTTCTTACTTTCTTCTAGTAGCAGTCAATTTTTGGCCTTTTCTTATGCTTGAATAAGTGCTATGCTGAACCTAACTCTTATGACTTGTAGGTACATTGGAACCAGAACGGCAGAGATGCAAATGATATCCTGCTATGTCATTAAGACCACTATCTATTCTGGTGAGAAACAGAAAGAAGACCAAAGGAGGGGGAAAAAAAAAAAAGGCAAATATGAGAAATTATGAGAAGAGTTTTCTTGCAGAGGGAAATGGAGGATGATAAGAAAGATCAGAAGAAATGAGGAGCAATATTCTGTTTCCTTTTTCATGCCTGTGACAGTTGCGGAGCTCAGTAATCATGACTCTGTGGGGATGATATCTGGCTAGGAAGATTAGTAACAGGAACCAAAATCTGTCATGAGACATTGTTGAAAGCTGATGTTTCCGTAAGTATTGCGTTCAGATCACACCCTGCGCTGAGCTGTGCTTATCTCTGAGTCTGTGAATAGCTTTTGGAAATGGATGTTTTTTTGATTTTTTTATTACACAGTATACTGCAAAGAGGTAGATAAGAAGTTGAAATCCTTGAGAACTTCGTAGTCATCCATCAATCCATCTGCTTCAGGGCTTAGCACACATCCCTTATCCTTCTCTGCTGCTCTGTACAGCTAAACTTTGTGGGACGTGCTTAGTCTCTCACATTTCTTGAGAGTGAAGAGCAGAAGCAGCAATGTGAATTCAGGAATTGTCTTGAAATGTGGAATCTTTTAAATTTTGATTCTCTCACCATTTCAGTTGCAAGGCAAGCTGCCTGCTATGTAGCTTGGTGGGAAGTCTTTCTATCACAAATATTGTCTGTGTAACGGGAGGCTACTTGTAGCTGTGGACAGGTACCATCAGCTGAAAAAGGGAACTCAATTTTGAGGATTACCTGTGGGTAAATTGGAGATCACATCTTTGCCCACAGCAAGTGGCACTGGTCTGTAGTACAGACGGCTGCCAATAGCAAATCCTAACTAATGTTTAGATTTGGACAGTTTGCTTTAAGGATCTGTTATCTTTTTGAGAAAATAGTAAAGCTGCATATGGGGAAAACGCTTCCAAAACCTATGCAGGACATAAAACTGAGTTTTGGGAGTACTCTGAAGTGGGTTTTTTTATTGTTACTTTTCCTCTTAACATGCAGATAGCAAAATACTAGTGTCTTACCATCCTCTCCACCCCCTCCTCTTACTGACTTAACTCTACCCTGAGAAAATTACAGCCTTAGTTTTTAATTCATCCTGGTTTGCAAGTATGTTCTTGACTTGCAGGATGAATTTTACTGAGTCAAACTGATGACTTTCATGGGAATGGGGGAGACAATCAAAATACTAAGTTCTCTGTGGGATGTTGACAGTATTTTTATCAACGACTAAGAATGGCAAATGCTAAGTGGTTTAAAAACTAAGGTAGGATGATGAAAATACACTTGGACTGGAAGCTGGTATAGGAAGATCAGGATATCTGCTTATATCTGGTATTTGTGTCAAGTGCAGCACAGAGGCTTTTGTAGTTTTGAAAGTATGGTATCTTCTGTGAGCACAGCCAAGACTTCGGATGAGTGTATGCGCCTGACGTGGCCATGTTCTGTCCCTCAAGAATGGATTCAACTACGAAAAAGAACAACCAGAAATACCCCTTTCCTGTTACTACCTGGACCAGTGAAGAGCTGCTAAATGCTGCAAGGGTTACAAATTACTGTCACAGTCACTTGACTTAGTTATGGGATCTTAAATCTGTTTAGCTCATGTAACGGATGTGACAATGCTTGCCTTGATGTCTGGGATTAGCAGTACTAGTCATTTAATGAAAGAATGAACTTACCTCAGTTAAAGCATTCTATGTACTTGATGAGACAGCAGTAGCGAAGATCAGGTAGTCCACAGTGTTTTCATTCTTTTTAAAATTAATTTTTAATCTTTGAAAATTTATTATGTAAAGATAACTGAAAAGAGCATACGAGAAGATGGATTGGCTTGGCTGTAGCTGTATAAGATATAGCGTAGTTCTGAATATCTCCTTGCTTTCTTTTTGTAAATTCATTGATTGGGAGAAATGGAAGGTGGTGTAATCGGTAGGACTGTGATTTGCACCGAACAGGATCAGTCGGTGGTTGTTACTTTTTGTGCTGAGGCTGCTGAGCTCTAAGGTTGTGCTAGCAGGAAGAATTCTCCAGAAACATTTATAAGATGATATTAGATTCTTCGCAGGCTCTCAGGAGGCTTGAAGACTGTATAATGAGTTGGACTGCATGAGACCCTGGCAAGGCAGAAAACTGGTTTGTAGCCTCTTTGAGTCTCAAACGTTGTCCCAGGCAGTATGGGGTCGAGGGACGTACTTCTGCAGTCTCCCCTTTCTGGGCTGCAGCACGCTACATGCAAGTCTGTATGGGCACAGAACTGTACCTAGAGTAAGAAAGGGGAAGATGCTGAAGCAGCCTTGAGTCAGGCAGTTGTGGGAGTCCTGTGTGCCTTTGCAGCTGCAATCTGCTAAAAATCATCGCCTGCCTTGATGGCCACTGCCCAATTGAGAAAGTGGGTGTGTTAGTACTCCCCAGGGGGGTATTCCCCCTGGCCTACGAGCACCAGTACAGAAAGGGCTGCCCACTCAGCCTGGGGTCAGCAGAAGCCACTCTTCTGGTCCCCTAGGCAGTCACGGTAGCTGTTAAGAACTGTCAGGGTGGAGCAGGCTCTGTGAAACAGCTCCACAGAATTGGAAGAGTGTTTTCATGATCATGTCTTCAACCCGTTTGTTGTGCACAAGTTATTAGCTTCAGTGCGAAGCAGTTGTACGTCTAAAACTCTTTTTTGGTGAAATATAGCAGAGAGGTAGCTATACAATTCTTTTTACTCTCTCTGCCGTTGCTCACTTCAGACTTTAAGGAAAAGGGAGATTCTGAAGTTCTGTAAGTTAATCTATTTTTAAAGATTTTCAGTCACGAAGTGCAAAATGGAATCCGTGGAGATTTGGCCCTTCATCTGTGTTATAATTTAGTTATATTTCTAATGACCATTAATTTGTATTCATTCATTTCAACAATATTATAGAAATTATGTATATACTTTATTGTTATTATTTTAAGAAGATGAATTTGCCTGTCAGTTAAGGTCAAAAAGCTTGCTCATGAAAGTTGCCCAATTAATATTAACCAGAACGCTTTTCTGTTACTGCAGCTACCTTTCCTGTAACACAGATATTGAGAGATACCTTGGCATTGTTTCTGTTTGCACTGTTTTCTCCCCTGCCTCCCTCCATGTCATAGCTTTTTTTTTTCCCTCCTCTTACACCAGTGAACGTTGCTTTGCTTTATCAGTTATTGTGTTTCCTGTAACATACCCCCACGAAGAGCACAGCACTAATGGATACCAGTGACATAAAATCAGTCTTAGATGTGTAAAGATCTGCCGCACTCAGTCAACCTCGCATTATCACATTAGTTTATTCTGGTTTTCCCTTGTTTTCCATTTTATACTGCTCAGGTTTCCCCCAGGGGATGTTCTTTTGTCACATTATTTTGAGACTGAGCCTCCCTAAGCAGGCTGCTTCATGTAACATTTATGTGAAGTTGTTATTTCTTTAATCCCCACAGTTTGGACTTCTACTTGATGATTTTCATTCAGCATAGATACAAATAAGGAACAAACTATATTGTGAAAACACTGGGTCATTTCAGGACAAATGAAATGCAAAAACTGTTGCCCTCTCACATCTTGGGAGTCTTCATACAGACTCTCTGACAAAGTATTTCATACAAATCTCATCGTGAAGAGGAGAAACCTAAACAGTTTCCGGCAGTTAAAACATGGCTCACTGCTCTCCTGAACCTGCAAAATGTACAGCTTTTGAAATTTGAAACTAGGTTAGCCTCCGAATTGTGTAGATAGAGCTTTCTTGTATAATCAAGTTGATTAAAATAGCATTTTTGGGTTTGCTTGTTTTTAAGATTGAGCTCAGTATGATTTGGTTCACATTCTTAATTGCTGTTATTTTAACCATCTGTGTTACTTGAGAAAGACTTTTCAGGAAAACAGCTAGGTAGACAGCATTTCTAAAATTAGTCTAATTACATCAGCACTTTATTTCTAAGAATACTTTATCTATTTAGGATCAAAAGAAGCAAAAACAGATCTCTCTGTAGTGAAGTGTGTATGTCTGTGTCTCTGTCTGTGAAAATATGCCTAGTTTTCTTCCACTGTTGTTTTGAAGCAAATGGAAAGCAAAGTCAGCAAATGAGTTGCTAGAAAGCAAGCATAATTATAAAATATCGGTAGGGGCAAGAGATCAAGCAGCTAAGGAAGGAGTCCCAGTTGCCCTGGGGGGAGAGGACAGTCAGTGGGTTTGGGCTTGCGGTGACTTTGAGGAGAGTTTTGCTGCATGGTGTTGGCTCCATCACTTTCCTTTTTGTTTCAGAGTTGAACACAACTGATCGTATTTCATATAAGCAATGTTATTACTATACTACGTAAGGGTACGGTTATTTCTCTTTTAGGCCCCGGTAGTATTTAATGATTATAATGTGATCTACAGTATTCAGTTTTCTACAGCAGGCAGTATGCTGTAAGCAGCATTGGTTTTCACTTAAACTGTCCTTCACTTTTTTAATTTGTTTGGCCATTAACATCTCTGGAGAATAGTAAATGGCAAAGTGCTGCCCCCAGGCTAGGAGAGGTTGCTGCTGGCTCAGGATGTGGTATGCTGTGTAGTAGAGCAGCTGTCCTGGCTAGAGTTTGCTTTGCTTTGCAACCGAAAGAGTGCACCTGCGTCAGTGACGCACTGGACCCAAGGCCTTTAGCTCTGCGGAGTTGCAGGACTTGTTAATCAGGCAATAAAATCATGGCCAACGTGGCAGTTCTGGCGTTTAGTATCTCCACAAGTAGAACTGGTGAAGGATGAGTATCTCTGCCACACACACTAAGAAGAGATAGTATTGAGAGGATTACAGGCTTGCTTGAGAGTTTCCTGAGACTCCTTCAGGCAAGGACAGTCCTTCACAAAGATAGTAAAAAAATGTTTTATTTATTACTTTTTTCCAATATTGGTATTCTAGTATGCACATGCATATCCAGGTATGTTTGTTTGATGTAGACGTATTTTCTTATTCAAGTACTTCTAGCAGGATCAATTCCAAATTCTGTATATGTTGCAAAACTTCATAAGCAATATTAAAGTATGAGCTGTTATTAGAAATGAAAGTTATGAAAAGAAGAATACAGAAGTTTAGTATATATCTACCTTCAAAAGTCATAAAAGAATGAAAGAACAACCTGGCTATTGTCTCTGGCTGTTTTCATAGCTTTTCTTGTCAAAGCTGGTATAACTCACTGTATTCTTATGCAGAAATTTTTCCTTTCTATAATCTGGTTTTGATTTCCATGCACGCTTTTCTCCAACAAGAAAAACTGAATATTAGATGTCTCCTGTAAAATCCCCTAGATAAGAAAGTGCTTGATACAGTTCATGTATGCTCTTTAGCTAAAATTTCTTGTCTCTCGTGGAATTTCCGTGCAGTTTCAATGTTGTAGTGCTATTCAGGATTAAAAGCACAGCATAGGATGTCACAGCAAGTACCCCCAGTTGGGATCTCTATTCTTCCATCTGGTGAGGTCCAGAGTTGTTGTGCATTTGTTAGTAGGAATGTAGGTAACTGTCATGGCAGCATTGACAATGTAGTCAGCAGTGCAACAGCACCAGCCACGCGTGTGAAACACAAATAGTGGTTTTCAGCTAGGAGTGTGCTGGCGGGTGCTGAAACCAGCATCCTTTCTCCACCCACAGTTTGGAAAAGCCAAGTCATGAATGTGTTTGGGTCTGGGTGTTGTGGTTTGTATTTTTTTTTTTTTTCTTCCTAGTTTTCTGGAAACGAAAGAAGTCATTATGTGGTAAGGTGCAAACAATTCCACTGTTCAGGTACTGAAAGCCTAACACTGAGCTGGAAGAATAAATTGTCTCCAACGCTCTATCAGTGTCTCAGAAAGGATAATGGAAATGTATTGGACTGTTGCTACATTGAGGACACATGGCATTAATCTGTCAAAATTATCCAGGTAAACTTATCCTCTGTTGCATGAGTGCTCCACTTCTATGTCAAAAGCGCTCTCCTATTTTTAAATTGCAGAATAAGTGCAGTATGTGTCTTCTGAAAGTCTAACACAAACACACTTCTCGTTCAGACTCTGTCAAATGATAATCCAGTCCTCCTGCTCCAAACCCAGGCTTTCTGGTAGCAGGGTTCATTTCCATAGAAAGGAAAAGGCAGATTATCCCAGCTTCCACCTGGCCTCATGTGCTTGGATCAAAGAGACTCTTCAGCACAAACTATTGCTCTGGGACCAAAGTTGTGCACGTGTTTACTTTTTAGGAGATGAAGGATAGACTAACTCCAGTGTCTGTCTCGTACTGGTTTTCTCCTTCGCATGTCTAGCAAACAACCTCACTGCTTCTGCTTTAGGAAATTCCTGTTGGTGAAATATGTTGAGATTCCACCATGAAAGTGTACAGGCACTAGGAGCGTATGGACAGGTCTTCCTCTGGAGGTCTGAAGCTTTATTACAGGTTGGTACAAATGCTTGCCATTCGATGCAAATCTAGGGGTGAGTCTGAACCGCAAGCCGTCTCACCAGCCTGCGCCTGTTTCAGCTGGCCTGCCTTATTTAATGAGAAACGCACAGATGTAGGCTGGGGCACACTCACATAAAATGAATTAATAAAACACTGGTTATAAAGGAGAAAAAAAGAATCCATCTACTCAGCAGACAACCTAATGCAAAGAGTCTCTGATCTGAGCCTATTTGTACCCAGGGGACCCTGCAGCAGAGGCTGCCGTTGCCTTGCTGTCGTTTGGAGTGACGCCCAGCTCTGCTGCCCGGGACCACCCTGGGGTTTGGGGAGCCCCATGGAAGGCACAGCAGGAAGGGGGAATGTGTTGCTATACAGAGCAGATTAGGGGATTTGCCCTTGGTGGGATTGGCTTAGAATGAACATGGCTTTAGAAGCAAGGATTTTTTCTCAATGTTCTTAATTTCGAGAAGTTGGCTGGCTTTTCTTTGTGTTCTTAGGGTTCGTTGCCCATTTAAAAAAAAAAAGAAAAGGAGAAGATGATGTACCATCTACTGCTCTCTTGCTGAGTGACTGACGTGTTTAATTAATGCTTTCATGCTTAATACAATTTTTATAGACATTAGTTTTTCTGTATGAATTTTTAATATTTACAAATTACATTTGCTATCGGTGCAAGGAAATAGGAAGCCAAATATGAATAACTGGATTAACTCTGCTTCTGAATCCAACGGCTGAAGGTAAAAATTTACTCAGTCATTGAGCTTGTATTCTGCTGATCAGTCTCAACAGCAGTGTGTGGTTTTTTGAGAAAGTGCTTGTTCCTCAACTCAATACCTGTTGTCAGTTTGCAAGGACAAACCTCCATTAAGCCATGTTGCTCTCAAGCTCTGGTGTACATAATTGATGAGAAGGAAGTCTCATAAATATTTACTCAATTATAATTTAATTTTCATCTTATTAGTGTGTACAATTATGTTTCAGCTGCTTTTAAAACAGTATCTCCGTCCTCTGAAAAAGAAGTATTAAAGTTTTAATATTACATCCGTATGGTAGCATAGTATAGGCTAAATTAGTTTAAATCTCTTTCTGTTCAGATATTTTAAAACACTTTGTCTCTGCTCAAATATGCACAGAATAATTGATGGTTGGATGAATAAAAAGATACTTTGAATAGAAATTGAAGGGGTGAATGGAAGCATGATTCACAATGTTTGTACAGCATTGAGCTAAATCACTTTTCTTATTTCAAGCGCTTCAGATGCAATCTTGATATGATGGTGTTGTATTGTACGTGGCAATGGAAAGTAAAGATAAGTGCGGAAAAAAAAGGGAAATGTTAAGAAACTAGTAATTGTTGCTGCTTGGATGCAAGTAAGTGCAAATCAGCATGAAACAAGCTTTAAAATAGAAGCATTTTTTATCTCAGTCTCAGATTGTGGTGTATTTGCCAGTCCTGGGAGTACATTGCCTGGACTCAAAGCTTCTGTTGAAATTTTGCTTTGAATTCTTTGAACTGACTTCTTCCTTCATGTTAAATTAAGTAGCTGAGGAACAGCAAATATAACTGAAGGTGCAAAGTTTGCATGTGTTGAGAATGATATGTGGAAGAGCACGCATATCTCAAGGATGCTGTAAATGACTTCTGTGGGTTTGCTTTCTGGGGATGTATGTGCTCATTGCGACGTGACTATTTCTTCACCAGACAGTGAAGGCAGTAAAAAGATTCCATGTGCTCCTGTGCTTTTCAGAATCTTGGCTTTAGCGTATATTAAAACTTTGAGCAGTAACCTAGAACAGTAATTCTCAAACGGCATTTGAAAAGGGACAGCTGCCTTTTTTTTTTTTTAGTTTTACAGGAATAAGCCAAACTAATTCTCAGCTACTGTAAGACAGTCAGTACTGTAAGACATTGTTTGCAAATGTTATCATTGCTTATTTACATTTCTTTGCTCATATCTAAGACATGTAAAGATCATTTTTGTTCTGCATTTCAAATATTCTTTTAAAATGTCATCAAATCATATTGTCATATTAAAAGCAAGAGATTCAGTGCCTCAGAGCAGAAACATCAAAAAGAAGGGAAACACTGTGTATTTAATTTCATTTTTAAGCTTTCCAGCCCATTTTTATGTATGAGATTTGCATTGTCCTATATAATGGTATTTGTTTGTAGCAGAAGATGCAAACATAATATGTTAGGTGTACCAGCCAGTATGATTAGTGGAAGAGAAGCAGTTACGTGGGCTTTAGTGACCCCAGAGCCTTTCTGAATTAGCATAGCTTTTACTGAGGTCCTGTCCTCCTCCCCCAGTCCCCTTGCTGTCCTCGTGGAGGCTCATACAGAGTAAAGGTTGCTTCGGTAAACCTTTTTGTACTGTGTTGACGGCCTTCTTGGGCACGATTCTTTTGTTTCCATCTGTGCTATTCTGATACATTATACACATGTTCAGCGCGTGGAAGAAAACACCCCAGGCTGGGTCGCAGTGTGGCACCGGTGTCGAGGTAAGGACAGGTGTGGGTAGTTTTTCTCCCAACAAAATTGGATAGAATCACAGACTAGTGGGGGTTGGAAAGGACCTCTGGAGATCTAGTCCAACTCCCCTGCCAAAACAGTGTCACCCAGAGCAGGCTGCACAGGACTGTGTCCAGGAGGATTTTGAATATCTCCAGAGAAGGAAACACCCTGACCCCTCTGGGCAGCCTGTTTCAGGGCTCTGTCACCCTCAAAGTAAAGAAGTTCTTCCTTATGTTCAGCTGGAACTTCTGCTTCAGTTTGTGCCCATTGCCCCTTGTCCTGTCGCTGGCCACCAGCAGAAAGAGTCTGGCCCCATCCTCCTGACACCCACCCTTAAGATATTTATAAGCATTTATAAGCTCCCCTCTCAGGGATAGTCTAATAAAACTTCTTTTATCCACAGGATGCTTGCTTCGTTTGGTATGCTCAGCAAAAGGGAGTATTTTGCTAACCTTTTTTCTAAGCATCGGCTTGCTCAGAAGTGGAATTTTTCATTGGAACTTGTGCCTCGCCACAAACCAAGCTGAGGGAAGAGCTGCTGGTTATGAAATGGCTCTGAGTGCTGGGGGAATTGGAGGTGAGGGCTGGGATGTGCTGTCAGAGAGGGGGCAGGGGGACACAAATAGGACTTGCCTGTTTGGTTCAGCAACTGAGAATACAGCGTTCTCTGCTTAACAGCTTAATACATTTGTACCTCAGAGTAGTGGAAAATTGTTTGCAATAACAACTCTCATCAGGCTCTTCAACTGGTTATTTTTGAGTGCTTTACCAAGGAGGTAGCTGTGGCAAGTCTGTTTCCAATGGTGGGGGGCTAAGGACGAAAGGAGACCAGGGAGGGTTGAGGAGGAGCAGAACTGGAGTCATTCAGGAGCTTTGTACCTTAGGCCCTTCTGCCACCCTGATCTTTTTTGCACCGAGAGGCAATGTGCCATGTGAGGTCAGGGAATCTTCCTGGTGTCTTGCGCATCGAGTTGGACAACAAAAATTTTCTTCCTCTTTTAGGTACTTGGGCAAAGCTTATTTATTGAAAGTCTCTGTAGGTATGTGAGAGAATAAGCCTGTTGATGGGGAAGAAGTAACATCTATCCTTTAATAAATGAGTAAATTTTATCTGTCTGAATAACAATCATTAAGTGAGGAAACAAGCAGCAATAAAACACATGGTTACAACATGGCAGCAGGCCTGTTCAGATTGTGATTTAGATGCTGCTCATCCAAATCCATGCTCTTCTCTACTATCCTTGAAAGGCTGCAATAAGAGCAGCTTGCGTTGTTACAGCTGATGTCACCTTAGGTACAAGGTGACTCCACTTTGGGAGCGGTTCACAGCCCAGCAGCACGCTCGCGGTACAGCCTGTATGCAGCGACACAGCCAGGGCAGGCTGGCAGAAGCGGTCCCTTGCTCTGGGCCTGAGACGTAATGACATAAACCAGGACTTCGCCTTCGAAGTGGAATTCTCTTAGAAAACAAAATTTTTCTCTGGAGTGATTCCTTTAACAGTTGCTTTGTGCAACATTATTCTGAGAAAAGCAGTGCCCTTTCCTTTGTTTTCCTTGCCCACACTGGTGCCCCATGTACAAGCAATGGACATACAATTCAAGTATTTCTAAAACTGGGCTGGTGTTGCTCTGGAAAGAAAGGGCCAAAAGCAATGACCTGCAGCTCAAACAGCAAGGCTCAGGCTGTTCCAACAGGGATGAACATGCTGATTTTACATGGATTGAGGTTCAATATGCTTTGGTCTTCTCTGGTGACTGGTAGATCTGTACAGACTGGGAGCTGGGACATCTAATAGCTGGCAATCCTTCTGCTTTCCAAGGCATTTAGTAGTGTATGCTCTGCCAAGGTGAGAGGCTTGTAGGTGTGAGGCTAGATGTCCATGGCAGCTGTGAGAGGTTACTATCAGGTTGCTGCCTGGCACTGTAATAAGTGTTAAATGTAGGATGCTTTCTCATGAGCAGAAAAGGGGTAGAAGCTCCTCTGAACTATTATGTTGCTTTGGTAAGTCATTTGGTTCTGAAGGATGCATTTTGGCTGAGGCAGGATAGAAAGGCTGAGTTCCACCGAGGCGTTAGCTACCTTGGCCAGGTCTGCGCTGTACCTCAATACTAAGAGGCAGAGCTTGAACTTACCAAGCATTATCCTCTGCGCTCAGCAGCAGTTTCTTTCCTTCAAATGAAGGTTTGTGTTCTACCCTGGCTTAGATACTGAGTTTTGTAAAGAACTTGTTGTTGATGGCTATGGAACTTGCTAAATGTACATTCAATTGATATAATGTTTTTTCCTGGGGTATATTGGCTTTGGTATGTGAAACAGGTACTTTAATCAATGTTGTAGTTTTTTCCCAGGAGAAATAGTTTGGGCTGTGATGTATTCATCCAAAACTACTTTTAACCTTTGAATGGATGTCCTTGACTAATCATTGCTAATTTTCATTAATATTGATAACTATAGATGACATTTTATGTTGATGGTACCACTCCAGAGTGAGATATTACATGTGTTTTATTCAAGCATTTTCTTTCCTGAATGTTCAGCTACCTTGTGATTCAATATCATTTAACTGTTAGAGATAAATTCTTCAGTGTCTTCTGTGCATCTATATTACCATATTTTTAAAGTATCTTGTCTTAAATATTTCCAGAGTTAAGCTAATGGGGATAAACTTGCAAAATTAATGCAGGGAGGCTAGGAATTTGACATACTGCTGTAAAATACTGTAGCTTTGAAGTACAAGTTTGTGGCCACTGCCTGAAACATTCATGTAGACACGTACGTGGCAGTGTAGACAACTACAGCAGTCGTGTGTAAATCAAGGCAATGAGTAAGAAGCAGCTTTCAGGCAGGAGTTCATTTGGATTAGCCACCGAACCGTTTGTTAAGGCTCCTGATGCTGTGGTAGAACTTCGTAGGATGAGGGAGCACTGCACTGTGCTGTTGACTGACTCAGGCTACTTGTGAATGCACTGGGTCTTTTCTTATGCCTGAAAGTGTTACAGGAGCCTTAGATTTTGCATTAGATAATTAACCTGCTTCTCAGCCACTGCATACAGGAAAAGTGCTATATATTTAACACTCATTCATGCTTTTATTGTTGTAGCATCACCATGACAGACCGTGACATATGGGATGTTGTAAATTTTTCAGAAAATAAATCTCAAAAGAAGAGATGGGAGGGTGAAAGAATTATTAGATCTGCTGCAGGAGCTGAAATGCAGAGAGGATAAATGACTATTCTATTCTATTCAGACTTCCCAACAGCAGGTCTGCATATTGAACTCGGACCTCATGTCTGACTTGTTTTTCTTCAGAGCATCACTTTTAACAGTGCGTGTTGTTGCACAGGAAAACAATGCAGGTTTGTTAACAATGATAAGAAGGTGCACTGACTGCCTCCAGTACCTGACCTGTAAACACCAGATGAAGCTGAGTATCCCCCAGTAAGGTCGTCTTCAGTGCCAGATCTGAGGAAGGATTAGAATATGCTAAAAGTAGTGTACTCATTTGCAACAACAAAATCACTCCTCGTCTCCTGCTCAGCTCAGAGATGTGTAAGCTCCAGTTCTGAGTATTGTCAGGTTTTCAGAGCTCCCTGGAGTATCCAGTGCTCCATGTCTACATTCCGCAAAAAGCTCTACATGATGAAGCAGCTTAGTCTAAACATGATCAGAGATGAGGAGTTTAGTCCTGCATTGAGGTTTTTGATCTTGTAAGTATTGTAACCAAAGGACTTTCATGGTTTTTGTCAGCTAGAAACTGCTACAAAAGAACATGAGTATATAACAAATCCATTATCAGAAGGCAGCTTTCTGAGGAGAGGAAGAAAGAGAGAAAAATATGTATTGATTCTATAAATTGCAACAACAAAATGGTTTTTAGTGTGGAAGGGGGGAGCATAATGCTAAATATTGTGTTAGTCTATTTGGGACTAGGTACCAAGCTATTTGACTTCAGTCTCCTAACACTCTTGGCCACTGTAAATTCTTACCTGTTTTCTATTCAGAAGATGTGTTTATCATTTTTCTTTTCTTTTTCTTCTTTTAAATTGTATCAGCTAATCTGTCACTCAACAGCTTAAGGCAGAAGTGTAGTAGAGAGTAACTTTACAACATAGACATATTCTAAATTCACATTAGTGTAGACTGTGGTCACTTATTAAAAAGTTGAATTTGGATTGTCACTGCACTTAGGGTTCAGAAAGACTGGACTGTGCTGGTTTAAATAATGCAGAGAACTCGATGGAACAAACTTCATTTGGTGTCATTTGAATATCGGGTCCAAAATATGTGAGTGGTTAATATTCAGTGAGCTCAGTTGGAGACTGGCCATTGAAGAAACTATAGCTACACTGAGAGCAGATCACTTGGGAAAGCGTTTGAAAGCAGGATTTCAGCTTGGGTGTATGGGAAACGTCAGTAATCTTAGTCAATCTGTTTTCACACCTTTTGTTCTTTTATTTCTTTATTGCAAATGTGAAGAAACTACATTATCACAAATAAAATAAGTCATGCTTAAATATTTCAAGTGGAACAATTCTATATGTAGTTTAATTTCATGCACTAATTCTTCTCCTTAGAGACTGTCTGGACTTTTCAAAACTTGAAAACTGGTGGGACTTTTCACTGACGTTATACCATAAAAGATGTATCAAAAGTGGCAAAGCCATTCTGAAAGTATGGTTCACAGATTATATACACTAATTAGTTTTTCTTTCTGAGCCTATTGTAAGTCAAAAAGCTTTTGCAGAAAAAAAGATTAGAAAACAATGCAGACATTTAAATTTTTGTATAAGTATGTATTGTAGAAAACTGGAAAAAATTTTCATTAATAATTTAGAACGAGTACAAGATTTGCCCTTCCAACATTCATAAGTTGTGGTGAAAACTGGGAATAATCTTCTGTGTTCTTAGTGTTTTTTAATTAGTTATTTCCTTAACTGAAAC
>Ga0065711_1040645_pt1 | contig 16796 bp, 7 predicted proteins | sample Hoacrofraction12_FD_59098 | JGI IMG/M metagenome (GOLD analysis project Ga0065711, IMG submission 59098) | Hoatzin crop microbial communities from Cojedes, Venezuela - Epithelial fraction 12 v2 (version 2) | ecosystem: Host-associated > Birds > Digestive system > Esophagus > Crop | place... | reverse complement strand
TGCTTTCTTGCAGACAGTCACTATCACTGGCAATTCAAAAAACCTCTATACCTGTTGCACAAATAAAACTGCACTGTTTAAGTAGCCAGTTGTCACAGCTTCTCACTGAACGTGACCAAATGCGGCCGTGCTAGTTCATGAGCACGACTGGGCTGAAGGTGCAGACTGCTATTGGTGTATCCAGAATCGTGGTAGTTTAACATACATATTAAACACGACTGGACTGGTAGTGGTAAATTGGACATCACTCAGAATTTAAACCTAGCCGCACCTAGCCTCGCACTCCGGTGAAGAGTGTTAGAAAGCAAGGGGGTTTATTTTCTGCCAAATTAACGCGACATCTGGGCAACCTGGGCCAGGGCCTCACCACCTTCATAGTGAAGAATTTTTTCCTTATATCTAATCTAAACCTATAGTTTGGTTTCCCACTACACATTTCTGCAAATGCTTGTATTTGTTTCTTAGGACAGCACTCCTGCTGTACCTCCTGTTGTTTAGTTAGGTTATTTGCCAAAGATTAGTCAAGAAGCTTAGGAATAGGTACATCTTTCTGCAGCCAAAAGGTGTTTCATGTAGTATGCTTTACTGACTGGTGTAAATCTGAAAAGAAATCTTCTATTGCAGCAGTGTTTGGAGTAACACTAACACAAGATACTTGTATTTTTTTTTTTCACCCAAAGACTAAAATACAATTAAAAGCATCCTTGGTTGTTTTTCTTTGGTTTGGTTTTCTTTCGTGAGTGTGTATATGTTTACATACCATAACTAGCCTGCATAAAGTGTATTTGGATGAGAGTAACTGTAAAGTTAGGTGCAGCTTTTTCTTTAAGCTGCTAACATGACGTATAGTCTTGTTGAGATGAAGACAGAAGTTAACAGGTTGCTGTCATTGTAAACCAGGAAGCGCTGTGTGAAGTCAAGTGAAGCCATTAAATTTGGCAGTTACAGCCCTTTCAAAGCTAGAAGCTTCAGTTTTTCCGGATGAAGGTGACAATTCTTCTGTGCTCTAGTTAGTTTTATTGCTTCATAGCCAATGTCTCTCTTATGGGATTGGCTTTGATCCTGTTCCGGCAGGAGCTACGTGTAGGAAAACGTGTCAGTCATAACTAGGATAGGCTAAAACCGAGGGCTCTGTCGTGGGGGTACTAATTGCTGATTTGAAGCTCTCTGGTGTTGCTCAGCCCATATAAATGATAGGAGAGTTTCAGTCCAGATGATTTTCCTTCCTGTTCTTCAGAAAATCATGGATCTCCTTTGCTACTGTAGAAAATCTGTGAATGAACATCTGATGGAAGAGAAACTCAGCTGCTTTTGAGATTTTTTTTTTTCTTCAGCGTTTGGTAGTTTCTCTCCAAGTACAAGAGTAGCCATGCTGTTGTCTACATTCTTCATCCAACTTCAGCCAAGGGTTATCACACACAAATAAATTACCTGTGTATTCGAGAAGTCAGTTAAAAAACTTTAGCTAAAACCACTGCAGTGCTTTCCTTAAGGTCCCTGCATGTTCTTCGAAGGATTAACATAAGTAGAGGATATTATGCATGTTGAGGTAATTTACCTCATGTGCAAGTTCTCCAGAGCACGTCCCCATACATTACTGAAAAATGTGTGGATTTAACGTGTTTGAGTTGCCTTCCCCTTAATTTGGGCTCTGCAAAAAAGTTCTTCGGTTCTTTTTGGAGAGCAAAATGGGTCATATGCATATAGTTGATACAGACTTCAAGGAAAAATATAGGTGGTCAGAGGTAGATTAAAGAGCTTAGAGTGGATAAAGTCACCTTAGATTGAGTGTAACACCAATTTCTAACAACCCAAGTGACTGTCCAATTAGCAGGCTCTTGGTTTTTTATTCGAGGTAGATTCTTTCGAACCGTCTGGTTGGGACTGCTCCACTATATATAAATTATATATGTGATGAAGTTACTGCTCTTGTTTCTCACATGTCTTTATAATCAATCATCTCCTTCATTCTGGTCCAAGGAGGATTGAATTAAATTGTACAAAGTGGAAGAGCTCCAGCAAGAGATGTGGAGACAGACTGTAGAGGCTGATGGGAAAATGTTAATGCAATTTAATGACAAAGCAGAGACTTGAGATTTTAACAGAGAGAGTAGGAAGAATATTTCTGTACAGGATTACTCCTGTAGAAAAGTGCAAGCATTGGCCAAGTATTCTCATTTGTCTGTGCAATACCATAGGACCAGTCAAGATGTCATCACCTAAGCTTAATTGAAACAGGAGCAAATGATGTGACTTTCAAGAATAGCTTAAAAAAATCTGCTGTTTATAGTAATTCTTTGAACTTTTCAGAGAATGTCTTTTAGTCATTATCACTGTGACTTCGACTACAACACACTCGAAGGCTGAGGCCCTGCAAGCTGGGAATTGTAGAACATGGTACCATGCAGCAGTTCCCTTTGCAGGTAGTATTGAGCTTTACCCTAGCTGTTGCGTGGGCACTTGGTAGTGTCTGCAGGGAATTCCTAGCAAAGGAGAAGTAGTGCATTTTGTTTCCTCTGCGCTGTCTTGTGATTTCCCTGGCAGCACCCTTGCTGATAGTTTTACTGACCTGGGTGTCATGCAGTGATTGCATAAAATTGTATGTTAGTTGCCATAGTGTGTGGTCCCTTCCCCAGCTGAGAATCTTTCTCCACCTTTTCACTCACAGTGGTGTGTAAGTGCTCAAATCAGATCACATCTGAACGCTGAAGTCCTTCTGAGCAAGTCTCTGTCACTGTATATTGTCATTTTGTAATTGTGTCAGGAATCAATAGAGGCTTTTTTTTAATTATTTAACAAGAACGGGATGAAAACTCAAGACAGAATAAATTTACTTGAAACAGTTCTTTCTATTTCAGAATAAATGTTGGTTGTTGTAGCTCTTGTGCTGCTATTAATAGCTGAAAATAAAGTTTGATTTTTGTCAGTTATGTTAACAAGACCTTAAATACTCTGGTTTTGGCAAGCCTTGATCAGTATTTTCCCTGCAAATAAGCCGGAGGCTCACTCCTGGGCAAAGTTCCCTGTTTTCCTTATTTCTGTTTCAGCGTACCCCCTTTGAAAGCAAATTTCCATTTGATAAACCAAGCTGCTTAGAGCTTATCCACTTTCTTAGGAAGTTGCCAATTTGCCTCTTATTTGAAAGCTGTCCTTTAAAATTGGTTCTGCTTTTCTGGAAGAAGATAGCAGATTTTCCACAGGAGTTTGTTTTTTAATCCCTTCCCTGTTTTCCAGCAAGCATATCTCAGCAGCTTTAATTTGTCAGTTACCCACTTCTGACTCAGCCTGCTTTATTTGCTTAAGTTTTCTTTTCTTCTGCTTTAGCATGAAGAAGTAGGCTCTCTCCCCTTAATTATAATAATGTAGATAATTCTCAATCTGCCAATTCTTCGCTTTTCACGATCAAAAGAATTTCTGAAAGGGGGTTGAATTAAATATAGCTTTTTGTTGCGATTTAATTGTGACTTTTCATACGATGTTTTTTAAAAAAGTTCATCATCTTCGATTACATTCTGCCTCCTGCCATATGAGGGCCCTCTTGAGGGTGTTTCCACCTCTGTATCTCCATGGAGGCAGCAGGTGGGAGTGAGTTTATTCGGCTCTCGCTCTGTGAGTCAGCTCAATCTGAGAGCCAGATATTTATTTTACTGTGGCACTAGATCTGAGCTAATAAGCCTTGCTGGGTGCAGGATATGTTAGTTTAGGCCAAACATCATGCTGCCATCACTAAGTAGCTTCTGGACCTCATCATCTCAGTGCCCAGATGAAGAGAACCTCCACCCAAGTGGAGTGAGTGCAACTGCTTGCACCTCTCTTTGGAAATGCACGCTAATTCTTTCAGTGATAGTGTTGGGAGACCACAAACTCTTACTTTCCAGCTTTCCCCAGAACAATCTGAGCAATTTCTAGGTTATTTTGTTAGAGTCCAGATCTTTGACATTGAGCCAGTCCTGGCTGGCTTGACAAACAAAATTTTCTCGGACCAGAATAACTTTAGAATTTCATCAACCTCTATATCAAAACTCAAACACAAGACTTACTGCTTTGGATTCCTCTTCAGAGTATGAGAAATACTGTGAATGTAGCACACCCCACTCTCACTCCTCTCTGCTTTGAACCTCCTTGCTAGGCCTTTTGTCTTTGCAGAAGCAAGACCAAGCTGAATATGAGCTCGAATGTGCTGGTTTTTAAATTCTAGAAGTATATTTAGCCAGCCCATAACAGTCTTTTACACTTGATTAGAGTATTGGGGATGTTGCTGATTTTGAATTAGAAGCTATAGTTTGTGGTCTCGTTTCCTCAAGAATCAAAATAATGTTTTATGTTTTAGTAGTACAACCACCATTTTACAAGTCATTCAGTGCATTTTTTCTGGACTTTGGAAATCTGTCGCTTACTTGCTTTATCTGGACTCCTAAATCAGTGGAAATATTCCCATTAATTTTGATCAGAATAAATCCCAATAGATTACTGGATTAACAAGTAACAAATTGGGAGAATGCAACAAAACTTTTTACCACCTACTTGTAAGAACGAACATGTTATATACTAACACTTGATAAAGTAAGTATGAAGTTTTCAGTCAGTAATAATAGAGTTATTCAGCTTGAGAGACATGAATATCAGATATGAATATCGTGTCTGAGATGTGAATATGAGAGTGCTATTGGGCTCAGCCTGAAGATATGCAATTTGTTAAGAACCTTGGGGCAAATGTTTTGAACATGTCAGCTAGGTTGTCAAAACGTTACTCCAGTCTATTTTCTGTGACACCTGAAAGGAGAGACAATGAAAATTTTGTAACCTCGATATAGCAAGAGCTTAGCTCAAATTCGTGTCAGCCCTGCCCAGTAAGTGTGATAGCAGGTTCATGGTACCAGGCTGGGAGAAATCCACTGGATGATGTTCACCTGCTAAAAATGTCTCCTGACAGTTCTGCACACTGATTATGATAGAGTTATCAATAAATATAGGGTACCATTATAGCAAGCCTGTGACATACGTATATATTTATTAAAATATGATTTAGCTTTTAAAACCACATTACAAATACAAATGCTGAGGGATCAATGTTTTTGAAGCATCCTGAGCTCTAAAATTAGCCTTCCCTGTATATAGAACTTGTAGTGGAGGTTATTCTGTGGTTTGCTCAGCACTCATGACATGCCCTGAGGGAAGGCAGAGGCTGTCTTGCAGTGAAGGAGAGCATTCCCACAGGTGCTAGAAATGTTTTAAGCTATGTGTGCTGACTCCACACCTGTGGCACATATGTTTTAATTTTCTTACACACCCCTGTTTTGACACGATTTAGCTACCTGATAGAAGGAAGAGCGGTTTTTTAACTGTGTTAGTGACAGGAGGTTGGGATATATGGGTGTTAACACTGAGGTCTTTCAGAATCACTTTGTGATCCCTTTCAGCTGATTTTTCTGATTGTTCAGTTTTCCTCATGTAAGTCAGAAATACATTTGTTGATTCCAGGCTAAATTAATCCATGTCTGTAAACTGCTTTGAGATCTTTCGATAGGAAGCATCCTAGAGCTACGGTGACCTCTTCTTCATAATTTAATTTTAAGGTTCATTTTCAGAAGCAGGATAAAACATTGCTTTTACAACATTTTTCTCTGCAATGCTAACGAGAGTAGCTAAGGAGAAAGACCTCCATATTTAATCACTGTTTATGGATTGCTCGGTTTCTAAAAGGAGCTTAGCAGCTGAAATTCATCAGTCTTTAGAAGTGTCTCAGAGCAATTCAGGTTCTGTGAGCGACACTTCTCTAAGGCAGGCTTTTCAATATGAGTCTGCGGATTTCACGAAGTCTTTTGTTGTTCTAATGTCAAGGTCAGGCAGCCTTCGTAACTGACATGTAAAGAAATTCTGGCACATACAAAATCAACATAATAGTTGTCTTTGATGCCTTCAGGCAGTAGTAGTAGTTGAGTATAATTTTCCATAGCTGACAGTCGTTCCATTGTGAAGTCTTGGAAGAAAGCCTTTCTTCAGTGCTTCTTCCTTCTTCTTACGATTATTGTTTTAATCTTGTATTATTGTAGATTGACCTTCTTTTTTACTCCATATAATTATTCTGTTGCCTATTGATATTGAAAAGTGATCTGTATTAGTACTGAATGGTAGCTTCTGCTTTGTCTTGTATGCTTAGGGAAAGCAAATAGTTTTGGACTGTCACTGTACAGTCACGGTTGAATCTTTTAACCTGAACCATAACTAATCAGGAAGAAAAAATGCCTGCTTAGTTGCTGCCAGTGTTAATCCATTCATTAGCTGTTGATGAGTGAATGGTCTCTCTGGAAGATGAGTGTGCTACCTCCCCAGTGTAAACAGGGTGACCTGGTCATAACCTGTGTAATGTGAGTGACGGTTCAGCTTGCTGCTGTAGTTCTAGAGTTGGATCAATGCTAATAAAGGGTGGAATGAAGAAGGGTTATAGATGCAGTAATGATCTCACCAAGGGCTTTCAGGAAGTAAAGAAAAGCACAGTTTTACTTTCATCACTTCTCACATGTTAAACTGATAGCTGAGTCCCTTTTTCTTTAAACTGAGAATAAACAGTCTCTGTAAGTGCACTATGTACCTTGTCAGATTTACAGTCTTAGCCTTAGTCGCCTAAAGGCCAACTCTTAAAAACGACTAATCCAGCAGTAATCCTCCAAAGCCTTAGCTTTGTAACATCTCGGTAGGACACATCTTAGGTACAATTAATACCCTAAAGCCAAGGCAATGTTTTACAAGATAAGAGCACTTGTGACAAATACAGTTGTGACTTGCTGTCTAGAATGCTCGGGGGATGATACGTTTGTGCCCTGAAATGTAGGTAGGTTTATAATAAATTGTTATTGCCAGATTCAGGAATCCTTACATGTACACTGATTTGAATGCAATTATTTATATGACACATGCAGCAGAGGAAAATAAGGGCTGCTGTTACAGATCTGCTCTGTGATTAACAGACTAGATCTAGTTAGGTAACATTTTAGAGGTTTTCTTTGCTGTTCAAATTTGGTAACAGCTCTTTCAGGGCTGTTATTTCTCCTTGTTGTCAAAATATTTCTGTTAATGTGGTTAGAATGAACTGCTGCAATAACACTTTTAGCAGAAAGAGTATGGTGGTACCATAGTTGGTCTTAATTGTCTGCACTAGGTAATTTCCAGTATGAAACAAGAAAAACATCAATTGGCACAGACTCTGGTAAAAGCAGATACATGCCATTTCAGTAATTGTTCCAATTTGTAGACATTTATAAGTATATATTTATTGTGTGACATTCACATCTATTTCATGTTTGCAGTTTAAAAATAAATAGAATCTGATACAATGTCCTATTATAAGCACCCTAAAGGATTTAAATAAAAAGGCGGAAATACTTTCCAGCATAATTACATTGAGTGCCATGGTATTATACTGGAAATGGTCTTTAGAATTTGAAGCACACAGAAGGAAATACGCCAAAAGCACAGTAATTATGCAATAAATTTCTTAAAATCATCTACATTATTCGTGCTGAGAAGAAAAAAAATACATATCTAACCCCTCTGGCACTGAGAGGCCTAGAAATAACGGCTAGTTACGTTTTCTTTAAAACCACTTGCACAAGAATTGGGAATTAAGACACTGGTTTATTGTAGTATCGGTATCACCAATGCTTTTTTCCCACTTCTTTCTTAGAGATAGGAGAGTAGCAACTGTGTTGTGGGAGTGACAAGACATAGGACACTATCTGTTCTATACATTCCAGGGAAACGTAAAACACATGAAATTGCATTTTTAAAGGTAGTAGGACATGGCATTCCATATATAAAGGAACATATTGCAGAAATCCCTAACTGAGACAAAGGTGCAATGAAAAATAGTTTGTGTTCGTGTAATTGACGACCGTTTGGAACAAGTACTGACATGAGACAGAATTTAGGTTGCCTTGGCCAGTTTATCCTCGCATGTCTTGGCTTCCAGTAGCTGGGTTTTGTACTAGTCTCTGTGATCAAAAACCAAGCTATGGGAACCCCCTGAAATTCTGGTGTGTGAAACCAAATGGCATTTCAGTGTGAGAGAACTGGATCCAGCAGCTTCATGGGCTAGCAGTGTAGTTGTTCGTTCTGGGGCAGGCTCTCTCGAGCAAGAATAATAGGCACACGCTTTCCCTGGGATCTGACAAGTATTTGCTGAGAGTGAGGAAAACTTACGAAGAACTTTGCGTTAAGTTCTGGGTCTCAGGAAAATCGGGCTGCACTAATTACCTAATCTTTGTCCATTTCTTTGAAACCGATCCTGTCTGCTGGTGTCCTCTCCACGCTGTCATGCAGACTCCCCTTCTGTTTCCTCTTCTCTGCTTCTGTCTGCGTTTCTCCCCCCTCTACTCTCTGTCGGTAATGCCAGCGACAACACCGACGGTACAAATCTCAGGCCCTGTGGACAGTGACCTACGCTTTTCAGGCATACGGAGTACACGGTCTCATTCAGTCTGTCAAGTTCCAGCATGAGCATGTTGGGTAGTGTGGGAGGTCTCAAAAAAACAGAGAATGTGGATTTGTGATATAATAATTTGAGGGGCATCCAGTTACCAGCAAACTGTTATCCTTTTATTTCTAAAATCTAGCCCCAGTCTAACACAGGTTTTCTGCAGTGTACCTTTACTCTGGGATCTCTAACAAGTAATTCATTACAGGTTTAAATGGAATGAAAATAGCATTAATTAATTAGCATACCAAACCCTAAACTGAAACTTTAAATCTCTTTTAGTGCGTTAAGGTTGTCTCTGTTTTATAGCTTAACATAATTTGGAAGCATTGGTTAAACCAATACAAAACACATAAAAGTTAGTTATAAAAAGAAGTAACAGTTTAATTTAATTGGTTTCACCTTTGCAGTTAGAAAGGCAGTAGAGTAAAATTGTCACCTGTGATTACTGAATCTAATTTTGTTTACTAGTTAGATCATTTTCAGGTCATACTACCTGTTAGAAAGGAGAAAAATGGAAGAAGGTAAGCAGCATTTTAGAAATCAAATTTTATTTGAATGTCTCTTTAAATAACATTGTGAATATTTGAATACCCTCAGGATATAAAATGGACTTTATGAGACATTGCAGCATTTAGTATTAGTATTGGATTTATAGGCCATAGAAGAAAGAGAACAATGGTTCACTGTTAAGAATGAAAAATGCCAGTGTCACATTTCCCACATTTTTTGTGTACCCTTTCCTCCACCATCTCCTACCTTAAAAAAATTCAATGACAGGCCTCGTTAGCAAAAACTGTGATAAAACAGATTCAGAAGTTTATTGCAGTAATGTCATAATCTTAAAAATAGGCTAAGCTTGATTTCTTGAATGTTTGAACTTTCTAATGCAGGACAATTTGGTCACCATCCAGCTTTGAGCAGTCACATGACCTGAAAAGCTTAGGTTAGAATATCCTCTACCAGGAGAAAAAAAAAACAGTAAAATCTTGGGAGCCAGAACTTTGCCACCTGTCTCCTGCTCGAATCTGGATTGAACTGCAATTCAAAGAAGTTTTGATGGTAAATACTAACAGGTGTTTATTACTAAACAACAGGCAGCTAAGTGTTGGACAGCATCACTTTTTGGTCCCAAAGTAAGAAATGGTTGCCAGGGCTGAGTTAGCGACGCTGTGCTTCAGCAGAGCAAGGGGAAGTTCTTTGCAATTTCCTGTCTGCAACTGTTTACCTATCGCACAAGTAGAGCGCGGGGTACACTTTAACTTTTGCAAGTACCATCATCATTCATTAGCCATAATTGAGTCAGTCATCAAGCAATATAACCCAAACATACTTCTCATGAGGTTGTGAAATCTGAAGAATATATTGTGCTATTTAGAACATTCTGCCTGCCTGAAACTTCAGACCTATTCATTTCAAAAGCAATGAAAACGCTGTCTCTGCGTTTCTCCCATCTGTTCCACCCAATAGATTTTGGAGTGCTGAATGCCATGAAGCCTGGGTAATTACCTGAAAGTCCTCAGCAACCGATTAGTTGTTACTGTTTGTATTTTCTGTGGTGTTTTAAAGGTTCCTGTTTTCTGATGGATGTCATGCCATTCTCACTGAGATATTAGGGGATGTACTGATGTGTGCTGGGTACTGTTTAATAATGAATGAATATGATTGTTTTGCACACAAGTCTTGCAGATGTTACCAGTAAGAACAGAATTTGATCTGTAGATTTTTATGTTCATGCTAATGCAGATTTTCTGTTTTCATGAGTGCTTTTCTCACTTACTAGTGAAAAGGATAGCAAGGAAAGACTGAGTATCTTGGGTAAGAAGGTTGGATTTTGTTTTGATTCCCGTTTGGGACATACATTTTACAGAGTTGAGAGCCTGGGCATTTGTTTGTGCCATGGGACAAGTCTTAAATGAGGCAAAATTATTAACCACTCTTGGATTTGCTGTGCTTTTGTGGTAAACTTTTGAAAAGTTTCTGAAATACAGAGCCTTTTAAATTAGAACACATTGTACTGCTGACAATCTGAAGTCTACAGGAGGTTAAGTGGAGACAGGGTACACGTGTAAGCCCATCCTGTTCCCGTTCTGTAGCTCGTGGTTGCACAGCACATAGTCCAAATGGAGTTTTTTTTCCTAGAGATTCACTTTAATGTCAGTTTAAATAGCAAAACATTAAAATTTATCCTAAGCTCTTAATTATCACCTGGCCTAGCATTTCACTAACAGGTTTTCTCTGCCACACCTCCTGTTTCTTCTCTCTCGACTGCATTTTTATACTCTAGCTGGTTTTAATAAGCTATAATGCTAACATGAGGGAAGAACAGCTAATGTGGATGACTGGCTTGCAGAGAAGCTATACCATTCTTTGTGAAGACCTATAAACTCAGTGACTCCTAATGTCCTGATCCAGGTTTTGAAATGCATGTACGCGTCTAAACATGACGTGCTACCCTAGAGTTCCTTCTAAACTGGCGTGTAGGCTCCCTGTGTGGCACTTGCCGCTGTGATCTGTCAGTGTAAATACCTGGTGCTTGTATCTTGTATTCGTGGATTTGTTGGGGTATCAAGAGGAAGCAACAGTTTTTAAAGGGTGGAGGTTTAAAGGATTTACGTGCTTTGTCTTATACATGCTCCTGTTTAAATATTTTGGCCAAAGCTTTTATTGTTCTTTCTTAGTGTTTAAAATAATAAAAAAATCTGTTACTGTCATAGAAATGAAAGTTTCATTGCAGTGCTCACTCAAACTGGAGGCATGCCGACTCTTTATGCCTGAATCCTTGCTTTTGAAATATAAGTACTCTTCCATCTTTTTCTCCTCTCCAAATAAATTACACTGACTATAGTGTTGTTTGTTAATCAGTTTTAAATTGTGCTGGCTCTGTGTCCTGTGAAAGCCTGGCTGCAGATTCTTGCATTGATACACTGGCAGCAAGAAAGCTGGCAGCTGGCCGTTTTTCAGGAAAATATAGGCATATTTTCTGATCACCGGCTCCTATGGCTGTCTTTCTATGTGTAAACAAAGGGGCAGATTTGAGTCTCAGCTACACCTTTATAAGTATGAGAATATCAGTGGGCATTAAAGGAATTCTTATGAACTCAGAAGTGTAAATCCATGCACATTCTGATCATACGGTTAGTTTTAATAGAAGGGGAACAGTTGGAAAAATTGCTTTTTGTGAAATAGTCCTGCAATGGTTTTATGTTATTTCAAACATAAATGGATGCTTTATCAGATATTTCATGGCTGGAACTGGGATTGAATATCTGATGCAGATTTTAAAGTTTAGTAACAATTAAAATATTGATTTAGGGGAAAAAAAGGTTTAGCAGAAAACTATGTACCCATTTGTAACTTCGTTCAGGCTTTTATCTTCAGATTAACATATCATATCATATCCAGTTGGTTTTGGATTAACATATAATATCCAGTTGGTTGACATATGACAACATGGTGCAAAGCAATTTTAAAAAGTGGCTGTATGGTTTTTCAGTATTTTAGTGTTTATTTCATTTTCAGTGAATGGCAGAAATGCAGCTTCTAAGGGAAGCTCAGAACAGACGGAGTTCATTAAACGGGGCACTGGCAGTGAAATGAACCGCTCTTTGCTTTATATGGGTTTAGTCCATACTTACAGGAGAGTTCTTATTTTTTATTTACATTTCAGAACCCTGCAACAAAGATATCTGTTGCATATTCTTTATTAATTCTGCATGTAGAATTTGCATATGATATCAAAACCTAGATCATATACTATTTGTAATAAATTGCAGTGCAAAACAGTGATGGGAATGCAACCCTCAGAGCAGGTTTTGGGGCACATCATTTGTTTGAGAACCACATCTAAGTTCCTAAATAAATGCTTGAATTTTCAGAGCTTCTGAGCAGACCTAATTTCCTTTGAAGTCATGGGAGACTGGAGAATGGTCTTGGCACACAGAAATTGGTAAAGCTGAGGACAAAACTAACTTTATTTCCTGACTTAATTCAATTCTTCAGCCACAGGACTATCCTTTTGTTTGTATTATCACACAATCAGAACCAAATGTATCAGATGGAAGTGTTGTACCTGAATAAATTAAAAAAGAAAGATGTTTCACAATGCTATTATTTGTGACGTGGCCTTCCGTATGTTTATGTACTTTGCTGTAATTTACTTGCTTATAAGGCTGGTGTGTCACAGCCTTCCTCATACGAATGTCACTTTTTTCTGCAGGAAATCCCATTGATTTCTAGAGAAAGGTTGGACAGTATGAGTTTACCAGTTTAAAATAAGCAGTCTCATAGGATACAGATGTTAGAGGAGACAGAGGTGAGGGACTTGCAGCTAGTTCATCAATTTGCTAAATGTGGTGTAGAATACTTTCAGTACTCTATGGACAGTAGCTGTACATGGCTTTTTTATGAAAAAAATTCTATCATTTTGTGTGGAAGATATCTCACTTACTGGTGATCTTATAGGCAGAAATAGATTGCAGTCTGTTGAAATAAGGAAATGAGCAAGAGGCATCAAAGTAGTTTTTTTAAATGGAGAGGATGGAAGGGCATTGCTGATAGCCAAATGCTGTTGCAAGATCTGTCTTCATGAATGGAATAGTGACCCAGGACTGGCATTAGCAAATATTACTGTTCATGAGTGTCTTCATGAATTGAGACAAAAAAGCACTGCTGTTTTGTTATCTTTGTGGATTCTATCTATGGCACTTGGGAATTTAGGGTTAGATGAATTTTGAGATTTTAATCAGGGATTCAATCTCATGCCTGCTATAGAGCAGAAGTTTACGTTGATACAAATAGCAAAGATAAATAAGCTTTTTCTCCATGTGAGTTACAAAACAACTGCCTTAGAGGAATTGTATTAAGACTGTGAAGTCCACATGTGTAAAGTTAAGAAATGCCAAAGCAAAGACCGCAGGTGCACGTATGTGCACAATCTCTTCCTTAGATCATGCTGCCCACTTACTAGCCAGAGTGCACATTGTGTGTAAGCATACAGTGCGAGATCCAGCTCTCCTAAATTCTCGACCTACACTGAGGTTTAGGCGCTTGAATACTGCTAAATCCTACGGAGTGATCAAGCTGTCTCCGTGCTAGCAGTACTTAATCCGAACGGTGTCAGGTTTAGCCTGAAAGTTCTTTGTTGCCTAAGCAACTGAAGAGCTCAAAAGCACCTTGTTGGGGCAGAAATGTGCCTTATCTCTGCTAAATTTCCATTGCCATCTAGGTTTACGGTGAGAGTTGCCTAAATTCAGCTAACGGAGTGGGTTTTGAAGATGGAAGTTAAGCTTAGAAAAAGGATTCTGGGTATTTTCAGCTTGAGCAAGTTGGGACCTACAGGAGTCAACTGCAATGTGGTAATTCCAGAAGGTAACTTTGCAATGAAAAAAGCAGAAGAAATATTGTAGTACAATATGATATAAAAATGCTGGGAAGTCAGCATTTGTTTGGGATGACCAAATGGATGATTTATGACTTGGACTACAGTTTAAACAGTCCCCAAAAAACTGTCTAGCATGTGTATCTATTTTCAAATTGGAGTTTAAAAATCTATGCTGATTACATAGTTGTATACAATTCAGATAAATTATTTTTTCTGAGTTTAAAATACAAGTAAACCAGCATGAAGCTGTGTGACTGAAACTAATCACATCTTTGCTTATTACATGATTTCTATAACAGTTCATGTTATTTAGACTAAAACAGACTGCAAAATAATATCCAGCAAAGAGTTTCAAGCAGATCTACATTAAAAAAAAATGTTGCAGGCTTGTGCATCGTATGTATCAAGGTATACTTCTCCATGATGACTCAAACTGGACATCCAGAGATTCGAGTTCTACTTACTGAAATCATGATTATTCTTTTTCTTCCCTTTCATTTCATTGTATTAATAACCCTGAAATAAGCATTGCTAAAACAGAAGCTTGGGGTTTGTCTCTGGTTGCTTCATATGTATTTGTTCTTACCAGTGAACAATTTTTGTTAAGCTGCCTGTTGTTTTCGTACTCTTCCAAGTTCACGCCTTGCTGGTATGATTTTCTGTTAATTTTCTGCCCTGCTTCTCATATCCTGGAAAAGTATGTTGCACCACTTTTCCCCTTAGCTAACTTAAACTTCCATTTCACATCTCTGATAGATTTTAATTGCTTTTGGTGATATTTGAGTTCATTCGACAAAGCTCCTTACGAGGGATATTAATTGCAATAAAAAAATCCCACTGTACCAGTTTGACATAATAATCTATAATGCTTGAATGGGTTTATGAAGAATGCTGAAAATATGAATGCCAGCATGACCTACATGTGCGACAAAAGCCATTCCCTTAGGGAATGGAGATAATTTGCTTTTGTCTCATACATTATGCATCTCCTCTTTTACACCCCATTTCCATGAAAAATATTTTTTGTTATGTATCAAAGAGTTGTTAAAGTTGTGAGTGGAGCATTAGGCTCAGTTTGTTGGGAGGTTAACATTCTGCTAGGATTTCTGCAGTCTCGGTTCTTTGTTTCCTATTACCGCTTCATAAATCCTTTTTCTGGTCTGAGATGTTTTTCTCCAAGTACTTTTCTGTTTCTTCCTTTATTCTTTGAAGAGTGAATGCTGCTGGTTCCTTTTTGTTGGGGAAGATGCACAAAAATGGGAAACTTTATGAACAAAAAGTATACTGTAAATGTTTCGTTGGTGCAACTGTGCCAGTGATTAATAATTAGCCACATTATGTTACAAATGCAAACATTATTTAGTTCTCACCAGCCTCTCCAAAACTGATAGATTCTTTGACAAGCAGAGAATAGGGTTGGCCTCTGACAAAGTACGGCGTTGTCACTTCAGACACTCTGCAGGATTTGTGAGCAGAACTTGTACTTACGGGAATAGTTCAAGGTACAATGGATATTCAACCCTATAAGCAAGAAATTATCTCTGCTGCAACACTTAAAGAAATTGTCCCTTTATGACAACTGAGTTGATAGCGATGGATTTTTCGGCTGTTTTATGCTGAGGATAAAAAGATATAGATTAGCACTGTGCTAATTTGTCAGAGTCCTCTCTAATTTGTTGCATATTGGTTTCCTTTTTCAGGTTGTAAAATAAAAGAAATTGAGGCTGGATCATTGAAAGTTGTAAATCTCTGTATCTGCATCCCCTGGTCTGCTGAATAGATGTGTGTTACATGGGTTAAATAATACAGAACTAGACAGTTTTCTAGATAGGAACATGCCACTGACGTCTATAATGGAAGCAGAATATCGTAGGTGACTTATTTGTCTTTCTGAAGGTAACTATTTGTTTAATAAAGACTTTTTTTGAGATGCCTCCAAATTAAGTTTTTAATTTAAAACCTTAGCTATATCACACCATCTAGGATACCAATATGAAACATGATGCATGAAAAATAAAATATTACATAACAATTTAATAAGCTCTGCACACAAGTGATGTTCCGGTGAGCCAACTCCTCCTGAATGTCTACCCAGTTTACTAATTGCTGTGTTACATAGTTTGTGGACAGTAATCTTTTTTTAGACAATTGTGCTTGTGGTGTATTTGTTCTTAGGTTGTTTATCATTCATCGTTTTGCAGACAGGATACCAGTATAAATGGTGTATATAGCTGTGGACTGAAAGACACTGAGGATTTCCTTTTTATTCTTGGGTTATTTGATTCACCTGAATCTCTTATTTACGTATTTACATTTTTATATTGATAGGCAAGAATTTTTGTTTGTCAGTTATCAGCAAAAAGAGGCATTCATGTCTCTTTACCTTGTACAACAATATTTCTAGCATCTGATTTACCACAGAGGTATTGAGTTCGATCACTATTCAAATCACAGTATGACAATTATTATAGCAAAGGACCCAAATGGGTTATTACTACAGTGCCATTGGCTAACATGAGTGTTTTAAAATATATCGCTGGTGTATTAAGCAGAACACGAGAGAAAACACTGGATCATCGGCTTGCTGTGTGGAAATACAGAAGCAGCAGCCTGACAGTGTGAGGAAAGCGAAATCAACAGAGAGTGGCCTGTAAGGTTGTCAGACTCTGAATAATGTTTGAACAAGTGGGAAGCAGGAATAATGTTAGATGGTGCATGTGATGTACGGGAGCCTTATGCCACTTCTGGCATGGAAATACCGCTTTGCTATCAGATGAGTTACTGTGTGCGTCTAAGCCCTGCATATCATTCATCTGCACCGCGCTGTGTTAACTGGGATGTGCTGTATTTCCTGCCTCAGAAATCCTGATGAATATTTTATAGGTTTTTTCGGTAACTGATGTTCAGTTTTCGCTTTTTTTTTTTTTTTTGGTCTTTTAG
>Ga0065711_1040644_pt1 | contig 16796 bp, 17 predicted proteins | sample Hoacrofraction12_FD_59098 | JGI IMG/M metagenome (GOLD analysis project Ga0065711, IMG submission 59098) | Hoatzin crop microbial communities from Cojedes, Venezuela - Epithelial fraction 12 v2 (version 2) | ecosystem: Host-associated > Birds > Digestive system > Esophagus > Crop | place... | reverse complement strand
GACAAGGTCCTGTGCAGCCTGCTGTAGGTGACCCTGCTTCGGCAGGAGGGTTGGACTAGATGACCCACAGAGGTCCCTTCCAACCCCTACTATTCTGTGATTCTGTGAATGTAAAGCCACTGCTGAGAGGAAGGCTTGATCTAAACCCTCCTCGCCCACAGCAGATAGCTGCAGTATGTGGTAGTCTCGCAACTATCGATACTTTATAGCTTAAAACTGGTGGTGCAAAAAGGGCTGTGGAAACGGACATGCGTGTCTGTGAGGAACAGGGGAGGAAGAAAACAGACAAAAAACTTCAGAGGCCGTGTTTCTGTAACTACAACATTCATGTTTTACCATGGAAGATACAAGCACTTAGTCAATAACCTGGTTTTCCTTGCCAGGATGACTAAAATGACTCTTCATAGGTTCCAGGTATAATCAAGACAGACAGATTCCTGTTCAGTCAATGACAATATTCAGCTCCTTCCTGACCTTCCTCCAGGTCAAGTCTGCATGCATCCCAGAGTGTAAAACGAGTCAGGACCTTACCTCTCCTTCAGTGGTAGGCTGCCACTTCGCCCCTGCCTCCCACATAAACAAAATGTCTTCCTTGGGTTTTAATACCATTACTTATTTCTGGGATGGAGGACAGACTGGTGTCAGGACTCTGAAAGACGCTATGCACGCTGCCACAGCTGTGTACCACCTTCAGATCCACATGTGCTTTTCCTGTGCTCTGCACACTGAGGACATGAGGACGCCAGTGAGGGCAGGACTACAGCCATCCCATGGTCTAAGGCTCAGTCCAAAATGTTTCTGGGATGCGCATCCAAGCATGTACACTAGCAGCCCTCGGCACTGTGCAAGGCTCCATGCTCAAGCATGGGTTCTCTTTTTCCAGTACTCTGCAACACTTTCTCTCTCCACAAAAACAAACACATACATATTCAGTCTGGGTCTCAGCTGACTAGACAAAATTAAAGCTATGAGTATTAAATTCCCTTTCATCCCTGCAAAAACATTGAAGATGATATCAAAACAGGAGTTGCCAATATCAGAAAAAAAAGATATTCTGTATAATTCAGTATACTGCCTCTGGCTCTTCACCAAATCTCTCAGGAAAAAGATCCTTTTCACCTAATGGCTCAGAGAATTTTCTAACAATAAAACATTAAGTTTGCAGAAAAATAGGATGCCTTTTTTCTGAAAAACCTGTTTTGCCAGTACATTGGTACTGTGTGTGCATGTCTAAATGCCATCTCTCTCAGAAGATACCTCTTTAACATATCTAATTCAGTCATCTTCTGGCATCCAGGCTTTTTCTGATGTCATAAGTCTGATCATGTAGCAAATGATAACATCACCAAATCTGAAGGGAGGAACTGATGGATGATTTGAAAAGAAATAGGAGTCTCCTTTTTAGGACTGTTTCTGTTCTAGTGACAGAAACACCTTTTAGCCATCAGCAGCGCAACACAAAAAAGAGCACGCCCCTCCAGCAGATGTGTTTTCTCCTTCAGTCCTTGTAGAAGTGATAACTAATTAAACACACTACAACATGTAAATGGTATTTATTTTCAGTTACTAACAACAGCCTTATTTTTTCTGGTGCAGGTGACTGCAGTGCTCAGCACCTCCTAACGTCAGATTTATTTTTTTGAGGTAACCAGAATAGGTGGGAGTAGGGTTGTTCTGTCATGTAAGTAGGCAGAGATCAGGTGTCAAATACAAAAGAGAAGAGAACAAAGCGGAATGAGCCAGTGTGATTTATGAATGACAAGTATGCAAACTGTTATTACAGAAGTTAAAAGCAGCTATCTCTTTTGATGCTATGTCATTCCCCAAGGCGCAGCCCCCTTGCTGAAGCAGGCTGCTAATCCAGTCAATGCAGAAACTTATCTTGAATTTAATTCCGCTGCTTGAATAATAGTGGCTGGTGCCCTGGGGAAACCACCATGCTTGCAGCAAGGCTGGCAGATGAGGCACCGGACATTTATGTGCCGGAGACCTGCAACCCTCTGGGCGAGGGTACCCATGGATACCCATGGGCATTTCAAAGTGCACAAGATGCCTCTCTTCAGAGTCATACCAAATCACGCCCTCATGGCTCCATTTCTCAGCTCTCTGCAGAAGATTTTTCTAGGGTAGATGTTTGCTTTTGCCTAAATATTGAGGATGTGTATTTACTGGTTACAGTCACAATGATTCTTGAACAGGTACCTAGCTCTATTTATTCAATTACATCAGGCACATCCCTCCAACTGTTATCAATAAATGTACACACAGTCGTGCACATACTTTTAAAAAGCCTGGGCATCAATTTTTCTTTATCATAACAGAAATGATTTAATTGGCAACAGTACTGCCATAAAGGATGGGGTGAGTGTTCCCTTGTGGAGATGACAGCTATGGAAAATTACAACAACGTGCAACTGTTTTTTTCTTACATATCAGCCCCCTGGAACAAAGCAGGCATGAAATCCCCACTTCTTTTTTTAGTTTTCCATTCAAGAAGGTGGTTTTGTTATGTATTTTCAAACTGACTAGCAAGAGAAGGCCCCTCTGCAAAGGTGTGAGTGTAGTCAATGAAATCCTCACTCACAGTGACTGCGGATGCTGAGAAGGTGGAGCACACCCGAAGCCAGCTAGTTCTTGGTCAGAGCTCCTTAGTTCTCTGGATGTAATTTGCAGAGCAGTGAAGCACACAGCTCCCACCAGCTGTGTTGGATCTACACGTCCAGCGCTGCCAACACGCTGGCAAGCCTGCCACAAGACTCAGCCATCCCTGCGACCGGCTGAGGAAGCGCTGAGTTCAAGGCGGCTGGAATTTAGAGCAACATACCTTGTAGCGCCTCTCCTGTCATCCCGCTCCACAGTGAGAGACAGATGTGTTGTCTCTAATTATTCGCTGATTGGTATCGGGAGATACATTAACATAATTGGCACATTTGTTCTAATTAACAGAGGGAAGCTGCCACATGCCACCCAACATGAAAAGCGAGACCATCAGCAAGCACAGAAAACCCGCCATCACCGCCCTGGCTATATCTCGGAGCTGCAGCCAGACCCGTGCTGCTGCAGGACGCTCCCAGCAGCAGCCTGAAATCAGGCAGCACACGCAGAGACTAAGACATGCAAAGCCGGGCCAGGCTTCTGCACAGACTTCATGAACACGGGGGACATAAATCACACAAGCGATTACATACGCAGGAAAACCTATTACAGAAGCTAATTGCCGACACAAATTTAGCCATACCAAGTTACTAGCATTACTAGGCACTTAAATCTCTTGGCACACTTGCATATGCGTGACTGTTTTAGAAACTGGTAGAGCAAAAGTACATCTGCTCCACAAGAAACCCCAGAACGGATACGGGACACGAGCTCATCTAGATCCTCCCCTCCTGATCACATGAGTCGTTCCTTACACCTTTCACAGTCTCAGGAGGAAAGTGCTAGTCCTGGATCCTAGTCAATCATTGCCTCCTCCACAGCAACCTGCCCTAGACTCCTCTTCAGAGTGGAGAGCACCTGCTGAGAACAGCAAGCCTTCCACTCCCCTAGACACCCGCAAAGCCCTCCGGTGCCCATGAGTGCAATTCTCCAGAAGAAAGAACATGCAAACAGGCTGAGAGCAGCGAGAGATTTGCCTCGATAAAAGCCGATTTAGGATTCTGGGAGGCGAGACCATTGCACCCCTGCCTTCCCCATGCCTGGTTGACGACGCGGCAGGACTGCTTTCCATCTGGCAGCCCAGCCGTGCTGGTGTTGCGGCTGATGTTCTGCCCAGCCATACCAACCGGTCACGGTGGCACTGCTCGCCTTGCTGCAGTCCCTGCTGAGCTCGCATTGCCTTCAACAGCCACAGGGAAATCACAGCTCCTCTTCTTCACCTGAATTGTAACAACAGGCATGCACCCCATACCATATTGATAGCAAGGGCACACACACACACGCCAGGAAGGATAAAACATTTGTAGAGCTAACTACTGATTTGGACACAGTACAAGACACCCAAGTGAGACTGAGAAAACTTTAGCAGTTTTCATATGGGCTGTTGAGCCAGCAGCTATTTCAGGTACCTTGAGGCTTGAGTGCCTCTTTCAAGAATATTATTTGATTTTTGGATTTGGTTTCAAATGTACACTTTCATCCCAGCAACTGCCTGCTGAAGAGGATGCTGTACTCTGCGTACTTGCTGGAAATAGATTTTGTACCCATTTATGGTTAAAAAAAAAGAGAAAAAAAGAGTGGTCTCCAAAGAGGCTGAAATTACAGCTATGAGAGACTGCAAAACACATATTGAGAATGAGACGGCAAATGCAAACCACCGTGACATTTTGTTCAGTTGTTGCTACTGCGCTTCTGCTGCCAATAAGGGGAATTTGTGTTCCTGCTGTGGAAACACTTCTGTAATTGCACATATATCCAGCTTTCTGCCTGAGCACTAAAATCTACACAGGGTGTACGTACAGCTGCTGGATGTCTCCGGCCCTATTACAGCTTCACTTTATGCACCATGGGGAAGTGAAGCCTCACAGAAGAAACTTCAAAGGCTGAGGTGGACTGCATGGCTGAGGTAGTAGCAGATGGAGAACTTTCTTTCATAAAGCCTCAAATCCAAATACAGATCACAGCAACATTAACCGAAAACCACAGTGGCTGCCCTGTGGCCACCAGCAGTTGCTGGTTTCCCTTTCTCACTCGAAAGAGTGGTTCAGAATGGAGGTCCCATGCCTTGGTTGATGTTTTCAGCACCACGTGGGCATGTGGATCCCTGATCCCCAAAGCAACTGGGAAGGGTCTGTTTGGAAACCGCTTTAAACAGGTTACCAATGCAACGTCTTTGGATGGATGGACAGATAAACTGACGGCCTCTTTCTTCACAGTACAGTTACATGCTTTTCAGGATCATTAAGTTCAACAAGGGAACAGGATGCTAGGGGGAGTGGCTGCAGTCCCTGAGGATGGCCCTTTTCCCATTCTCCCTGAAACTGGCATCGTGCCTGTTGTCCTGCAGACAACTCCTCCTACCAGTTCAGTAGAACTTCTTCAGAAAGTAGAAGTATAGGGGCAGATCCCACAGAAATTCAGGTTTTAAAAAACTCAGTCCAGTAAGAACAGCTGCGCATCTCAGCATGGATATCTGCACTGTGGAAACTAACGGGTAGGAAACGTAAAAATAAGACCACCTAACAAGCTAGTAGTCAGCATATTTCCCAGGGAAGCACGAGACCAAAATGCGAGCCTGTCCTCTAGCAAGGGCTTGTAACCTACCTCTCTCACTTCTCAGAAGAGTGCCCTGACCATCCACCACTAGATTGGGGTGTAAAAAGTAAGAGAAATGTATTGGACTGGCCACTGACAACTACTGGGAGCTTTATCCTTTTGGAGCAGGACAGGCCTGCACTGTCAGACCTTGCCCAATGGCTCTCCAGGGCAAAATTAATGACATTTTAGGCTGCGTTCCTTCTGCACACAAACCTGCCTCCTCCCCCCTGCTCTTCCTCCCCATGACAGCCAAAGGCAGTTCTGCTGTGTGTTGTAAGGCACTGCAAAGGACAGTGTCACTTCCCAGCTAATTAGTATTTGTGGCCAAAACTCCTCTACTCCCCTCTCTTACAGCTCTCTTTCCTGCCGGGAATATAAAACACAGCCTTGGCGACACACACCTGCATGGAAATGCATACACATCAACTCCCAATTAAGGGATAACTGCTGCAAAACATAAGTGGCTCTCATGAACAAAGGAAACAGCAGTCATATTAATAATCAATTAGATGGAGAAGCCACCTGATGCTACCTATTTGGAGAAGTCCCCAGCTTCCAACAGCTTCTGCCTATGCAAGAGAAGCTGAATACAGTCTGTGTCACAGTCATCTTGACTAGGCAAAACAGCCTCTTCTGCCTCTTGACTCAGGGATGCTCTTCCCCCTTGCTCTAGTTCTTAATAAAAGCCATGAATGTGGATAAATGTCATGTCCAGTTTTAAACCCAACTGGGTCACCAAACTGTATGCTGCACCCTGTTCTGCAACTAAACTACTCTGTGAAACACCTCAGTTATAACTAAAGAAGGAATTGTTCCCCTGTTAAAGGCTCCGCGAATCTCACATTTCAATGCAAAAGTTCATCTGGCAGCTTACGGCATATTAACCAGTCTTACATCTCTTTGATGTTTTGATCTATAACCTAACACAATGAGCTAATTTGATGTGACTCAGTGTCTCTAACTGTATTTTATCACATGCAATACGATGTTGGTATCTTTCAAAGAACAAATTAAATGAGCTGAAGGGTTAATAACTCTGCCGTTACTGCTGGAGCACTGCAGAATAGGACCCTTCCTGTCTTCTCAGGTTAGGTTTGAAAAAATGCACACACAGAAGAGAGCAGAATTGAAATGGATGTTTCTGTCGACACCAGCGAGCTGCAACTGTCTGATCTCCGCTGAGCACCGGCAGCTCCTGCCGACTGTGGCGGGTCAGACTTGCTTATCTTACCAGATCATCCTATTCCTTCCCATTGAGGAAAAGCAGAAGGCAGGGAAGCATGGAGCTAGGGCAGGGTGCTGTTTGTTTTTACATCCATTCCTTTTTTTTTTGACTTCCCAACAGGAATACGTGAGTTTGCCCCTTCATCCCTCAACTATGTATGGAAACCTCAGCGTAACAGTGCCTGGTGCTTCTGCTGCTTGCCTGGGCCACCAGTAGGAAAAGACGAAACATTTACCTAGGTGATTCAGAACCTGTAGGTAGGTTTAGCTTGATATCAGCTATAAAACTGGGACCGGGGAGGCATGCCACAGAGCAGCTGGCACCGACACTAGTCAGGGCTGGTGGGCAAAGGCATATGGCCACAGAGAAGCTGATCTGGTTTTCCCAGTGACCAAGCACCCTCGGCTCCTGGCTTTGTCCCAAGTGAAAAAGCAAGATGTACTTGGTTTGACCTCAGGCCATGAGACTGGTGTATTTTAACACACCTTCTTCTATTTGAATCTTGGCCTTTTTTTTTTTAGTGGCTGTGATCTGAGCCTACTCTAATGCTCACCATGTCCTAGTGGATCCGAGGGACTGGTAAATGTGGCCTTAAAAGCTTTGCCTGTCCATCTGTCTTTGTCGTTCTTGCCCTCTGGAGCAGCTGTACGCTGCTATGTGGCTCAGCTTTTCAGTAATATTGAGAACTCCTCTAGCATTGATCCATTAAGAGATTGACACAGTCAATTGCAATTAAATATGCTGGGAATTATAATACTAAATTCTCGAGCTACTGAAAAGAGGACAGAATGTATCCCTGAGCATGGTTGTTCCCATGACTTTGAAATACCAGGAAGAAAACAAAATGAAGGGGGAGAATAAAATCAAAGAGAAAAAGCAAGTGGAAGACTCCGGGACTCTGGACTCCAGCATTACATTACACTGAATGCTTATTTTGTACAGTTTCACAGTGTAAGCTTTTCTTCCTCTTTTTTGGTGTTAAAGGCAGTGACTATTTCAGAAGGCAACAAGTGGAAAAAAACAAAAATGAAACACAGTGCTCAGAATGGGAAGTCAGAGGTATGTGCTCACCAAAGCATTTGGAAATGCTGCTCACAGAGGCAGCATATGCATTACCATACTGAGAACCAAAGCAGTCTTTCAACAAAATGGAAAAAAGCCTCAGCCTGCTGCCTGCCTTCTCCCAAATCCGTTCTTACTTAGTTACCTGTACCATCATATCAGAAACTTCTCCGAACAAATAAACGAAGTCTTAAACAAAGAACTCATTCATCTCTAAATTAAAATAATCATGTAAACCTTCAACCCACCAAGTTACCTTTCATCTTTCCATTTTTTTAAATTTATCTTACCAGCTTCACCAACTGGCTGTAATAAAGTGTCACATTAAGGTATTCATATTCATTAGTGTTCAGGTCTTTGTTCTTTTAATAGTGTTGGAATGAAACTACAAAGAGGCTGTATTAGGCAGCTGTCCAATCTGGGTGTTTGATCTCCTTCTGACTTCAGAAGTCAGAAGAGGAAAAAAAAAAACATTGAGAAGGGTTCTTTTGAATGTCAGATTGGAAGTATATGATTTCTGAGCCTGCCAAGTGTTAATTGGTGTTTGCCCCGACCACGGTACAAACAAGATTTGGAGCCAGTTAATGTACAGTCATGAATCTCAGCTATTGACAGAGTGAGTCAGGATACTAGTAGGCAGGAAAAAGTGCAATTATTGTAAGTGCAGCTCACAGAGGATCTTTTCAGAGCTCACTTCCACGCATCATGTTAAATCAAGCTGCTTGGGTCCCAGCCGCCCCACTGGGCACTACAGACCCTTCTGAGGGAATAGCTAGACAGGCTGCTGAAATTTCAGAGGTGCTTGTAACACTGCATTCAAACAAACTACCCATCATCATCAATCTCTGTTTCTAGACCAGGTAATGAAGTTCTTCAGTACTACCCTGCACTTCCAGAATAACATATCCCATTGCAAACATTCTTGACATGGCACAACGGCAAGTTGATTTGATGCAAAGAAGCATCAGAAAGGAAAATTAAAAATTGCGCTAAGTTCCTGAGGAAAGCCAACTGATTAATATTACAGTTGTCAGCAAGCTGGCTTGGCAGACCTAAATGCTCTTTACTGTTTTAGGGATCTTAACAGTGAAAGAAAACAGCCTACGGAAAAAGAAAACGGGAAAAATCTTCTTTGCTAATTATTGCTCCTGATGTTTGTGGACATGTTTCTGCAATTTTGATTAAATCTAAACTTGGGTTAGATGGGGAGGTAACACTTTAAGTTTCATCTCCCGAGAAATCAGTCATCAGCGCTGAGTGACAACCACTTTGCTACTTAGACATGACAGCCTAACTTCTCCTAATGCAAACTGGCAATAGTTTCTCCTGTGCGTGGCAGAGGAAAACCAAGGAGAATTCAGATAGGGGAATTACTGTCATTAACAATCAATTTTTCTCGTAACAGCCACAGCAGATTTAGGATTTCAGAGACCCCCCTGTGACTCAGAGACCCCCCCTCCCCTGAGCAATGAGTGGAAGCTGGAGCCACCACTGCACTGAGGGAAGCTCCTGTTCACAGGGACACCCACTGCTGTTGGCGGGCACAGATTTTGCTGAAGGGTAGGCTTGCTCCTGCCTGGTGCAGGGCAGGCTACTCAATCCGAGTTTACTTAAATGCCAGTAGGAAAACCAGATGAGCCCCTGAAGATGGATTATTAGGCAGACACATCCCCTACTTGCCCCCGCATCATGCTGCTTCACGTGGGAGCCCACACTGGACCACGGCACATCCTGTTGCGCTGAGCTGGCTGGCTGGTGCACGCACAACCATGTGCACAAACATGGGAGGGAAATAAAAGCTGGCAAACTAAAAATTAAAATGTCTTCACAGTACGCTTGAAAGATGTCTCTCAGAAAAAGTGAAATTATTTTTCCTTTAAAAGGTAAAGGAACGATAGAAAGCTGGTATTAATATGCTCCACCAGCTACATGTCCTTTGGATGCCAGATACAACTGTGATTTTTGAAAGGGAAGAAAAAACTAAAACCAAACCGCCTGCAGCTCTGCCCAGCAAGGCACCATAATCCAAAGCCATTAATCAGTTCCCTATCAATCTTGTCTACCAGCAGCAGTCAGTCAGCTCTCCATCACCACCCATACATCATGCCATACCCTAACTCACTGCACCATTAGCCACCAATCCAGCCTTAGTCAGGACATCCAAGTGCCAGGACTCTGCTGTTGCTGCTCACCTCAGCTACTGGGATGCCTTCGGGGGGACGGCACTGAAGCAGGACCTCTTGCTCCAAGGACACTTCTTTCCCCAAGGGCTCCTGCTCGAAAGTTTTCCGGAGATCTGGGGAGGGAGAAGGAGAAGACAAAGAATTAGTAGTATTAATAGCTGGTCATTTAAATTATATTTGATTGCCATACTTGATAAGATGCAAGAGGTCTTTCGAAACAGAGAAAATAGCATTTCTTCTCCCTGGAAAGTGAAGCACTTAGAAAAGACCGGGACATGTTTTCACTTCATTCCAACATTAAGCGGTCAAAGGTTTCATAGTGGATTTATTATTTATATTGTGGTAGAGCATGTGAACACAGCAAGGATCCAAGGCCTCACTGTGAAAGGTCATGACCAGACACAGAATAAAAAGCAAAAGTCCCTTCTTCAGATAATTTACGTCTGGTAAACTATGCAAGTGAAGTACAAAAGAAAGTTAAGAAAAATTGAATAAACCTGTAAAACTAAAGCATATAAGCTAAGTTGCCTTCAACTCATGGATGTAAGTGTTCATGCTGTGACTTCACATACTTTTAGTTTATAGGCATTAACTTTAGAGCTTTAGCTAATTTGTCTTCACTTTCTCATTATCCCTGTAGCACTAAATAGATAATAATAATAATCGTAACATGGAGCTGAACCGTGCTTGGATCCCTGCACAGCACCACAGAACTGTGGCAGGCAGAAAGGGCATTGAATGCACCTCCAAACGTCAGACCAGTTCATCGTACTGGACAGCTCTTCACCCTGGCTTTTTTGTACGCTTCTGTAGTATCTTTGCATTGGTGGTAAAAGGGACTCGAGAAGTTCCCTCCTCAACACTGGCTCCATATTTCTGCCATGGACTGGTACTCCCTCCGCTGTGCCAGAGAGGATGGGGTTTTGGAGAACCGAGCATTCAGCCCCAGTAGCGACTGGGGATCTTTCTCCCTGCTGCTGATTCCTGCTGCAAATGGACATGGGGCCATGTTCAAAGTCCCATCAGGGAGCTGGCCTGACTTTAAAAAAACCTTGCAAAAAAAGTTCTTTTTATTTTATTTTTTGTTCTGAAGTCAGACCAGTTCCCTATGCCAGCTCATGGCGAGGTTCCACAAATGGTTGCGCCATACTGGAAACAAGTCACATAGGAACAATTTAAAAGTGAAATATTTCAGATTTTGGAGCCATAACCTGAGGCTGTGCTGGAAAACTGATCACTGAATTGAACTGGTTTACAAATAAACCATCCAAAGAATTATTTTTCATCTAGATTACCTCCAGGATCTGATTTACAGTTGACCTCACAAGAAACTGCATCAGCACTACCAAAAGACAAAACCTGGGGCAGGCAAATACACAGATTGAAAAGGAGATGGGGCATGTGCCACCAAAACCAGCTCCTCTGAAACTCGCCTTCGGATAGCACGAGACCTCTGTCTCTTAGCCTACATCGGGAAAATGCAGTTGTTCAACTACCTGGAATTAAATGTCTATCTAATTGTACCACGGAAAAGCTCTGTCACAGCTGGAGATGCTGATTTTAACTTAAGCTGATAACGAGGTAAACTTATAACATCCTTAAATATTATGCGTATCCCCAACAAAACTGAGGCATCTCTGTTCTTCCCCTGCACTGCAGGCACAAAAGGAGCGACCCCAAAGCCCACTCCCTCCCCACGACCAGCACCCCTGCTCCCTCCAGCACACAGGGCAGGGATGCTGAGACGCCCTCTGATGTGATGGGATTTATGGCCGCAGTTCAGGGCACAGAAAGATAAGATTTGGTGGATCTTACTGTGACAATGTAAGAAATTACTGCCTCCAGCTGTCTGCTTGTTTGGGGGTTGCCCTCTCTCGAAAGGCAGCACACGCCAATGCCACAGCTACCTCACTACAAAATCCACAATGTCAGCCTCGGTTGCTGATGAAGCTGGCTTTAACCTATAAAGCTGGATAGCTTATGGCAAAGAGCAGAAGCAAACATCTGGAAGTGATAATTTCTTAGGATGACACATCAAGCTTCACCAGACTATGTCTGTCAGTATCCTTGTCATGCTGGAGTTCTTCCAGGCCCACGAGGCTAGTTCTTGTGAGAGCAACCACAGCAAGACAACTGACCATATTAGGTCGGTCTCTGATGCCTGCACATAGCTCCCACCGCGTTGACGCCCCAGCATCATGAGCCCACCAGCTTCATCCGACCCTCTCCAACTGGCTAATCATGGGATGTTTGGGTTGTATGGCTCAATTTGAGTAAAATCAAAACCTTCCAGCTGCCCTGTGGGTGGGAGTCATTCCAAGGACAAAATGCTGAGCTTTGGCTTGCTGTACTTCTGCATGTTAAACATAGAGATGAGCAGCTCTTTCGGGAGCTGGTGGCTTTCTCAGGACACTACACCCTTTCTTTGGCCAGGCTCCTCACGCATCCTGTGGGCTTGATACTTACCCTGGGCACACATAACATCAAGTTAATGCAGTTTGCTTTAGGTTAGCAAATAACCAAGGTTCTATTGTTAGCAGTACCCATATGATAATATTATTGCTAGTTACACAGGTATTTCCAAAGCAAAAGAATTACCTCCACATTGGGTACACCTTAGTGCATCTAAAAGGTACACATATGTGCATGGTGCAGACAATTATAACAGATGCATGACACTCTAATATCATGGCTAAGGATAAATGAGAAAATTACCATGCTGGTAATAGAAGCTTATAGGCACAGTAATAAATAGTACATTAATAATAGCTTTCAGGTGTTCTGATATGGAGGGACGAAGACAGCAGAGGCAGATTAGATAGATAATAATCTGAATTTTTTCCTTGACACATTGATTTACTGTCCTGCCTACCTTCCTGAAACATTAATAGAGCTCTAAAGACCTCCATAGCCTCACATGCACAATAATCACCTCTCTCATAAAGCACTTGCCTTAAAAAAAAAAAAAAACAAACAAACAATTATAGTGCATACAAAAGTAAACAGCATTAGTCTAGAAATGTGTAAGAACAGTACAAAATTCCCACTTTAACCTCTTTATTATCAATAGCTGGAATTGCTGGGTTGGAACAGCCCCTTCTCCCTGGGAACCATCGCAGTGGGGCTGCGGCAGGTGAGATGAACCCTGCGGGATTCTCAGCTCCCCCCTGGCTCCCCCTGCCCGCAGAGCCTTGCTGTGTGCAGACGCTTTGAGCGGGTCAATGATCCACAAACTAAAAATACACTAAGTAAGGGCCTTGACATAATAGACAGTAATGTTCTCAAAGGAGCCATTAGATACTATTGAGTAAATGATACTAATTTCTGAGGAAAAAAAAAAGTACATAAGTGTGTATTTACAAGACTGGGAGCTCTTATACCCTATTCTGTTGGCTCCCTCCCACGTGTTCCCAGCTTTATCCCACCAGAACTATCCCCCACCTCCCGCCGCAGCCATGCCACCTACAAACAGCGGCTGCAAAGGGCAGGTTTTACCTAACTAAGCATAAGGTTTTCTGGTTGTAACAGACAAAAAAGTTAACAAGGCGGTCTTTTAAGTGATGAAGAAGTGGAGGGCCTGGACAAACAACTTTGTCACTGGCTCTAACTCTCATGAAACACCCTGCTGGGACAGCATTGGGTTTTGAAGTGACTGCTTTTTTCCTATGGCCTTTGCAGTATGATTTCCGTGGATAGCGACATCTTTCTAATTTTGCAGTATGATTTCTGTGGATAATGACATCTTTCTAATTCTACAGTCTTCAGCTTCCTTTGCCATTTAACAATTATAGTCATCATGGCAACTTCACATTGTCGACCAGGAGTGGGTGAGCTTGCTAATGTACTGAGGGACTTTGGATCTTTTCCAAGCAGAGTATTTTCAATAACACTTTTCACTTTTTCAAAGTGTCATATAAGTTACAATTGCTTGCAAGCAAGGACAGAAGGCATACATCTTCTCAGAGAATTCGTAAAAGACGAATAAGATACATTCCATTTGAGAAAAAAAAAGAAAAAAGAAAGGTTTTAAGAATCTTCAGAAAATACGCCTGAAAAAACGAAACAATAAAACATTTGATCCATTCTGGGTCAGGACCTCTTTGTCTGTGAAGAGGCAGTACGAATTATTAAAGCCTCGGGTTGGCATCAGTCCTGTTAATGCGAGGCTGAGAGAGAGCCTTCTCTACCCTCACCTTCAACAGGGAGAGACACAAGAGAAAGGCAGTTGCACTTTCTTTCCATTAGTATTTTGGTAATATAGAATAATCCCTGACTGTCTCTGTCAGCAATAATCTTCCTCCCCTTATACAGGTAACGTTGCTGCTGTAGCTCATCTCTTCTGGAGCAGAGCAATGGTGGACAGCGATGCTGAGGTGTCTGTCTTGCTTTTCTCACCAGCTCTCTCACAAATTTCACCCAGCTGCCAGCGGGGATGTCATCGCTAGGCTTAGGACCCCCATCAGGCATTTTCCCCCACCTCTAACTTCCCTCCAAGGTTGTCTCCATAAAAAGAAACCAAAGAGAAGAATTAAAATTCTGGTCTGCCACCTTGAGCCAGACTCTATTTTCTTTACTAATGTATAGTCTTAGTAAATTCAGAGGGGGCTCTTGTGGCATATATCGCAGCACATTTACAGCATACTTAAGATGAGACTTTCCTCCAAGACTCCTGAAATACTCCTGCACAACCCTCTCTGGTAAAGGACAGATGGCTGCATTCAGAACTGCATTGAAATGAGAGAATTTCCACAAGCACAAAACTGAAATAGTATAATGGAAAATCAGAATCTCAGTTGTTCCCCAGCTTTATTCCTGAATCGCTATGCTTTTTTGGGAGAGGGGCATTAGATCTTAATTTTGATGCACTGCTAAATTACTTCCTTTCACGTTTAATGCATTTCTAGCTTACAAGCCACTCAGAAGTTGCATTTTTGCCTGCTAAAGGTAATAGTTTCTACAGGAACTCATGGTAGTTCCCCACTTCCTTTTCTACCTGTCAGCTCCTAAGGAAGAGCAAAGAATGACCCCATTCTTTTTTTTAATCAAATGTATTCTATCTCTTTGCTGTTCTAGGCTTTACTGTGATGGGTGGGTGGGGAAAACTTTTAGGATTTCTTTTATCATTTCTGAGAAATGTGATAAGAGGCAGACCAGACGCCTTCAAGGCAGTGCTAATGCAAGGGTGACTAATGAATGAGCATGAAAAACAGACACTTGTCAGCCAGAAGTTAGATGTAAACCAGAAATGAACACAACAGTGCAGCATTACTGTCAGGGAAAGATGGATTTCTGCCCTTGGTAGACCTTAAAGACTCTGTGCTCTTTCTAGTAACTCCAACATCAACTTTCCTTCCATAACAAACAATTCAAAAAATGAGCAAGCTTTAAAAGCAGAAAAGAAAAACTATATTATTTTCTATCCAACTTTCCTATTAACTATGCCTGTTGAGAGAAGTACATTTGGTGTGTGGTTTCAGAGAAATACGGTTTTAAGAATGTGAAACGACCTTGACAAGAAGTACTTATTTCCATATAGAAGATAGCTTGCTTTATATGAAACCAAACATGTAATAAGCAAAAAATGCAATTAAAACACTAGGAAAAAAGGGAATATGGCTTGGTGTTATTTCAACCATTATTAGAGGATCAATAGGTAGCTAAGGTCTCCAAGTCTACCTCCTACTGTTGAGAGTGTTCTCAAGAGGCAAGGTTCAATGCTGTTTCAATTTTACCCAGCCTAATAAGAAATACCCAAACAGACAATTGTGGAAAAAGAGTGGGAAAACGCCACTGATGTTCTACAAAATGAAAGAGGATGCACTTGCTTGTGAAAACACATCTCACCACATTTATCCCTAAACTTGGATGACTGATGCTGAGTTAGAGACACATGACTAATATTGTAAAACTGGCCTGTTCCTCTTCTATCACCTTCCACAATGTGGGTAAAGTTAAGAGATGACTTTTTCTGAAAATAAAACATTAGAAACTGAATTGCAATTCTAAATGTAAGAAATCATGTGCTCTCAGGCATACTTTGGCCTCTCTTCTATGTTCACAGCTGAGTCCAAGTCCTTTGTGCGGGGATCAGTCGCACCGGTGGGTAAGTAACGGAAAGGTACAAACAATTCCTTTTTTTTTTCATTTCGTCCTTGTGTGGTTCCAGCTCTCTGCTGTTAATTACATCAAACCAGACTTCCACTGAGACAGTCATAGGAGTGTCATCAGTCTGCAGCCCAGGGCATCCCTCAGGAACCTCTATCAATTGCTTTTGTCCGCATGCCACGTCGCACTGTGGAGTCCCCTGGGCATCAGCCACACGCCAGGTGCTGATCAAAGCCTCCCACCCTACTCCAGCACGCTGCCACTCACGGGACCAGATCATGGCTGGACATGGCTGTGCTCCGCCAGCACAGCCATCAAGGCCTGCAGCTGAGGACAGAGGAAATAACTCGACACCTCAAAACCCCATCTTTATGCTCAATGCACAGCTCTGTGCCACTCCTTCCTTCTCTGGAGGGGCTTGTATGACATCTGGCCAGCCCTAAAGACAAATCCTGCAGCATCACGAGGCTGCCGCAGAGACCTTCTCAGCCTGGAGAGGAACACGAGGGATGGTGGAGCTTCCTCCTTTTGAAAGATGCCTGGCAGCCTGTGGCTTGGGCTGAACTTGTCCGTAGCTCTCCGGCAGCCCGGGGAGCAAGGCCTTGGGCTGCCATCCCACGCAGCCAAGAAGCAGCATCAGGTTTCACAGCCGAGCAGCTGATGGGGACTGAAACAGACTTCTTGGAAGTGTGCAACAGGTTCTGGGGACATAGGCTGCTACATTCGCTGACCTGAGGTACAGAATGAGGTGAGGAACACCCTTTGCTTGCCAGGCTACAATCTGCAAGATGCTTTGCCTGAGCCCAGAACCTTCTCTCCTCTTTTATTCCCTGTATATTTACAGGCTGAGCAAATCACAGAATCACAGAATGGTCGGGGTTGGAAGGGACCTCTGTGGGTCATCTAGTCCAACCCTCCTGCCGAAGCAGGGTCACCTACAGCAGGCTGCACAGGACTGCGTCCAGGCG
>Ga0065711_1040643_pt1 | contig 16796 bp, 13 predicted proteins | sample Hoacrofraction12_FD_59098 | JGI IMG/M metagenome (GOLD analysis project Ga0065711, IMG submission 59098) | Hoatzin crop microbial communities from Cojedes, Venezuela - Epithelial fraction 12 v2 (version 2) | ecosystem: Host-associated > Birds > Digestive system > Esophagus > Crop | place... | reverse complement strand
GTGGAGTCTCCTTCTCTGGAGATATTCAAGACCCTCCTGGACAAGGTCCTGTGCAGCCTGCTGTAGGTGACCCTGCTTCGGCAGGGGGGTTGGACTAGATGACCCACAGAGGTCCCTTCCAATCCCTATAATTCTGTGATTCTGTGATCCTTTCCCTTCTGCCCTTGGGCAGGAACTGCTTGACCTCTTTGAATTTCTATTTTCTGTGTCATGGTAAGAAGACTTAGGTTGATTCCTGTTACCACTCTGTGGATTGCAGGGAGGTAGATAAGTCTTTTTGTGACTATTATCAGAAATGGACCAGATGTCCCAAAAACGTTACTGAGAGACTAAGCTGTCTGGAGAGAAGACGATCTTTTTGTTCCTCTCTGACTGGTGTCTAGCCTGACAGGGCACAGCCTGGGAGTGTGATAAATGATATGTTTTCCCCCATTCTTTTGTTTTTAATTTCCAGGAGATGTTGGTGAATTCTTGGTGAAAATTCATTTAGTGTCTGCTGTGGGCCAGGTACAGGTTCTGCAAATCCAATTATTTGCATCTCTGTTAACATATGTCAGTCTTGATTTATACCTCCTCCTGATGTTTTGAGTTCCATGGTATGTGTGTTTCTGCCAGTACGACACTATCACAAGTATTCCCTTTCTGTTTTACTCTGAGGTGCTCACAGAGCTCTGCAGATGCCTGTCAGTGCTGTGCAAGAGTAAAAGGAGAAGGAAATAGTTTGTGTCAGATAACAAAAGAAGGTGGAGTAACTTGCACAGAGTTTAGGGAGGTGAGAATAGATAGGATGGTAAGAAACTTCTAAAGATGCTAGTGGCAAAATCGTAGCTCCGCTGACCTCAATAATAAAATTTCTGAGTTCACTAGTTTGGGGATTTTACCCAACCAGTATGAAAGGACATAAGCGAAGTACTTGAGACTTGCGTTTTGGAGTTCAGAATTTGAAAAGTTCATGGTAAGCATGAAGGGAATTCGCTTTCAAAGTGAATGAGAAAGGATCTGTAGTTCTGTGAAGGCCACCTTTGGCCAAAGATGCCCAAGTACCTGCAGCTGCTTTGACTGCTTTGGTGTCTTAACCTTCTGCTGTCTTTGAGCTGCTTTTGGCTGTGTGCCTTCTGCCCAGCCAATGAGGGTGTTCTTGTCTGATTAGGAGAAAAGGTGTTCGACACAGTTGAATTACTCCTTGTTTGAGGCTGTCTTTTGTCGGTGATAATTTGCAAGCTCTGGCTGCCCCCTGTTTATTTCTTTCTCTCTCCTTTTCTTACGTCATCACCTCTCTCTTGTGTTAATGTCCTTAGGATAAAGTGACTCCAGTACTGAGTTTGAGGGGAAAGTTTTGCTAGGAGAGCTGCTCAAGTAGTTAAAACTCATACTGGCTATGAGCTTAGCCAGTGTATGGTTTGCTGTTGGGATCTTTTCAGATTTTGTGCTGAGGAGCAATGTGGTTTTGATCAGAAGCTGGATGGGGAACCTTTAAGAAGAGATGATGGTTCAGGAGAATGGTTTGAGTTGCTTCATGACAGAAATCTGCTAGAAATTGGTGATAGTTTTGGGATTTAATAATCCTGGACTTGCTCTGCTATGTGTAAGAAATTGCAGAGGTTTGGGTAACAGAGGAGCTCGCAAGGCGTGCACTCCAGAATGTTCTTCTGAAGTTGACAAAGTGAGATGTGAAAGTTTTGCTGGGGCATAGAGCCTGTTACATGGCATTGGAGACGGCATGGACGGTATGGGTAAAGGTGCCGCTGAGACTGAGCTCATGTATCCCAGCACTGGTTCTGTTCTTGGTTTGGAGCTGGGGATGGGTCGCTTTGTGCACTGTTTCCAGCAGCAGTCACTGATTTGTGTTTGGACATGTTGTGTTTTTGGCCTTCAGCTGAAGACGTATTTGAAGCTGTTCCCTATGCATCCCCCCACCCCTGCCCCAATCTATAGACCATCAGCAGTTGTCAGTAAAGTCAAGACAGGACACAAAAAATTGGCATCAGAAATTGCTTGAGTGAGTAGGGATATGCCCGACAGCAGTAGGTATTGTACCTACATGGAGGAGCTGTGTAAGCCATTTGCGAAGGAGATAATTTTAAGAGTAAATCTATGAGTGGAGGAGATAATCACGTTGCCAGTGAGTTTTGTTGTTATTCCAGTAGATTACTGTTCGTAATGAGGATGAATTCATGAAGGGAAAATAAGCCACTGTACAGAAAATGTATCATGCTGGTATGCACTGCCCTTTCTGTGTATTTCTGCAGTATCCTGCTTTGTTTCTGTTACATTTTCTTTGGAACAAGGACTGTCTTTATATGTTGTCTATGTGATGCCTGGCTTATAGCTTTGTGCCTTGGTAATGCCAAAAATAGGAAAGATGGCTGAGCGTGCGCTGCCACCACAGACACAGTCAGGTGTGCATTGGCCATTTGGTGTGAGCATCTCTCTAATCAGAATGCTTGGTTTTTGTCTCCATAATGGGATAAAGGCTCTGTCAGGGGAACACCCAAGTGGAGAGAGAGTCCCCTTTTACCACATTGTTGCTTTAGGGCCATGAGGCACTTCAGTGAGAAATTTAGCACGTAGTTGGTCTGGTGTTCCCATGACTCATTCTCGCTGTCAGCACCGGTGCTGGCTGAGCGCTTGGGTGTTCCTCTCGCCTTATTTTGTTTTCTCCTTACTGAGCGTACACATCCTCTTGGTCCTATTTTAAGGAAGTAGTGGCTTGCAAGGAACATCAGTACCTCACTTGGAGACTTGTGCTTTACGACACCAGTGACAGCTCCAAGGTGGCAGGCAGAGGGGGGGGCTTCTCTGCTGTGACCTTGAAAATGGCTGACTGCAGTGGGTATGACATATTTCTCCCCTTTCTGTGGCCGCTCACCTCCCTCCTGTGCTCTCCCTTAACCTGCTGAGGTTGGAGAGGTGACAGCTGAGGCTGCTCCTTGCTGTGGGAGTCTCTGGAGAGCAGCACTGAGGTGGAACCGCCGAGCCGGAGCTGGGAGGAAAATGAAGTGAGGGAGCGGAGTCGCAGCTTGCATAGCAGGCACCACTGCTCGCATGCTGGAAAGTAAATAAAGGAGAAAAACAAGCGAAACTATGAGACAGGATGGGAGGGAGAGGAATGGACAGAGAAAGTGAAGAATGGGCAGAGAAGGTAAAACTGAGATAGGGTGGGAGGGCAGAGAAAGGTGAAGGAAATGGGAATGAAACGGAAGGTCAGCTCCTTTCTGGGAGAGAAGAAACAAGGTAAATATTCAAAAGCTCTTGCACTGGCTATCAGGGCAAATCTGTTGTTGTCCCATTTGTCCAGCAGCCATTTTCCTTTGTCCCAAAGACGCTCTTTTGATCCTGCATACCTGCAATAAATCCACACTCCTAGGCGCCTAAGATCTCTAGCCAGCGTGGGCTGCTGCAGTACAGTAGGTTCTGTAGAAAACTTTATGATGATGAGAAGATTCAGTTACGAGAGTCAACAACTGATGCTCTGATTTGACGAAGTGGGAAAAGTGTTGCGATTTTGTGTCATCACGGTTCAGCCTTCTCTTGATGGGTATTTTCTAGGAGGGGTGAGGGAGTTCTGTCTTAAGTCAGCTTCTGCCTTTAGTCCTTGCATTATCACCATTTGCTCTTCAGACAAGAAGTACACTTTCCTTAGAACCAGACTGAGGAGATAAGAGTGGTCAGTTAAAAGCATTTTTGCCTAGTAGCAGAAAAAGGGCAGATGAATGCATGTGGGCCAGCTATTCTGTGTGGTGGCCCCCTGAAAAGGGCCATAAATTTTCTCTTGACTATCATGTGCTACATAACTGGCTTTGTATTTCTATGCCTGTGGCTCAGCTGGACATGTTTAACCTTTGGGCTCCTTTTCTGAATGAACAACTACTTATATTCTCATTCTTACTTCCCTACTGCTGCGCTTGTGAGAACATGGATTTTCATATCTTAAACTGTTGACTGCTGAATTCTGTTTCTTCATAAAATGCTCAGATATGAATTGGAGAAGTAGTTTACACCTACGATGCCATTTTTATGGGTTAAATCCCATAGACATTGTTGTGTTAATTCAAAATATCAGGCACAGTGCAAGAAATGGTAGATGTCTCAAGAACATGGATAGCCTCTGTACATAAGTCACAATGAGGACTTCAGCACTCTTGAGCTTTGTTCCTAGTTTCTCCACAGACTTGCTGTCAGACCTCAGACCAGAGGTAATCAGTGACTTTGGATATTTAGTTTGGGCTCAATCTTTGCTTCCTCCATGGATTTAATTCTTTTTTGTATGTTGAGAGTGCTATGAAAATTGAGTCCTAGCTGTCTTATATTGCACAACTCTCAAACAAAGAATCTAAAGTAGTCATCACATGGGAAAATTTGGTTGAGGACACTTTGTGCTTAGTTCCCTTATCTCTTCAGTGAAAGAAAGGACTCTTCAGCTGTATTAATTGTTTTTCAGATGCCTTAAGACTAATTAGATTGAGATAGACGTAGTTGCTTACGGTTACAACTGGCCGCGTTCTTTAATGTGGGAAGAAATCTGGACATGGCTCATGGAGGGTAGATAAGGCTTTAATCTTGCAAGGTGGCAGTGAGACTGCAAAAGATGGTCAAAGAGTGAAAAAGGCATAGATTTGCTGTTATGTAAGGGTCAAGCAAGTGAAAAATAATGTGTCTAAAAAAACAATCCAAGCAGCACCACCTCTGCCCGCAACAGAAAGGGACCTGTGCCAACTAGTGCCTGATAGGAACCAAATCTATTCCCCGCCTCCTGTTTTATCTATCGATACAGTGTATTTTGGACTAGGGACCCTTCTTCATGTGCATGTCTCTTTCCTCACTCATTGGGAATGGCAGCAGAAAGTACATGTCCGCAAGTCTGTGTTTCTTTGCTCTCTGAGAATTGCAAGTTAAAGTATTTTTTAGTTAGGTGTTTCATCTGCTGACAGCCAAGGAACTTTTCCGATCTGTATTTTTTACCTGTGCGATTCTACATGGAGCCGCAGTGCTTGATGGTATAGTGAAAATTGGGTTAACAGTTTTAAAAATCTCTCATTATTTATCTTTTGTTTCTTGTCAAATCTGCATGATATACAACTTACGCTTTGGCTTTTTTTGAAGATGAACTATAATCAGGTAAGGCTGACCAACTCTGTAGTACCATTGTCTGGATTTCAACTGCTGACTTAGTTGCGTGATCTTCCATTGCCATCACTGGTGTTCTGAGTTATGGTTACTTCTCTTTTCCACCTTGATACTGAGACATACTGGAGAATTAAAAATTACAATTACCAAATTTTGTAAAAGAATACTCACTTAAAGAACAGACCATAAATTATACAGACATAAAATGATAACAGAGCAGCAGCTGGCAGAGGCATGAGAACAAGTGAGCAAAAAGTGGATTCTGGAGAAAAAAAGATTCCCCTTTCTAATAAAAGGAGGTATTTAAAGTGGGATCAATTACCTGGTATTTTCTTCTCTCTTTCTTTTTCTTCTGTTTCCTGGCACTGCTGCTGGGGGTTAAGCTGTCAGTGAGCAAGGGGGAGCAGGAGGGTAATGGAGTGTGTGCTTCTCTGAGGAGGGTAGAGGAGTCTGCTTCTCTGAGTGATTTGCTAAGCCTCTTAGTGCATTTATTCCTCCCCTCGTGGTCGTTAATGGATTCATTATTTGGACAGGGAGATGGATGCCCAGACGTTTCTCTAGACAGTTATTCCTTTTTCATCTGGAAAACAGTCTTTTATTAAAAAACGTTCTCTGGTATAGGAGACGGCCAGGGGGAAGTAAGAGACCTGAGCTGGGGCAGGGGGTGCAAGGTGAAGAGTGGAGGGTGAGGAAGGCAGCCGTGGCCCAGCATATGCACCAATTAATTTTTCTTTACTAAGAAGAAAGGCAACTTCTGATAGCTGCCTTGTGTTCTTTTTGTGAGAATGGACTTTTTTCATGACTTGCTTGTCAGATAAAAATGAACATGTACGTGTGTGTGGGGAGAGGCTGAAATTAATTACTGCCAGCAAATGAAGCATACGGAAGCTTGTCTTGATGTTACAGTGGTTGTGAATTAGTGCAGAAAAAACAGTAGAAAAGCAAACAGTGGAAGACTGTATTTGGATCAGGGCTAGCTCTGTACTGGCTTGTTAATGTTCCCCCACACCCAAGCCCACTTTCTCAAGTATATTGAGGGTCTCCTAATTACTCTTGTATTTTTAACTTCGCTCCCCTTGGGATTCATAAAATAAGGATAGGGCATCAGAGTGCAGATCATGGTTGCTGTTTCTACTGGCTGTCTCCCAGTTGGGTGAGGGGTGCCTCAACATAAATGGCATGATAAAGAATTTGGGGTAAATGCTCAGCTTCACAGCTATGCAGAAAGAAAAAATTCCCAGCTATGCTGATGGCATTGTTATTGTAACATACACTTTCTAAAATCATCTCAGCATCTCTTCTGTCTCAAAATGGAGCAGGAATTAAATACAGGACAACAAAAGCTTAGCTTGTTGCCGTTGGAGCAAATGTCTGAGCTGCCCCTGAGTTCAGGGAAGTACAATGGGGTCTAATGGGATAAAGATTATTAGAGTTCATTTCTGAGAGCTGGTTGGCAGCTCTGGGCCACCTGAAATCCTTGTCGGCTTGAATGCAATTTGTACAGTCTTTGCACAACTGAGGGCTTGAATCATGCACCTGGAGCAACTGTTTGTCCCAATTAAAAAGATGCTTAACTATTGTAAGCCTGCTGAGGTCTTGAGTTAACATTATGCATTGGCAGGTCATAGCAAAATTTCCTGAACAGAAGCATTTTGTCCCCATTGAGCAGAATTAATGTCTCTGTTAAACAGTTGTTATTGCTGTTAAGTATTGCTGGCTTAAATCAGTTCCTTGTGGAATCTGGTAGGTAAACATGCTTCCTTGGGGAAGCATGTCCCAGTTAAGTGGATTACAGAGCAAGTTATATCTAGTCTAATGCAGCAGCGAACCTGAAGCAGCTTCTGCTGATGCATTTACAGGGTTTCAGCGTTATGTCTTCTGAACTAAAAAGTCATGAGCTATACTGATGTAGTGGAGATTGTTGTAATCAAAGGTGTCAGCAGCTGTAAAACGGTCACACAAGTAAATTTTGCTATGTGGATTGTTAAAACAAATTCTTATGCACCTCTTGGATTTTATGTAATCTAAGGTCAAACTATTCTGATCATAAATTTTGACACTCCAGAATTGAGGGCTTTGCTGTCACTGAGTCTTGAAAAATGCATTTGTCAAAAGCCAGGGAAAAACCAACTTCTAGATACACATCCAATCAGGTATCAGAGGCAGCATGTCTTCAACTGCTGGTTTTCAGCCTGGATGTAAAACTGAGCTCTTTGACTTAAACATCACCACTTCTTTAATAGCAATTATTTACTTATCTGTCCTGGCCAAAACTGCACCTTTAGCACATCCCTGTCTTGGTGCTTCTTTGCCCTTGTTCTCTCCTCTATGCAGAACCCTTCTCTGCTGTGCTCTGAACTCTTACATACTGTAGCTGAGGAGCTACTGTGTCTCGTAGCAGGTGGAAAAGGTTGTATTCGGTGATATTGAAGATTAATGTCGATTTCAAAGCACCTCAGAATCCACCAGAGTAGAAGGAGTTACGGAAATACAAATTAGCCTTTTTCCTCGGTACCTGTGTTAGATTTAGCAGAACGTGCTACTCGCAGCTTCTAGAGCTTGGTAGTGTGTGCCTCAGCTCTAAAGTGCTAAAGAGTCAGTGTCACCTTGTTGAGTGCCTGTGGGGTGATCCTACATTCGAACATCACTACCTTCACCTTCCTTCCTTCAATAACGTATTTTTGGCTGGAAAGGAGGGAATGGCAAGTTCCTTAATACACTCACTCTCTCATGGCTTTGCTTTGACTTTGCTTCTGCCCACGGAGGGGAACTATGCCTGAACCTCTGAAATGCCCAAGCTTCTGCTATGGGAAAATGTAAGGGAGGTGTGGGTGTGTTGTGGGGGAAGAACTGGAGAAGAGAAGTTGAGCTTCCTCAGACTTCAATACTGGCCAAATTTCTTGTCTTGGAATCCCAGGTGGTGGGAATGAGGGTGTAAAGTGTGAGGGGGGAGGAGGCTGGCTGTGCAGGTTTACAGATCTCCTGTGGATAGGATGCCTCTCAGTAAGCCAGTATGAGGAACCTAAATATTAAATAAATATTAGACTAAGAAAGGTCTGCTCCTTTTTAAAAACAAGCCACTTGGTCCCGGTCTCTTGCAGTATAGTTTATGTGCCATCCAGCACAGAGAGCCCTGGCTTCTGCAAGTAATTTTTCATGGCATTGCTGCCTGTGCACACACAACTGTCTAGATGAGACAGCAAGGCTGTTCTGGCTGCATGGAGTGGTATCCTATGGGGCATCGGTGATTCGTCTCCCAGGCTGGAGGGGGAGTGGTACTTGTCATTCAAGCACATTACCTCTGGGGAAAAAGTTTTTTTTAAGTGACAGTGTTCAAAATTGAAAGCTCCAAGTGTATATAGAGGGAGTCTTGTAAGCGGCAATACAAACTACTAACCAGGATCATCTAGTTCCTTATCACCTAGTTACCGGCTCTGCCACAGCCAGAGGTAGAGATGCTTCTCTGCTCTGTGTCTAAGGTTCCCCATCTCTGCAATGGGCATAATAATACTGGCTGACCTGCCACAGGAGGTGGGAGAATTTGGACCAGATTTTGAAGCAAAGAAGTGCAAAATATTGTGACTTGTCTGGAAATACTCAATTTGATTCAAGCCATACAACACTGACCTGCATATCTTCAGATGATGACTGCTCAGAAATTAAATGGAGTGTGAGTACGCTGCTGTGAGATGATAAACGCCAGGAATTCAGCCCTGGATAGGTGAGGACAGGTGGATGAAAGTGAGATAAAGTAGCTGATAAAAGCTGTGTTATCTCTGGAAGCCTTGGTGGGCAAGGTTATCAGAGGAATATGAGTGAATATATTAATCTGTAGCTGGAGGGCAACAATAGGGGCAAGGGAGAAGAAGGGGTCTTCCACTTAGAGGAAGCTAAAACATAATATATTCTAGAATAAACTGGTGGATATTAGGTTCCTCATGTCCTTCAAACGAAACTACTATGGGAAGAGGCCACTCCTGCAGTAGTGGAATTGCTTAGTGTCCCAGCTGCTGTCTCAAGCTCTGTATGCAGTTCCTTCCTCAAAATCCCAGCCCCTTCATGAAAGCCCTGGTTATGCAGCATGTTCCAGCCATAAATTGCCATAGTGTGAATACCCTCTTGGACTGTGATCATGGAAGTTTATATACATCTTCATAAAATGCCTTTCCTAGAATCTTTGCTGCCTTTCCTAGAATTTTTCTGCATTAGCGACCTTTAGTCTGGGAGTCCCCTCCATGTTTCTTTAAGGATGCAGTTTTTTTAATAATGCTTGCTAGTCTCTGATGATTTGATTTACGGGTTCCAAGTATTTGTTCTGCCTTAAAATCTTCAATAAGCTGAACTCTATAGTTAATTGACTTAACCCTTAATATTCAAAACAAACCTTACATACAGAAATCCAAATGTTACATAAATGGTAGTGAAAACTACTGACTTGAGTGATGCTTCCCAGAGTGCACTTTTTCAGGTGATGTACTTTGGGAGAACTGGACAAAAACATTTTATAGAGCAAGGCTTGTAATGGCAACTGCAGGATGAACAGCATCTGCAACTTCATCTGAATACATTTTGAGCATTCCAAGTGCTTGGGTCTCAAGCTTAGCTCAGTGTAAATCCAAAAATCCTTTTTCTCTGCAAAGAGCTTGAGCCAGACTTCCCCTAGGGGGAGGGATATTCTGAATGCAACGTTTTAATACTTCCTTTCCTAGCAGGAGACCCGAGGTAGAGAGCTGACATGAGGAAAGGGGTCTTAGTTGATACTTAATCTCTTGAAAGCATTGCTTTTGGTTTACTTTCACTCCTGGAATGGCATGCAGCCCCTTCTTTTCCTTTCCACTTCAGCAGACCTGAGGAGCAGCTTGCTTGTGCTCAGGTACTCTATCTCTTTTTGAAGTGTTAGCAAACAACCCCCAGATCGTATGATCATTGTCTAGTTTCACGATTTGTTGTCCTTTTTCAGCACCTGGTTGCCTGAATTCAGAAGTGTTTTCTAGGCACTTGGCCTGAGTCTCAATTTTGCATCCAAATTGGGTGGAATTTGTAGCCCCTTTTGTTCTGGTGTGAAACTTGGCTGGTGCAGCAGAGCTTTGCTGTGAGTTCTGGAGCCCATGTTGTGTTTTGACTGGAAGGAATTAGTCTGATTAAGCTGATTCTTTATTCATGCAAACACACAAAATTGCCACAGCTCCTACCAATCAATTACCCGTTTGTTTATCTGCCAGTCACCATTGCATTAGTGTGCAAGTGATACAGGCTTTGTTCTTTCCTCCCTTGTGTGTCGCTGCCTACAGCAGTGCCCCACTCTTCGGCTTCTGCCCCTGCTTTGTGCAGGTAAAAATGACAGGGCGAGGGGGAGTGGAGCTTCTCTTCTTCCTTTGCTTTGTTTTTCTTGCCTGCTCTCCCTCTAGCGTGTACAGGCACATGTAACAACACATCCTTGCTACCACGCTGCTAATTCTGCAGTAGCCAGTGGTTTGGCCCAGCAAAATCTTCGTCTTGGAGGCTATGACCCCCCTCTCGGAAGCTGAGTCGACAGCAGTGCCAAATCTCCCAGGGTGCGTTTGAAAATGGGTAGAGCCTTGAAAACCAGCAGCAAAGGCGTCCTCCATTGCCAGCAATGTTTCACCTCCCTTCCTCCCCACAGCAAACAAATTGTGTTGACAGACAAAAGCAGGATTATAGTGAGGAGATTTGCAAAACAACAGGATTATGGAAGCTAAAACAAGCAAACACTGAGATTATGTTCGGGAGTGGGCAGGATGGAGTTGGGGGAGGAAGGGGGCAGCACGGGAGCAGTAACTTGGCTGCCGTGCTGGTCTGACACAGTGGTGGTGGGGCAGCAGGAGAGAGGATTTAAGGTAATTTAGGACAAAAGCAAAAATAAAAGTCATTTTTCTCTGTAAACTCCTGTGGATGGAAACCTAGTAGAGTTGCATTACGGTTGTTGATTTTCACTTTTTGGGAGTCTGCGAACAAAGGGGTAGAGTGGAGAGAGAAGGTGAAGCTGGCCTGAACCTGGGAGTCCTGAAAGCCCCCCTGCTTGCTAGGGCAGGATAGGCACCAGCTGTCAGCTGATCTGAGCTGAGATCAGCTGTGACCTAATTACTGGCCTCTTAAACCTGCATTATTCCTTTCATTTTCCAGCTCATTGACGTTGCATAGAGAGAGGGTGAAAGAAGGTAGAAAGAGAGTTATTGATAATCCACTTCCTATGTGTCTGCCTCTCAGCCTGGGTCATGGCTGGATGGCCCCCATCAAGGAGAATGAGGGTGGGCTTTTAACCCTTTCTGCTCCCCTGTGGGAGGAAGACAGCTTTGTGCATTTGGGGGAATGGAAGCTTAAAACCATTTGAAATAAAACATTTGTGTGCTCTGGGTCAGAAAGACTTTTGTGGTTCTTGTTTGCTCTGAGGAGAGAGGAAATTTTGCTCTGAGGAGAGAGGAAATGAGCAGCTGACAACCTATGAAAGGAAGGAATGAACAGAAAATACTCATCACCCCCTTTAGAACACGGGCAGGTACAGGCATGCCTAAGGGCTTTATAATGCTGTTGGTGGAGAAGGCATTATGTGTGAGCATTTTTCAGTAATCAGTAGACAAAGCACTTGAATTGTAGACCTGTTTTGGCCTTTTTGAGGTTGACATAGGTACATGAGACTGCTTTGCTTGGACAGCAGGAAGGTACCAATCTGGTTAGAGTGACCTTGGATACAAATAATGTACTAGTTTACAACTTTCTAGTGTGTCTGGCTGCTGGTGAGAGCTGCTTGGCAGCCTTGCCTTACCCGTCCAGGATGCAATACCCGCTGTTATTACCGGCCTTGTGAGTAGTTAAAATAATCAGTTGGAAGAACCAGAAAAGTTCCGGTACTGGTGGCTAAGGTGGTATCAAAATGGGTGTGTGGCACAGCACGGTGGGAGCAGAAGACCGGTAATGCTCTGCTTTCTGACTAGGGCTGCAGGGCCTGGGGAAGGCAAACATCACGGCTCTGGCAGGTCAGTGCAGACGAAGAGGGAGATAGTGAGGGATGAACAGATTATGCAAAACTATCAATTTTTACATACAAATCCACTTTCTGACTGTCAAATCTATGTGCATCTTTCTCTAATAATCCCCACCAATCAAGCGGCCTCCTTGGTGATTAAAGCGTCCATCTTCACTTTGTTGTTCTGTCGCCAACACAATCTTTCAGGCTTTTAAACCCTCCTGCAATGCTTGGTGGTTAGCATACGTTCTCAAAGTCTGCAGTTGCCAATTCCACTGACAAATGCTTGTTTGCTGCTTTCTTCAGCAATACAGGTGCCCTGCACTTTCTGCTGTTTCTGACATGTAAACTGAAGAAGGGAGGGTAGGGAGACTGGGTGAGAACTCCCCTATTGTATTATACTCTCTAATCAAGCCAAATTGTTGAGACTGGCTGTAAATTGCTGGGATAATTGACCTTCAGTCTTTTGAAATACACTTCTGCGAGTGAAATACATTTTACTTTTTTTTCCTGTTTGAAGCCTCTTGCAGCCATTCCAAAGCATCTTCTGACAAATTTTAATCAATAACCTAGTCAGTGGTAAACCAGAGTCTATCACATCTATTACCTTGATGGCAGTGGTACTGGAAGCCCTTATTCCTTTGCTTTTGACATCAAAGCTAGCAGCATGGAAGGAAAGCGAAAACCAAACCAGAGAGATTAGAGTTAAATTGGGGTGGTTTTAAAAAGTGAGCAATTTCAAGCCAAATCAAATCTATTACAGTTATTTATTATTGACTCTGAATACTCATTGCATGTTCAGAGCTGGATGATACGCATAGCAGCTATGGCCACGACCTCTGGAGCCTCAGCTTGTAGGTCAGAGTTGCACAGGGTAAATCAGGAGTGTGCAACGTGTGCTCAGGGTTCAAATGTTGTCAGGTACGAATTGCCTGGGAGGGAGCTCATGGCATCAACATTTTTTTTCTGTCAACATATATGCATCAATATTTACTGTGGCCCTTTTTGTGATATTTGTTGTGACTGTTGCCTATTGCCCTTGCCGTACTGAAAGGTGTAAGTCTTTTGGTAAAGTGGCCTGCATACCTAGGATCTCCTAACAGAAATTATTTAAAAAAAAAAAAAACAAACCCAAAAATAACAAAATGCCCTTGCATAAGGGATGTGGTGGGAGATGCATGGTCTCATCACGTATGTGTTGAATGGGAATTAGAGCAGTTAGTATCTATTCCTGAGCTTTTTATTATTAACTAGCATTTTTTGTTTGTGACAGCAAAGGCAACAGTGGTGGTGTTTACCTACCTTGAGGTGTTTGTAAACTGAATGATTCTGACAATAAATGGTTGTAGGAGCTTAGCCAAGTTAGTTGCCATCCCTGTGCCTAGTTTCATGATTTATGGTTTATAAAACTGGAGGGGAGTTTTTCTCCCAAAAGAAGGGGAGATACCTTGTTGTCTGACACTTCCAGCCAGATTTTTAGCTGCTTCTGAGCCTGGTAACTTTAATGGATCCTCATTAGCTTTTGAGGCTGTGACTGGCATGGCAAAAGTTTTGCACTGGCTGTAACAGCAGTCTCTCATTTGTTTCCTCATACTGTTGTTGTTTTATGAGGGAAGCCGCTTGGGAGTTACAAGTCTCCCAGCGAATCCAGCTGATTTATGAATTGGCCATCAACAGTTATTATGCCAGCCACTGCATGCATCCATGCTAATAAATTTCCTGCATCTTCCTCAGCAGCTTGTTTTACTCCCTTTTATTGATACTGTGGTCTTAACAAAAGCAGCACATCAATTACAGTAATTGCATTCAGCACTGCAGGAGATGTGGTCCAAGGACGGGTTGTAGGGCCTGGGTGGGGGATTAGGGGCTATTGAGAGGACTTAGAGGAGAGCAGAGGTGGAGTTCATATCCAGGTGGATTTCCCTTGATGCTTTGTATCCCTTTAATGTCTTTGTAAGAAAGAGGTGAGATCATTACAAATGTGGCCTAAATGTTTTATTTTAAATTTTTTTAGTGATTGAAGCAGTAAATATGGATTTGATGGATGGACTGCACAATGGATAAGGAACTGGCCAGATGGCTGCACCCAAAGAGTTGTAGTCCATGTCCAAATGGAGATCAGTCAAGCAGTGTCCCTCAGGGGTCTGTACTGGGAGTCATACTGTTTAAGATTTTTATTAATGGTATAGATGGCAGGATTAAGGCACCCTCAGCCAGTTTGCAGGTGATACCAAGCTGAGTGGTGCAGTTGATTTACTAGTCGGGAAAGGGTTGGCATCCAGAGGTACCTTGACAAGCTTGAGGAGTGGACCCATGTGAACCTCATGAGGTTCAACAAGGCCAGGTTCGAGGTCCTGCACCTGGGTCAAGGCAATCCCCAGTATCAATGCAGACTGGGGGATGAATGAATTGAGAGCAGCCCTGAAGAGCAGGACTTGAGGGTATTGGTAGATGAAAAATTGGACGTGAGCTGGCCATGTGCACCTGCAGCTCCGAAAGTCAATCTTATCCCAGGCTGTATCAAGAGAAGTGTAGCCAGCAGGTTGAAGGAGGTGGTTCTTCACCTCAATTCAGCTCTTGTGAGACCTCACCTGGAGTACTGCATCCAACACTGGGGTCCCCAGTACAAGACCTGTTCAGGCAGGTCCAGAGGAGGGCCATGAAAATGGTCAGAGGGTTAGAAAATCTCTGCTATAAAAAAAGGCTAAGAGTTGGGATTCTTTAGCTTGCAGAAAAGGAAGAGGCCTTGTTGTGGCCTTTCAATACCCAAAAAGAGGCTTGTAAGAAAGATGAAGAGAGAATTTTTACCAGGGCCTGTAGTGATAGGACAAGGGGTAACAGTTTTAAACTGAAAGAGGGCAGATTTAGATTAGATGTAAGGAAGAACCTCTTTGAGGGTTGAACAGGTTCCCCAGAGAAGTTGTGGATGCCCTGTCCTTGGAAGTATTCAAGGCCAGATTGGATGGGGCTTTGAGCAACCTGGTCTAGGGGAAGGTGTCCCTGCCCTTGGCAGGGGGATTGGAACTAGATGATCTTAAAAGTTCCCTTCAAACCCATACCTTTCTATTGTTCTATGATAATTGAGGAGCAGGGCACCTGGCTTTCTATTTCTGGTTCAGGAAAGGCGTTTGTGCATTAGTGTTTAAAGCACAGGGTTTGGACCCACAGCTGCTTGTTCTGCCACTGGATCACTCTGGTCTCAAGGTAAGTCCCTTAACCTGTTGCTCAGTTTTCTCACATGTGGGTTGGGTAAGGCTGGTATCCACCAGCTTCATAGAGCTATTGAGATTTCCTGGTTGATGGTGATTAAATTCTAGTCTCTTTACTACTTATTTTTTCAAACAGGATAAAGTTTCCTGAAATGTGTGTCTTCCTGCATGGTGTCTATAGGTAGAATGGCTAAAATGTCCATATCCTGTATTGCTGATGTGGAATGACTGTTAGGATTTGTGGGTCCCTATCTGGCATTTGATACCTTAAAGATAGTCATTGCTTTTAACTATAGATGTGATTCCAGGTTGGATTTGTCACTTTTTGCCGTTAGTCATTATGGCAAATCACAAATATACCAGCACAGTTCGCACATCGGTGTTAAACTGTTCATTTAGGATTCCAGCTCATATGTCCATGAGCTGGGCTTTACTTTATACTTTTTCTGTGCTGCCTTAGATTACTGCCTTCCTTTGTACACAGTACAGCAGTTTCCATGTGCTTTCTTGCAGGTTGTTAATCTTCTGTAACTCATCTCTTCTGTGTTTCTTCATTACTTGATCCAAGTGCTAAGCAAGCACAAATGCTCCAGTTAGCTTTGCGTGTCTAGTTTCTGTATTAAGCAGTGTTTCTTCAAAGATCATATCTGAACATTTTCTAGTCTACATATCCTTATTGTGTGACGGACTTTCCTTGGCTAACAGAAGTCAGACTAATGCGGCTCCTGTTTCCTTAGCCCTGAGCTGTTGCTAGTTTCAGTCAGAACTTCCATCATCCCACCCTTCAACTGTAAGAGCTAACTGCTCTTCCCAGATCCCTGTGCATCTTACCTAGCACTCAGTTATATTGAAGTTAGATCACAGCTGAGACACATTTGCCATAGCTCAGCACTTGCTGTAGTGTTGCGAGGTCCCTGTAGTAGATCTGCGTGCAGAAGTCAAGCATAGAATAACAGAAGGCTACAAACGGGTTTCTGGTGTACTAGTGGAGATGCGAGAGCGTGGAGGACTAGAGAAACAGGAGATGCTGTGGGAGATGAAAAAGGTCACACGTGCGTGCGTACTCATACCTAAGTATATCTATGTCTTGATTTTGGCTGCTGCCGGCAACAAAAGCGCCACGCGGCCGCCCCTGCCCCCGCCGGCGTGCGGAGGAGAATGAAAAAGAAACAGGCAGAAACTGGTGGGTCGGGATAAGGGCAGTTTAACAGAACAGCAAACAGAGGGAACAGCAACAACAACGGTACAGCTAAGGAGAAAACACAACAACGAACCGCACGACCCAGACAGCTGCTCTCCCAAACAGTACCGGCGCCGCGTCCCCCCCAAGCCGCGCGTCCGTTTCCGCCGCGCCGCCCCCCCACTGGAACCCAGCATGATGTCACATGGTATGGAATACCGGGCTCTGTTTGGCCAGGTGGGGTCAGCCCCCACCCCCCGGCTGTGCCCCTTCCTGGAGTCCGGTGAAAATTAAC
>Ga0065711_1006635_pt1 | contig 16796 bp, 7 predicted proteins | sample Hoacrofraction12_FD_59098 | JGI IMG/M metagenome (GOLD analysis project Ga0065711, IMG submission 59098) | Hoatzin crop microbial communities from Cojedes, Venezuela - Epithelial fraction 12 v2 (version 2) | ecosystem: Host-associated > Birds > Digestive system > Esophagus > Crop | place... | reverse complement strand
TGCCCTTGGTGAAGCCATGCTGGCTGTCTCGAATCACCTCCCTGGCCTCCATGTGCCTTAGCATATCTTCTAGGAGGATCTGTTCCATGATCTTCCCAGGCACAGAGGTGAGGCTGACAGGTTGGTCTTCCTTTCTACCCTTTTTGTAAATGGGCACAATGTTTCCCTTTTTCCAGTCACTGGGGACTTCCCCTGACTGCCATGACTTTTCAAATATCATGGAGAGTGGATTGGCAACTACATTGAGCTTTATCCCTAATTTTGTTCATCCGTATTAAGTTTCCAAGTTGACATATATGCTTAAAGAAAATCACCCATTCTCAGGATAAGCTACAGTCTAAAAGATTCTTAAAATAAATCTCAAAGATAGACCAGTTTTCTACTGATGAAACCAGAGAGGTAGAAAAGAGCTAAAACATATTGCCAGTTTCAGCTTCAAATTCTTAGCCTAAGACTTCAAAAAGTTGTGTTAATTACTCAAACTGCACAGCTTCTAATAGGAGCTGTATACATAAAATCCTTCCCCATCCTTTGTAGATTAGTCAGAGGATTTAATGAAAAATAAATGAAAAAGGAGTGTACATATGTATGCAGTCTGATTGTTTTTTTCTCTCTCAGGCTGAGCTGAATATAAGCAAGTGTGGGAATATCCAGTCAGAGACTTTGTAGGACATGTAATATTTAGAAAACATTAGAAAGAAACTCCTTGAAAATCGTTTGGGTTTTTTTTTTTTAAAGGTCTTAAAATTAGGTTTCCAAAGTAATTTGAATATTTCCCGTGATTGTGCTTGCTCCTGTGCAACTGCAAAGACAATCCATGTCCTCGAGGACTTGCATAGCAGATTTTTTGGGCCAGAATGTTATGTGAGGACATGACACTGCCAACCTTGAAAATAACTTCACTTGGCAAGTAATCTCACCAGTTTCAGTGGAGTAAAATGTTACTCCATGAGCCACGTTGTCTGAATGTAGAGAAGACAAAGTCCTGTAAGAGTGAGCTTTTTTGCTCAAGCACCTTATTTTGGCTGATAATTCTTGAAGTCTGACAGTGTCTCGAAAACAACTTGCAGATGCCTCTTGCTTCAGATTAGTTGTATTTGCCAGCATTGACTTCTATCAACACGATATGTCTTTGTAGTGTCATATACAAAAGTGGTATTTCTTGCATCACTGTGACATTTTTTTGCATGTCAACCCAAAGGAGAATATCTCCAAGGACTTTTTATCTGCACGTGGAAAATGGAAGAAGGACAGCTGTGTGCAGAGCCGGTTAATCAGGGAGCCGTGTTCTGCGAGGCTGCCCGCGTCACCTTGAGTAGGCTCCAAGGACAGGGATCATAATCCAAGCCTACCCTTTAAATGCCCAGCTGAGGAATGCCCCTCCCAGCCACCCAAGCACAGCAGCTGCCTTCTAGTTTTGCTGGTCTAAACTTTCTTCTGCAGTGCCTGAGTGGCCACCCAGATGTTTAATGAGCTGTACCGATGTGCTCAGTGACAGACTCCTTCAGGCCTGGCAGACCTGTCATGCTTACACTGTCAGGGTCAAACTGCTCACAGGGCTCGGGGCAAGGCAGGATTTTTTGCCAGTTTAACTCAAGTATTTGCCTCAATGGCTTCTGATCTTTGATCCTCTCGATATTGTGGTTTTTTAGAAACAATCTATGGGCAAATATATGGGGATATAATTCAATATCTGGGGAAATGTAAAGATGAAACCATGAGGAAAGCCAGTAAGATATAGATAAATGATCTTGTAGTGCCCTCTGACAGGAACATCTATGAAACCTTTTATGTGAAGATGTGAAGTAAGTAGAAGAAAGTGTATATAAAGATCACGTAATGCAATTAGCTTGTCTGAGGCTGAGCAGGTTTTTCCGGAGGAGGAGGAGGAAGGAGGATGGTGTGTCTGGCAGCCAACAGGTGAAGGCCCATTTGAGGTTAGGTGGTGAGTGTGAGGAGGACCAAGGGGTGGGAACTGCAGTGTGGGAGGTCAGCAGAGCCCACTGCAGAAGCAAGGGGAGGGCTGGTGAGAGCTAAAGATGGTTGGCATTGAGGCTGTCAGAAGAGAGAAGTGCAGGAAAATGGATTGTCAGGAAAAGAAGCATAGAACAGCATAAAGTGAGAATAGTGAAACTAAAATTTAATCCTGAAAGAACAAAGTGGACTGAGAAACAAAAGGTCAGCTGTTAAAAGCCGTAGTTGGTGTGTAATATGACAAAGAAAAGGCGCCTAACAGACCTATTAGCAGAAACTCTCAGAGGAGGTAACTCCGCAGTGTTGGTGGGGAGCTGAGGCNGGGGCGGAGGAGCTCAGTGGCAGCACAGCTGTGTGTACTTGGGCTCGGTGGGGCCAGGGCCGTCTCCTCAGGCAGGTGTGAGGTTGCCTGGGTTTGCTTTTCTCCCTGAAGCCTGTTTTGTGGAATCCTGTGCTTTTCAACTCGCAAAGATAACTCAAGATGAGATTGCTACTTAGAAAATAGGTAAAACACATCAGCAACAAATGCTTATTTTCTTAAACTCATGACTGGTATTAGTTACCCAGACTTACATGTGCCAGCAGTTAAACAGCAGTTGTGCGACTCAGCCCTGAATGCTAACTAGCTGTAGGCTTTTGCTTTGAAATATTTGTTTCGTGTTTATTTTTTCTGGTGAGGCATGATCATGAGGTTTCTACACAAACTGCAGATTGGCTTTATTGTTTTAAATGGTCTGGTTTGTGGTANCTGTCAGTGGAAGCAAAACAGAAACCTTGTTCGGTTCCAGCATCTGCCTGGGCGGTTGGCTATTCCCAGTGAGAGAATCAGTTATGGAAATCAGCTACACTGATTTCAACAAACTTTGCTAGACTTAGCTTTTACTCTTTCAAGCTTACCTCCATCCAGAAAAAAAATGCTCATTTAGGTAAAAGATAGCCATGTGCTTATCTATCTGCATCATCAAAGAAAAATTGGGATCTGTAATCTACTTTAAACAGAAGGGGGTTGGTACTCATTGTAAAGCTGGATTTGAACTACTGGCAAGTAAACACCAGACGTAGCTCAGGCTTTGGATAAATTGCAAGTGCCAGCTTAGTGCAGCAGGAATAACTACAGTGGGCTATGGACGAGACTGGCTCCTGTTCCGACATCACTGGCAAAGAATCAGACATCCCCAGATCAGTCAGAGCTAATCAACACTTTTCAAGTTATGAATACTGAACACTTGTCACAATCTTCAGCCGAAAAGTTATTCACTGAAATTATACAGTGAATTAGCTGAAGTAGTACCTGTGAGAAAATTATAAGTGTTTTGCAGGCAATTTATGAACAAGTAAAAGTGAAATTAATTGAATGAATGATTTGTTATGAACTATTCTCCCAGAAATATTTTAGAAGTAAGAGGGTTCTATTTTTCCTTTTTCCAATTTCACTAAAGAAAATCTGAAATGTTCACCCATATATACTGCCGTAGAAACATAACCCCAGACCTGGCCATTCTTTTCATCTTCTTTAGCACCTTGCCATGCTGTGAGGATGACTGACATCTTTAGGTATATTCATGAGGCAACCTATAGCTGAAGTGCATTAGGAGTGTCTTTAATGATTATTAGGTAATTAGAAATAGAAATTGTCCACTTTATTATTTTTTACTCAGTTTCCCAGCTGTACCACATTTACATTAGTCTACCATATAATGCCAGGAGGTAAAATTTTATCTGTAAGCAACATTTTGAAGCAGTAGTCTAATGCAGATTTCTGCCTGATATCTGAGGTAATTCTAACTCTGAAAGATCATTCATATTAAGCAGCCAACTAACAGTTTTAGTAAAGAAAAATGAAGTGATCTCCATCTTTTTCACTCTGTGTTTAGTGTTTAGCATAAATTTTCCATTTCCCCAATGTAGTGCATTGTGGTTTTGCCTCAGAAAACTATTGTTCATTCTTTATTAATGAACACTTTTATTTAGACTTAATAAATCTGTCAGAACTGCAACGTGTTCTGACTTGGCTAGATTAAAAGTGAATGCCGTGCACCTCCCGGACAGACTCTGTTCTGAATATGAAGGTAGTTTCATTGTATGATCTTGGTTTTTTGCATGTGAAATATGTCTGAAACGTAAACCAAAGTCCTATTTTCTTACACTTCTCTAAGTTATCTGTCAAGATGTCGCCTTAACAGGGATATTAAGTATAATTATGACACCTGACATCTTTTCACTTTGCCCACAGGTTCTTGCCCCTGTGCAGTGCATAATGCTAGGTAGCTCCAGAAGTCTCCTGCCTGATGAGATTTAGTTATATTTAATTAATTCCTCCATCTCTGATGTTTTCATACACCATATAAGCTGCAGGATGACTTTTCAGAAGTAACTGATGGCCTCTTCCCCCTGAAATCACTAGAAATTTTACTTTTCTCTTTGAGTCAGGCTAAAGTGAATTCTTTTGAAAATCCCATTCTACTTGTCTATACAGGAAAAAAAGATTGCGGCCTACAAGGATAAAAGTTTTCTCAGAGAAACACTGGCATCTTGATATCACACTTGGGGAGTTCTTATTAGCGCTTTATTATACAGCTTAGGAGAGCAAAACCAGGTTGCTTTGCTGTCTCTGCCAAACTATCTGAGGAATCCTTGAGCAGAATAGAATAAATATCCTTAGGACCTTTGAAAAGATCAGACGTACCGTGACTAAGATTTTAGACTGCATTTTCTTAGGACCTTGATTTTTGAAGCTCAAATTATCGTTATTTAAATTAAAGCTTCCTCCTTCTGCGAGAACAGTTTTGATTTGCTACAGTAATGCTGTAGAACAGTTTATTGAGGAACAATTGAACATCCTCTTCCCTCACCCCTCCTCCTCCCAGGATCCTTTGAATTAATGTTGTCCTAACTAATTGCAGCAAGCTTGGGCTTATAGTTCCAACATAATCTGAGGTAAGGAAAACCTTTTAACTCGATTTCCAACCAGACAGTCCAAATTCCCCTCCCCAGAGTCTAAAATACTTATCTTTGTTGATATAAGCAATGTGAAAGAAAAAGAAATACTAGCATTTGTTAACAATCCATGTATTTCAGCTGCAGCTTCTGACTGAATTGACGTTAGTCTGTCTTCACTTTCCATGGAGATAGTAATGTAGGTTTAGACCAGGGACCACGTTGTGGTCTGTGTACCTTCTTGTGGATGAATTTATTCTACTATCATGTGTTAAGAAGAAGAGTCAGGCACTGCTGAACTAGAAGTAAAATGAGTTTCTTTTCCTCCCTCACCTCTGATTTAATTTGGAAAAAGCAAGGGAGGAGAATGTTGTTCTCATTGACTTAGAGAAGCACATTGTGTGTAGTCTAGGATGGCTGAAACAGTCTCATGTCTGCTGTTCCATAAGTACTTGCTGAGATGACTTGCCTGTTGCCTGGTTGCTCTCTGGGGAGGAAAGGTATCATGCTGACCCACACATGGCCTGGCTGCTGCTTGGTCACTGCACCCCAGTGTTTCCAGATCCCTAAACTGAAGATTTGTTTCAGCTTTTCTCAGCTCTTGTGTTTCTGGAAAATATGAAGATTTTTTTTATTATTTAATTTTGTTCCAATTTGGATTGCTTTGAACATGCCAAAATACTCTGTCCCCCGTATTAATTGTGCTTCCCAGCTGTTGTGTTCTTGCTGACATTGGAAAGTTCAAGAGGGATGTTGGAGACGCAGGTCCTGGCCCTGGGACACTGCTGAGGAAGGCAGGAGCTCACATGGGGTGTGGTGCCCTGAGAATCTCAGCTCCCTGCCTGCAGGGAACTCAACCTGGAAGATTTATCCTGAATCTGTGGATGCCCAGTTGTGAGGCATTGCTCCATAAATCCCTGTGAGAAACTAGGTAGTTGTCAAAAGTTCATCACTAATGAAATTTTTCCATTTAAGTTACTTGAACCTACTATATTAGTGTTTTCTGCAGAGAGCAAGCTTTTCTACAGAAAATATTTGGTAGTTCTAGTTCTAGTATCATTATCTGCTTTGACAATACTGCAATAGAGAAGTCTAAGAAGTTTTAATTTCCTCACTATATTTCCAAAGAAAATTTTGTCTTTGCTAAACACAAACACGTCAGTGCATTTAGTTTTGTACTTTGAATTTAAACCAAGTCAGCTTTAATTGCCTTGAGCTTAGTTTCACATCAATGAAATTGATACAGTATTTGTGAACTACATGATGGACAACAGAGACTGACTTTAAATTAGTAAACTTATTTTTTCTAAGAGAAGGGGAATTCAGAGACCTAAAGAAATGCTGGAGCTAGATAAATGTGGTTTGTGTTTTACTAATTGAGTTCAAAATAATTTTGTTGTTTCTGATGTACACATCATTACAAGTCCGTTTTTTTTCCTTGAGTTTCTAGACAATGTTGCCATGATAAGGAGAATGGATCGCCAGACAGTGTGTGAATGCAGTGGGGGTTCATACCGATAAAACTATGGGTGTATCACTAAAAGGCTGATAAATCACTTGAAAGTGGTTTTACCAGCTGTAACCTTGGAATACACTGAATTGTTAATTGCCAAGACATATTTAAAAGCTTCCAAATTTGTAGATTCAAAGCAAAATATACAGTAATTTTAAATTCAGATTTGCCATGGGATGTGATTTAAGAATGTTATGCAAACATAAACCAGTTCTGCAGTGTTTTCCACTGACTGAGGTAGAACAAAAGAGCAAAGGCTGGATTTGCCATTATCCATTAACTTCCAGCTTTGTTAAACACAGGATCCTATCTCCAGGATGGGCCAACATCTTGTTATTCCAGGTCAAGCTAACGACACCATCCCCATCAAATTCCATGTTTTACTGGTAGTGAGTATAAAAACAAAACTAGGCTTTGGCTCTGCAGTGCCACGAAATGTATTGCAGTTTATGTATACAATGATAAAATTTACTTGTGATCAGTAAAGTGTCTAGTCCTTGTGGTATTCTGTCGATTCCTATAAAGTGGTAAGATTTCAACCATAGGTAGTGCGCACTTTCAGTGTGCAGAGGACAGTGTACAAAGAGATCTGCATGGTGCTATTCCTGTTGGTGGTATAGAAACAGCCCTAGAGTCTCTCTAGACACAGCAGGACACCAAACACTTAAACTTTTCATGTCAGTACTTTGCCGTGGTCTTAACTCTTCTCCTTTGGAACTAAATAAAGGTCAGGTGATTATGCTTTCCTGCATGTGAAAAGTTTTGAGGTAAAAATATTATTAAGACTCTTTCATAGGTACAATTAATGGACACTGAGAATAGCTGATCTCTGGTTGTCAAAATTAAACGTGTTTTTTTAAAACTCACCTCAAGATTTTTCATGAATACTTGTTCAGTTTTCTTGTGAAGAAACAAAGCAGTCTTTGTAAAAAAAGACTGTCTGCTGGTTGACTTCTACTGCCATTTTGCCACTTGAATGCCATAACAATCACATGCAAAAATGGTGGGACAATGCAATAAGGATTAGCTGGAATACAGCTGTGAAAATGTACAGATTAATTTTACGATATGTAACGTATGGAAAGAAAACAGTCGATAAACCTTTAAATATATTTGGAAGTGAAAATGAAAGGCAGAAGTAAGTTAATTACTAAGGGCAAATTCAGCACTTGGTCATCAAATTATGCACGGGTGCAAGATGGCATGTGAGAACGCACGCTGCTGAATGCGGAGAGGAGTTGCCATTGTTCCCAAGGAAACAAAGTGAGCCGGAAACACTCAGGTGCTTACAGTCATCACCTAAGTGTATTAAAGCTCCTTGCTTTAGACAGAGACTGTCTCTCGACATAGAAAAGATGAGAATGGGACATAGATGATTTTGTAATTCCCAAAGAAGTGTTAATAAATGCTGTTTCTCAAGACTTCGGCTTGTATCTGAAGCCAATTCCAAATTAAACTAGGAGCAAATGTTTGAGTTTCTTCTGGCAATCTGTCTCAGTCTTTCGTGTCAGGCCACCCAAGAAGATGCTTTCTATGGAGGGTTTTTCCTAACCTCCAAATGGGTGTTCAGATGCTGAACTCTGGCTGCTCTCTGATGGAATTCAGAACTGTATTTGCCAAGTGAGTGCGATAAAAGAACACATCTTTTCTCTCAGTGAAGTTCTTTGCACACACCTTAAAGGAATTTTTATCTGTTGAAATAAGCTATCTTGGTAGATTTCATCAGGTGTATTAAACATTATATATTGGAGTATCATGTAAAATTTACTAGCCTGATGGACTTGTTTTTATGAGATTTACTTTGCTAGGTTTTTTGGATATTTTTAATTTTAATATTGCCTTCCACTTAAACAATGTATTGTCCCGGAATATCTAGGGTATTCAGGGCACTGAAGACATAAACCCTACAAATTACAAGGCAATTAATATTTGCATTATTTGGTAATTTCAATTGGAGTGACTAAATGATGTACATAATTGATTCATTATATGCAAATATGTATTTGTGAAGTAATTACAGAATATTACACATGCCAGGTAAATAGCGAAGAGAGGAAGAATGAATTTGACTGAAGATATAAAGTCATGTCCCAGATAGAGTGAGCCAACTTTGAATTGCTTTCTGTTACATCTGGGGGTCAAATTTCAGTTCATGTGAATTTTCCTTTTTTCAAAATTAGAAGACAAGTTAGCTATGGGGAGATCACTGAGCCCCTCTGGTTTTCTGCTTCTTTGCTTTCTAAAAGAATTGTTCTTATGTCCTCCCCCCTATAAAAAGTTCTGTAATTTCCTGCATACTGTTAATGAGAAACTGAAGTTTTGGCAGTTACAAAGTTTGAGAAACAGAAGCTTTAACAATTAGTAGCAACATTTTCAAGTTTACCACCCTAATTTTGATCCCTTTCAGCATTACGGAAATGAATTTGTTTTGCAATTATCTGTTCTCATGACAAGCTTTGTCACAGGAATAAGGGAGCAGGATGAAAGCCAGACACTTGCTAGGAAGGGTTACTGTGTGTTCTGCAGTGGGAATCCTGAGCATCATTTTTTCCCCTACCTGGAGATTCAGCTATAGCAAAAATATTTAATAATAACCTGGCATGCTATGACAAAGACGCGATCATACTAGAGGGAATGCTTGAAGGTTGGTTTTAGGAGGCTTGACAGTTGTTGTTATCCAAATGAATACAAAACAAATATTATAAATCATGCTGGGACCTGTGATGTGCTCCATGTAATTCTGCCCAGATATGGAGCACTCTCCTGGGAATTTTAAGGCAGGTTGTAGTAGTGACGGTCACTTCACTGTCATTCCCAGTATTGGAACACAATGGCCAAGGCAGAGAGAAGGAGTGAGGCTCTGTGTGTGAGCGAGAGTGTGAGTACAAGCTCTGCTTCTTTCCTCACCTCCCTTCAGGACCAGTGATGTGCTCTTACAAATTTTAGAGCATCATGTCTTGCAGAAATGCGGTGAGAGTTAAGAAACTTATCTTACAAATAGGTAGTGGTGGGCTGGAGCAATCAGCACCTCCTTTTGTCCAGAAGCCTGCTGATAGACTTTTCTTCAGATCGCATTAAACATTGCTCCCAAAAAAACTTTATGGGAAGAATCTCAAGAGAAAAAATTTACATAATCCTCTCATTCGGTGCTGCTTCTGACAAGGCCTCTTGGAGGTGCTTTTTTTCCAACCTATTAATTGTATTATAACCTACAAGCACATATTTAAAGAACACCTTGTTTCTGCCAAGGATTCAAGGCAGCTGAGCATGTCAACCTACTGTTCCATAGGAGGATTAAATGGTCAAAGATTGCAGAAATACTGGGCAGCTTTTAATGGAGAAGCTTTAAAAGTCTTTTGTGCCTGTCCTAATACAGAAAGAAATTATAATCAGAACACTTTTCAGAATTGGCATTGAGTTTCCTCCTTGGAAAAGCACTTATCTAGCAAAAGTGAATGATTTCTTTACTACTTCAAACTGTAGACCCTTTTGAAATGTAAATTAGGAAAATGGAGGCCTCGGCGCTCGGAAGAGCTCTGATGATTCATTTGTTGTGATGTACCTCCCCGCTGCGCTATACCTAAAGTCATACAATGGGGCTGCCCTGCATAGTTCAGCTGCATCAAACAAGAAGGTACCACATTAGAAAGATTAAGCTACAGGGATGCGTGCTGCTGCAGTTTATGGAAATGCCACTTCTGTCAGGAACAGAAATTAGCTGTTTCTCTTGTCTCTCGCTTTTAAGTTACAAATTAATGAGCACGCTAATGAACCCACCTGTTACAGCAAGAGAACTGAAAGAAGTCCAGTTTTTGATGAATGTAACTGCAGAAGTAAATGTGCAGAGAAACTTCCCAGTTCTCTGTCATAGATGAGAGAAGAGAGGTAAAAGAAAATGACTGTGAATGATATGAGACTACTATCTCAACACCGCCATTTCTGTGTAACTCCAAATGTGTGGTTGTGTTGTAGGACTGGAGAGCACCATCATTAGGGAGCTAGTAATACACTTTTAAAAACATGAATTCTTTGGTTTTGAACTGTAAGGAAGTTATGAAAATGATTGTTTTCCTAGGAAAGCAGCGGTCCTTTTAACTTCAGCTTCACAGATGCAAGTAAGCTAACAGTTTTACGAAACAAAATAACGCTTTTTGTGGCAGTCATTCTGTTTCGTACAGTACGATTTGAATACATTACTCCTAAATTGAAGAAAGCCTCAGCACTAAACTGGAAAATTACACTGGAAAGTGAAATGTCAATCTGTGAAGGTTGTCCTGAGGCTTGCAAATGGCAGCAGGCACTATTCTACAAAGATCCCTGTTTAAATGCATCTCCCTGTATTTTTTAATGGCACTACTGCAAGGCACAGCAGGCTGTAGAGAGCAGTGTTTGGGCAGGACAAACCTTCAGTCCATCAGGCACTTCGCTGTGGATCACACTGCAGAAGTCTGTGCTCTTGCTGTACTCCCTGCTGCTTTGGGAAAGTTTGTGCTGATTTGTAGAAATCTGTCTAATCTTGCATGCCACGACTTTGTGATGCTAGCATGTGGCAAAATACTGACTTCAAACATTTTGCCTCAGGAGGAAGAGCTCTCCTTACTAACAGCAGGTGGAAGAGGCACTTTTGGTTATGTATCTATTAGTGTGTAGCTAATAAGGCTTTGGTACTTTTTTTAGGATCTAATAACTTAATAATAGCACTCACTCTCTCACTGAGGTGTTTTTCTGTCACTCACCTCCAACCAGTGTCATTCTAGGTTGACTGGTTCATTAAATAATCTTGCAGAATGGACCATGAAAATTATTGGGTAGAGCTCTGGGGGCAAGTATGGATGGTTTTGCACAAATTTTCCTATTCCTGCCTGTATTGCTGGTATGTCATAAATGATAGTGCTAAAAGCAACCGCTATATTGAGGATTGCCAAAACTATTGTTTCACGTTTGGCCTTCTTTGTGTTCATCGAGGCCCCCAGCCTTTTTTTGAAATTTGGAAATGCGTGTATTTAGAAAGTAATTAGCACCATTATCATTATGAAGCTGTTCTTGTGCACGTGTTTGAGGAGAGGGAGTCTTTCTCTTCCTGGAGGGAATGATATTGAAGTGTTTTCAGTGAGGTTCTCAAGCACTTTTAGCAGTTACACAGCCAAACGGGAAGCTCGCCACTGGCACCATAGCTGATGTGCAGAAATGGTCCTGAAGTGACCAAGTACTGTCATGTGATAAGAACAAGACATTACACCAAGTGAATTAACTAATGACTTTGGTGGGATGAAGGGGCCCTGAACTAACAGTTTCTTTAATGTTGAGATGGCATATTGTACCTCTGCCTCTAAAAATGGAAGGTTACAAAACAAAGAAAGTTTGGAAGTGACCTTCGCAGACATAAATGGCGAGCTTGGCTCTTTAGTGTGATACAGCTCTCAGTGCTTTGATGGAGTTGATGAACACTCTCTCTTCCTTCAAGCACTGAGTTAAAACAACCATTGCTCTGCCTTCTTCCTCCCTGGTGTGAACTGATCCAAGGCTCCAAATCTCACGTGGAATAGTGCTCCTCCCAGCACTGGTTTAACCTCCTTTTCTCTTTCCAACTACAAAAAGTACTTCTACAATTAGAAAGCAAGCTTAAAACCTAGTGTTTTAATGTTAATGCTATGCTCTAAAGTTATATCCTTGTATCTATATATATATGCCTTAGTCATACATGCACCAAAGTCCCTCCTCATTCATCAAAACATTTAAAGACATACATAAAGACAGCGGGAATATGCAAGCTCTTAATACTAATCTTTAACGTGGGTTGTTTCCTTGGACTGGTCTTTTTTCCTGAATCTCAATCTGAAAAAGTTTCTTTGCCTTCTCTGAATAAATGAGTTTACCTTATTTGTACCCAATTCTCCATCACTGTCAGATCCCTCCCCAATTTTTTACTTCTGCAGGTCCTGGATTCTGTCCTTCGCAACACCAAATTCTCGTGTATTGGCAGATTATTAATAATGGCTGAATTAAGAGAGACAGTGAAAGCCAGGGATTTTATGTACAACTGAAATTTCTTAGGGTGGCATGATGCCCAGGTTGTTTCATCATATATTGTTTGCCATGTGACACAAACAGTCTGAAGAACTTTATTATCTGGCTTTGGGTGGCGGCAGTTTGGTTTTTGGAGATCATTTATTAAAGGTACATGAGCACAGAGAAGAAATGAGATTTCTTTTCCTTTTTACCTCTCAAGACTTGATGATACTTTAGATCACTATGCTTTTCGTCTGGAGCGTGATATCACTGAAGTGCAGGATAGAGGTAGACTACTGGCTTTGAAATATCTATCACTATTCATTACATCCTGTGAAATGATTTTTGGAGAATTTACCATAAATCTCTTAATTTTCAAAGCAATGCTAAGTCCACTAAAACCTTTTCAAATTCAGTGGGTTCTGGATAATACTAAGTGGCTTACCACCTGTGACTAGCCCCCTAAGATCTCTGCTTTCGGTGCAAGGTAGACCGCTCAGCTGTACTGCTATATTTTTACGAAATAGATACTGTAAAAAAAAATCCAGGTGAGTTATTCTGTTTGTCACATTCATTGGTTCTTACTTCTGGTTCATTAATTTCCTCTAACTAGGTACAGGTGAAGTGTTAATCATAAAAACTCTAAGCCACTGAGAGTAATGCCACTTGTGTCTGCAACAGAGGGAAATTTTCAGTATTCCCCCACATAAAAATTTAAAGGGGCTGCCTTTCTGTCACTGCACAGAATAAGTTGTTACAGAGGCTTGCTCACAAGCAGACATGCCTAAGACACTGTTATTCCTGACCAGAATCTGCCCTGTCAATTAACAGTCAGCATGGCAGATACTGCCAGGGACAGAGCTAATGCACCGTGTCATGATTATTGTACTCCTCCGAGCATAAATTGAATGGAGAATGGTTAGTAATTAGCTCAAGCCAAATAGACTCTACACTTGTCTTCTTTTGTCATTAAAGTCCAGGCTGATAACAAAAGAAGCTCTGGTAATTAGCACAAAACCATGCAAGAGGCCTGACTATGCTTCAAGAACTCTTTAGCACACGCATTTTTGTTCTAATGAAAATTTGACTTGAGAAAACAATGGGCAATGATAAGATAATCATACATTAATAAGCAATAATTATATTAGAAAGAATTCAATTTAAGGATCCTTTCTCTTAATGGCAAAGAATAATTAACAAAACAATTATATACAGGTTTATTGATATAGATATGCAATCAAATACATGTATGCATGCAGCCCTCCCCCAGAGGGCTAGAGCTAAACAGAGAGCTGTGTTTGAATTTTGCTGATATTCCATACTCTCAGCAATAAGATTTGCATAACTTTCATTTTGTGCAGTGTTATAGGGGAAAAGCTGCCTTTTGAATATTTCTTTTCCTTCATTTTAATTTCAAGAGTGTAGAAAACACCTAAGGAGTTCAGTACAAGTGAATATGTGAAATTTTTAATATATTATCTACAAATCTATGTATATATTTATGTTCTGTAGGTATTACGCTTGCATTCTTTGACTCAGTTTCATGAGCTACACAATAAATGTTTCAAACCCTGGAAATTACATAGTGTAGCTTTTTCATGCATAACAATGTCATAACAGTGAACCCAAATCTCCCGTCAGGATTAGAGGTTCGGCTGTTGGAAGGGGGTGCGTGGCTCTCCGCAGGCGTAGGCTTGCTGCTGGTGCTGGGCAGAGGACGTTCTGCTCTTCAGTTTAGCCTAGTGTAGTTTGGGACTTAACGTGTTCAGTGTGAAGTAATAATTTAAATCAAGTGTTAACAAAGGTGCGTGACAGCTGAGGGTTTCAAAACAGCAGCATCTTCAAGAAGATCTGGAAGCTCAGTAGCGGGTTAAATCATCCTTGTTGCTTCTTCATGCTAAGCAGTAGCAAAAAGGTATATGGCAAAAGTTTCAGCAACATTTTGTTCCTCTGTCTCTTCTCACCAGCAGTTAAGACTTGGGGTAGAGCACGTCTGCACATGGACCTGTAAAGATGAAGCCTGTATTCATACCTTCACAAGTTGTGAATCAAACCCTCATAACATAAAGGCAGTGGTGATATCCCAGAATGTCGTACAACTAACTCCCCTTGACCCTGCAAGGGACAAAGGCTGCTGACAGGGTTAGTCAGCACCTTGCTCAATATTGTGTTTGTTGGGGTTTTTTTAATAATGAGCTAGATTAACTTTAGAAAAATGAGATGTTCTTATGTTAACATTTGGTACACTAAAAATAAGGATGACACATTTTGCAAACTGTTGAGCCCTCCTGCAGTTTAGAACCATCTTTATAAAACACCCCTCACTGTTTTCCATGCTCTCCAGTGGATCTCCATACCTGATCAGCAGGTATAGCCTCTGCTTTCCCAAGCCTATCTCAGTGTCCAGAGGAATGACGCATGTTCTTGAGGTTTGCTCCTAAATTGGTAAGGATTAGTGCTTGGTCCTGTTTGAACAAAATCCTTCCTTGCACTGAGGGCTCATGTCTCAGAGTACCATGTTGGGTGCTGCATGATCGCACTAAGGACTTTCCGCTTTCCAGGTCTTGGTATTTATTAGGACTTTTTTTGGAACAAAATATGAAGATGCCTGCTTCTCTGATGTCGCTGTTGGTCCTGTGTAGAGTGAGACTCAAAGAGAATGAAGCTTCTTCGATGTGTGAGGGGTTTTTTTCTGTCAAAAGGTGTGCAAACTGAGCTGAATTGTAGCTCCAGAGGACAAGAATTTTGATGTAATTAATAACAGTTAAATAGTCAAGTGTTTAGCTGATTTTTGTGTGATTCTGAATTCAGGAGTCATGGCTGGGGATTGATTTTACCCAGCTGTCTGTATGCTTTAGTGTATGCTTTTTGGCTTAGGATATAACTCACATTTCCTATCTATTCAGTACCTAGTAGGTTTTGGGCTTCACCACAAATTAAATTGGAAAAAAAAAAATTGTCTAGACCTTTAAAGCAACACAGAAAACTTTTATAAACTGCTTAGTATTAGTTGGCCCCACCAAGGCTTGTAGAAAAAGAGACACTGAAATTCGTATGAGACTTCTAGATTCCAGTTTGCTCAAACAGTGAAATGCCTCTGGTTTTCAACTTTAACAACTCTATATTTTTTCAGGGAATGTTTTAGGGTTTTTTAACTCATATAAGAAAAATCTAGTAAGATCCTTTTTGAGATAATCTGTCCATGCTTCCTGGGGCTGTCATAAAACTAAACATTACCTTTCTTGTGCATTATAATCACTGCATCCCAAACTAGTGTGAAAGAATATGACGCAAATTTTAGGAGAAATATTTTTCTTTCTGTGCCTCAAAGGCATTCCAGCTTTTTTTTTCACTCTGATAACAGTATTTACACTGCAGATAGCAAGAACCAGTACTAAAACACACCAAGTGCGCATGTGCCGGGAATGCAATGCAGGACTTTATCTATGGGGGCAGCTCTGCTATATTCCTCTTTTTTTTTCAAAATTGATATCTAAGCACATTTTCCCAGAGAGATCAATAGCCGCTTCATGTGTGTAAACTGATGTGTATGGCTTACAAGAAAGACATGATAGAGGAAGACCCTGGAATTGCCGATATAGACAAATTCATTAAGGTAACAGTCTGCTTATCTAATCTTATTGATGTGTTGTGGTTATAGATCACCTATTATTACAGCAATTCACTTCTGTTTCTGTTCAGGGGTTTTTATCATTAGTTTTGTCCCTACGCAGATGGCTCTAAATCACTTCTTTCAAGAGTTAGAGATATTTCACGTTTAAAAGGCAAAATACTTTTGTCAGTTATAACGATAAAGACAACAATACATAGCCATAGTCCATTGGCCAATAGTGTGAGGTCTTCAAGAAAAGCACTGAAAGAAGTCAACAGGATGAAAAGGACCTCGGGTGATCCTGTTGAAGACTAAGTTATGGACTTTGCAGCTTCAGAGCTGACTGTTGGGATAACGGAGCTGTCATCTCCAGCCTGTTGACTAGCGTTTCCTCCAACCCAGTAAAGGTGACAAATCACTGGGATCAAGGGGCCCTCCTGGGGCTCCTGTGAGATGCACGTGGGATGGCAATTCCCTTTGTGAAGAAGATGGAGCAGTCTCTAGGGCTACTGTTTTGACTGCTTACATTGGCTAAAGGTGCAATATGCCCAGATTGGGACACACTGCATTCAGCATGGTGCTGGAGAAGAGAGGCCCATGACTACTTCATGAGGCACCCCAACGGCAGTCACAGAATCACAGAATCACAGAATAGTAGGGGTTGGAAGGGACCTCTGTGGGTCATCTAGTCCAACCGCCCTGCCGAAGCAGGGTCACCTACAGTAGGCTGCACAGGATCTTGTCCAGGCG
>Ga0065711_1040641_pt1 | contig 16797 bp, 7 predicted proteins | sample Hoacrofraction12_FD_59098 | JGI IMG/M metagenome (GOLD analysis project Ga0065711, IMG submission 59098) | Hoatzin crop microbial communities from Cojedes, Venezuela - Epithelial fraction 12 v2 (version 2) | ecosystem: Host-associated > Birds > Digestive system > Esophagus > Crop | place... | reverse complement strand
GTGCCCAGCGACAGGACAAGGGGCAACGGGCACAAACTGAAGCACAGGAAATTCCGTCTGAACATGAGGAAGAACTTCTTCCCTCTGAGGGTGACGGAGCGCTGGAACAGGCTGCCCAGGGAGGTTGTGGAGTCTCCTTCTCTGGAGATACTCAAGACCCGCCTGGACAAGGTCCTCTACAACCTATTGTAGTTGACCCTGCTTCGGCAGGAGGGTTGGACTAGATGACCCACAGAGGTCCCTTCCAACCCCTAACATTCTGTGATTCTGTGATTCTGTAATGGTGGACTGAACAGTCTTTTCACTAGTGCTGTAAACAGCCAGTACAACCTGCCAGAAAGATAGGAATAAAGACTGGCCCCAGGTCTGTGGAAACACAAATTTTATTACTGAGAGTTTGCTTTTGTTTGATCTCATGTTCCTCAGCAATAGCCCAGGCATTGATTTTTAATATCTTCAGTGTTTCCATGTCAATGTTTTCCTTTCCAACCACAGTGCACTTTACATGCTTCCTGATGTACGTAAGGGTCCTATTGTAGCCATGGGAACCCCACAGGGATACTAAAAACAAGCAGCTAACATTATCACAAGTGGTTTCCTCAAAGGAATTATTTTTAATTAGTTAACTGGATCAAACTGTTTTTGAAAACCCTTAAAAATATAGATGATGTCTGTCCATCATGTATAAAGGTATTATAATCCTAGTCCTGCTGCTTTAGGAAGAAGCGCTTTTAAAAAAAAGATAATAAATTGAAAATACAATTTTAATAAATTATGTCAAACCACATCCACAGAACTTATTCTTCCCCAGAGCTTAAATTAGAAAATTGGAAGATGGACCTATCAGAAGACTTTTGAGTAAATACTGTATTTCTAGTATAGTGGACTGAGGAAATGACCAGGTTTGGAGATCCAAACCGGTTTCCAATACAGTTATATAAAGATTCTTTGTGTTTACTAAGGCTCTTTCTATGCCTTATGTGCCTTGTCAGTGTATGGGCTGTGGTTTGAAACCTTGGCATGATGAGTGAAGGTTTAATGACTAAATGGAACAACTGATCTTAGGGGTTTTTGAGACAATACTACCAGGGAGCCCTTACAGTCCCACACAGATACATCAAACTCCCAGCTCAGGCTGACAGCACATGGTCTACAAAGTCATTCTGCATATGTGCAGTAAACTCAAAGTATTGTGTAGATCAGCTGAGCGACTTTGGATGTAGTGGACATGGGTATGATTTATCTATGAAATTACCTAACTCTTTTTCCAGATGCCCAGAGCTGAGTGTTTGGAAAAGCAGCTGGTTGCCATGAAAATCATGTTACGACATGACTGATGGGGTTTTGGTGTCCTTGAAACTGGTGACCTGGGCCCTGAGCTGTATCTCTATCCTAAAATGGCTTTAGGATGCTCAGTGTAAACTGACTGCAAGCAGACCTTGTGCAAACAGAGCACAATACACTTTCTCCACTTCTAATGCAACTGTATGATCCTTCTTGCTTTCCTGAGGGAAATGGGCCATAAAAGGAGACTCCTGAATCATCAACCAAGAGGTATTTTGCACTAACAGGATCCCTGGTTTCTCCCATGGGGTAACTCCCTGGCTAGTGGACCCTGTCTCATTAACTCACAACAATCAGAATGGGACCTGCACAGCCACACAGGAGTGCAATAGAATGCTGTTACTAAATACCTGTCTGTAGATTTACCAAGTGGGTTTTCTAGCACTGGACGAAATAGTGAGTCCCTCTCAATCTGTTAAAACTCAGTGGAAAATTTTGGCTGTGAAATTGGGGAATGAAAACAACTAGGGGCTGCTCTTTGGCTTAAACAGAACAACTGCTGTAATAATACCTTGGCCTTTTAGATAACTAAATTTTCCTGTGTTGTGCTATTAACATCAGTTTTAAAACAGATGAAAGCAATGGCTTAAAAACCAAGAAAAATTCACCTTTTCCTTCAAACTTTTTTGACTGAAATGGTGCAACTTATTTGATGTTCCTAGCTTAAATACTTGTAAGTTATATATCAAAATAAGTCCACTAAAGCTCATCTGTCAATACTGATTTATATGCAGAAAGGCTGGGCCTAGAACTTTAATTTTCCAGGGATTTTCAATTTCTCTGCTTACGTATTTGTCTGAAAACTAGGTCTAAATTACTATGTGCTGTCAGGATAAGTGAACTAAAAATTATGATATTCAGGCATTTTATGTCTATTTTGTACACAGTGAAGTACAATGAAAAAGTGAAGTACAAAGGAGAGAAAATATGACTCCCTTTTCTAGAGTAAATGGATATTTTTATGGCTCTCTACTTACTTCTTGCAGACGCACCACCATGCTCTTCTCTCATACGGATACAAGAGAGTAAAAATGTTTTTTAATAGGAATTTAGGTGAATTACTATCTTTAACTCTATTTTTCGTGTATAAATAAAAGTAAAAATTTGTTTTTGCTAATCTTTCAGGCTTCATCTCAAACAGAGGAGCCACTCCCTCTGCTGGGGATATTTCTACAAACCGCTTTGTAAATGAAAAGTATGTTAAGTTTTTCAGGGAAGTGCTAGAAACATTTCTAAACTCACATAAAACCTTCGCAGTGTTATCATGAAGAAACATTGCTCAAGAGTATGTAAGTGTCTTTATGCTATTTTATACTCTTAAAATATCTACCACATAAAAAAACAAAAGACAAAACAGAAACACCAAAACGTAAAGATTTCTTAGTGATTTTAGGTATTTTTTTCTTTTCACATAATTATTACTGACTGATAATCCATCAGAAGGAAATTTTCCTTTTAGCTACAAGTTAGGTTTAGCCCAGACAAAAGCTGTAGGACATGAGCAGCAGGTTTTTTACCTTCTTCTATTAACAACACTCCTAAAAATACCTGGAGGATAATGATTCTCAGCAAAAAAGGTTCATTCCCAGCCTTCATTCAGTTACTGGCATTTTGGAGGAAGCTGCAGTGGATTTCAAAGAACGTCTCTGATAAGATGCCAGAAGATGTTCCACCATATATTTATACATATATAGGTTTCTCAGTCAATCTGAAAAAGTGTGAAAACATTTGTTTTTCAAAAAATAAATGTATTTTAAAAGATACAGAAACACAAGATACAAGGTCAGATTATCTGTTATCTGTTTCTGTTCTTGACTACCCACTACGGCAATAATTTATTTGCCTATATCAAGCAGGTCTGAAAGAAGGATACATATTTCAGCAACCAGGAAGCTCCTACAAGCTCTCTGAAAACTGTTGTCCAGGTAGAGGAAGGAGATCCTGGTTACTGCTACTGCTGAAGACGAGGGAGCAGATTTCACCCATTGTACGTTTTACTTGGTAGTCAGGATTCCTATCAGACTGCATGTGTGAGAAGATCGAAGTGCACACTTATGACTGCAGACTAGGTAAGTAGTTACAGGTAAGAGTGGCAAAAGAAATGAAGGCAAGCTGACACTAGAAGGTATAGAGAACAAAGTACACAACTCTGTTGGGAATCATGTCACTTTAGTTCAGATTTTCATGGAACATCTACCTTTATTTTTAAATTTATTTTAATGTCAAAAGAAATGAAGTATATAGAAAAAAAGTGGAAAGTATTTGTCCTGCAAAGATAAAATGGAAATTACATTGTCCCCAAAGTTTCCCAGTTTGTTTGCAGAATTTTTCCTTGATTGAGAATAATCTGGATTCTAACAAACTCCTGAACTGATAATTTTTCTCTTTGAGTTTTGAAGAATGAAGTACACAACCAGGAGGTTAGTGTCTTTGTGGTTTCGTTGTTTTAGTGGCAACTTGTTCAACAGGACAGAATAAAACCACAAAGTGAAGGATGGATTCTAAGAGCCTTATATTGAAAAGTGCTAATTTCAATGAGACTATTTGAATAGAGTGCAGTCTTTGAACATGTCTGAATAGGGCAAAAACTGGAGTGGTAATTTCACTGGAATAGGCTACAGAAGTGGAATTTATCTACTTTTAAATTTCTACTGGCTTATTTTCCTTCTCACATACATTGGTAAACAGAGGAATCCTAATGGCCTCAGGTGTCAGAGGAGAAGACGATCACACAGAATGATTCACTCAATATTACTTAACTGCAAGTGACTCGGTTTTTTTCCTGTGCTAAGGGCCTCCTTCCACAATTGTTTTGTACAGTGTACACAAAGAATAAAAGATGGAACAATTGGGAAGCAAGAAACAGGTTTGTTTCTTGAGAGCTGGAGGATCCAGCACAACTCAGAATTATGTGAGTGTTTCCGGGGAAAAGGGAAAAGATATGAGAAAACTGATTATATACTAGCTACAAAAATGTATGCGTACTGACAAGCAACTTTTTTAAAGTAAGAAAAAAAATTTCAAAACCAAAAATCACGAAAAAAAAGCAATTTCAAGGTTCAATTGTGAGACTGTGTAAATGTGTAAAGGTTTAACAAATAAACTGTGAGATTTTAGGAAAATTCTTGCAGACAGTATCTTTGAGAAAACTGTGTAAGGCCTGAGTGACTCCACAGAAGTCAAGGAATTAACTTCAGGTTTACACAGACCTTGTATATTTAAGACTTTATTAAAATCAAAATTACTAAAGGGGAAAAATGAAGCAAAACTATATATTTACTTTTGAGACTTGTTATACTTAGCCTCACTAAAGTATCTATTTAGTATGTTTCATTGCGTTATAAACCTTCCTATTCAGACTAAATTCTTTTAATATAGCAGAAGAAATAGTTGAACATAGGGATGTTGAGTAATGTGCATAAAAGACAGAGGAATGTCACTGGGTCATGAAGTCCAGTCTCTTTCTGCTGTTGATATCGCGTATTTATTCAATTTAATGAAAATCTCACAAAAAGCTTGAAGTTGTTGCTCTTAAGTTGTATGCTAGGAACGTATGTACCTCTAATTCAAGACCCTTTACTAGTGTGGCATATGACATGGCCCTTTTCAAATAATTCTTGGTGAAATAGGGCTATGTTACTTTTCCCAAATCCCCAGATTAAAATGGAGGTTGAAAGAATCGTAATGTTTAGGCAAGAGAAAGTGTGAAGGCATCAAAGCAGTTAGGTCCACACCTGAAGTCAGATAAGCACTAAACTGAGCACTAAAATCTACAAATGTGGTTTCACAGTATTTTACCTTGAGGGAAGGAAGAACCACTAAGATTTTTTTCCATGGAAAATGGAACATGCTGGTAGCTGTATGATGGGCTATGTTAAGGGTTTAATAAATTCAGAAAGCATGGAACTGATAGGTTCTGAAGGTAGGGCAATGTGTTCTGCCTGCTGAACATACAGCTGCTACTTTCACAAATGCAGCGGTCATTCTTTCTTCTCTCCTGTGGCTCTTCCAGGTGTTTCAGTGAACGCAACATCTGGAGGATAGCGCACAGTTTTACTCAGGTCATCTATTGTTCTGTGGATTACAAATGAAATCCTGTCAATTTAACTGTGTGTTTGCTGGAAAAGTAACATTAAAATTTACAAAAATAAGAAGCGATCAATAGTTTCTCTACCTAAAACAAAACTAGCAGATTAAATTTTTAAAATTAATAGCATTCTTCACAACAGAACCTTTGCATCTCCTGCATGACCACAACCACTGCCAGTATCTTTGAGCTTGGGAGATTACGCAGTACTGTGGAATGCCCGTTCTGCACAGAAACTGCAGACTGCTCACAGCAGGTCACAACTTTGCTTCTGTTGTTTTCCCCTGTGCCAGTCTTCTCACCATGGCTCTGTCAAATGTATAAGCAGAAGTACGGCTGCCTGATACTGTGGTTGTTCCAGCCATGCAAAACTGTGCAAAAATAGTATGGAAATATATGGATTTTATTCTCAGATTTTTTAAGTATCCTGGATGCATTTAGATGCATTGTGCCTACTTTTTACTGAAAGGATTTGTATCCTAACAGAAATGCGATTTCTGTTTAAAAGATGTGTATATTTAAACATGCACGTCATGTAATCTAGCTATCTTATTTGATACTCGCATATCTCATTTCATAAGAATCTTCAAATAAAAATTCCTTGGATTTCTTATGTTTATCTCTGAAATTAATAAATCTCAGAATCAGAATTTTCATTCCTCTTGTATATTAAACATTATGCACATGGGAATTCCAACCAGAAGTGATAAGAGAATATAAAAATGTTTACATTTAACTGATAAGTCTTTGCATGGAAATCTTTGCACCTTGGCCAAATATAAACAGTTTTCACTGAATCGTGAGAAGACATGTCTGTACTATTGGAATGCTCTAGCACTATATAATGTATTGCTGTCTCAGAGTAACAATATCTGTGAATATTGCATGTGTGTCTGTGTGTGAGCGCATGTACAAGTGCATGTATATCACACTCTACCCCCTAGAAGAGTTAGAGCCTGGTTGCTCGAACTTTTAAAATTACGTTCAGTCTGAAAAAAAAGTATGGAAACTACAGTATAAGTTAAAAATAAAGGAAAAGAAATTTCAGGATGAGAATATTTAGGTGTCTTTTACCAGAGTTTCACTGACGTATAAAACCTCAGTATTTCCCATTCTTTTAGCAAATAGAAAAGACTCCTCATTTCTGCCAGACCTCAGGCTGTGTAGCACAGAAAAGATGGAAAACCTTCTTTTCTTCTGTGTGCATATAAACCATTTTATCCTAAAGGATAAGTTTTCCAGAAACTAAATGAGTATGCAGTTTTCCTTCTTCTCTGGCCCAGCTTTTCAATCTTTCACGGGATAGCACTGTATAGTCCTAACAATGCCACATACCTTTCAGATCATTTTCAGCATGAAATTACCTGCAAATAAAGTGGATTCAGTTTGGAATAGTTTTAAAGGTCTTGCAGTTAACAGTCCAAATCTCATGTGAATGTGACTTTAGGTAACTGCGTGCATTTCTTTCAGACTTGGCCCTACATATTTAGCATTCACTATGGTTTGCATTTTAATAACAGTCTTTTGAGGGATCTGGTCATAAGTGGCAGAGTAGGTCAGACACAGAGCTAGAAAGATGACCCAGATGTTCAGCTTTAGAGTGCAGAGACGTATCCACCTTTAACATACTATTGTTTTAGAGAACCAACATAGACTGAATCTCTGTGCTTTCTTTTGCTCAGAGGATGAATTATCATGTTTTTGTTGTTAAACTGATGACATATATGATCTACACAAAGTATTCCTTCCGTAAGTGTCAGTAATTTTTTTTAAAGTCTGTTACAAAAGCAGGTGCATGGGTTTTTTTTTCATTTTGAAATGTAATAAAGTCAGTTTTTGTCCTCAAGCTATACTGGGATTTAAAATAGGAACTGCTTTGAAGCAACATGAAGTTTCACCCAGCCTTTAGGTTATTAAATGTGTTTTCTCTCTCTGGCTTCCTAAAAGCACCTCATTGTTTAATGGATTTCTAACCGTAAGATTTAGTTGTAGGCATTTCAGCTGGACTTCCTTTAGAAATACGTAATGATACACCCACAACTTTAAAACACACCAAGTGGATTACGGGGAGACAGGGAAATGAAAACATTTTTTTGCTTCCAGATCACAAGGAGGAATAAGCAAACTAACAATATTTCAATAGAAGCAATAATATGCCTGGTGGGTGGGTCGTCGCAGAGATCTGGGCAGGCAGAACTGGGCTTCAGTCTTCAAGAGCTTTCTTTCAAGCATGGCCTGGTTTGTGCAATTCGTGATCGACAATAGCCTGTTCTTTTAAAACCCATTGCTAGATAAACATTCCATTCCAGCAAGAATGCCTTTCTAGTTCATGTAAGATATTCTTATAATTAGTAGTGACTGATGAACATTGGCACTTTCAAAACTGAGCATCTGGATGTGAAGGCAAAACAATCCTCTAAATTACAGGAACATAAATATTGCCCAGAACTTGCAATGTTACTGTTCAATTTGAATAAGCTCAAATCATATTCCCCAGGAGATATATAGCGTACCTAGAAGACTCTGGACTCTGTAGTTACATTAAATAAATTCTTTTGCAAAAGCAGTCATATATTATGGAGGTACTAGCTGTAAGTTCACAGTAAAGGCAACTTATACGTTACAAAGAAATGCCACAGGTACTGCTATAACAATGTCCTCCTGCAAAAATTCAAAGTGTCTAATCCAAAGAAGAGTGTTGCTGTTTTACTTTGATGTGGGGTAAGGACAGTTCAGCTAGGACGGTTGGAGGCACACTGGCGGGACAACAAGAAGGAGGAAGATGCATAGCCGCTTTTTGCTTTATGTTCATTGCACAGAGAGAAGGTTCCAATTTCCAGAACTGTCCATTTACCCTTTCTTTTTTTTTAACTTCTTTTGTATTCAGTTAAATAGACTTTTAAAAGGTATATCTAATTATTTCAGTCTTTTTTTTTTTTGGAAGAAACATTTCAGCTTTTTTTGTTCTTGTAGGCTTGCTCCAGAATGCTAATATCTTTTCCCTCAGCTACACTCCAACCCCAAGCAAAATCATGTTAGAGCAAGTAATGCTTTCTGAATGAAAGTTTTATTTTCACACACAGACAAAATGAGTTATGCTGCACCTGCACAAATGATGTTTCCCTTATTTTATGAAACTGGAAGACAGCCAAGTTGTGCAGTGTTTCTGTAGGTGCAGAGCATTTCACACGCCTCTTCCCAGCGCCACCTGCTTGCATGATTTGGGTGTTCCCCTCAGGTAGGTCACAATTTAAAACTTGTTACTACTGGCCACACCCAGAGATAATACACTCCTTTTTTTGATGATTGTGTTAGCCAAATATGACATAGTGATCTATGTTAGTTATTTTTTGAACTTTGCATAACTGTGTTTGTTACTAGATCTCAAGGGTAGCTGATGATGTTATACTGAGTTTTCCAGAATCGTAGAAAGAGATCCAACTAGATGGTAAACAAAAACATTTGGACTAAGGAAATGGAAAGCTGAATGAGCCCAGTAGTCCAGCTAGTTCGTTATCTTGTCTCTAACATTGGATGGTAAGAGACATTAAAAAGGAAAGAGCGAGAAATGCTGCACTGGACTCTAATTTTATTATCATTTCTTGCTGAAGTTCACAGGCAGAGTGGGATGTGGGATTCTAGTTTGCAATGACCATGCTCTACCTCCTCAAACAATGCACTTCATTTCCTGCGGGTCTCAACCCAAGACCTTTCGCAGCATCTTGCTCACACAAAAACAAACTAAATCAAACTCCACAGTGGGAGGGTCTCTCTATCTGGGGTGTAAATCAATTCAATCCTAGCAAATTTTCTGTCTATTTTTCTGCTTTAAACGTCTTTTGTTTCGCTAATTGGTGCCGTGGGCAGATAATCAGTTTTCTCCTGTGGAGGGATTAGCAAAATTCCATTGTTGAGATGTTCTAATTGTTAATTTGCATGCCTGAGATAGATTATAGTTTTGATTGTGAAACCTACCAGAGTTGACTTTTTTTGCCTGAAAAAAGTAGAGAAAATAGTTTTGTGTACTTTATTAATATCTACACAGTTTCAAGAATTGGATAGCATCAAACACATTTATGAAGCCTATTTAAAGAGTAAAAGTCCCTAATTCTCCTCTTTGGGAACAGCTCAAGGCCAGCTCCGTCTCTAGGGGAAGTTAAATAATCCCTAAGGCTGAAAAGTCCTTTAAAAGCTGTTAAGCTTACAAAGGATTGCAGGAACCGAACAAACCTCACTCCTGCCACTGTTCTCAGTTCATATACTCTAGGAGTTCCTTTTCTTCATCTTTGCCCTTCTCTTCAGAGTGAAAAATAAAATAAGGTTGAGTTATTAACTTGAGCGGCATAAAAGGAGGTAAAGTCCTACAGAAGAAGAGGTACTTTGAAGTTTTCAAACGAATTAATAGGTTGTGATAAACCTGGGGCAGGGAGGGGGGAGGGGGGAAATTAATTTTTCATCTATACCTGGCAGCTCATCAGAAAGTTCGTATCTTAACAGGTCTGGGAATTTTATCCCATTTAGCTACCTTGGGCTAAAACTTCCTCCAATATTAGGCACTGTTTCTGGAAAATGCATAAGAAATTTCAGTTTCTTCTTTAGGAGAACAATGACACATTTATTCTGCTGCTGCTTTGCAAAGAGATGTAGCATCAACATTGTCCTCAGACGGTATCAGCCAGTGTTAATTTTAGTCCCTTTACTCTCCTGCTTGTGATCTGTTAGTGTACGAATAGCGACAGGAGTAGATCCAGTGTTTTGAATTTCTGATGCAAAAAGTCCTGATCCCCTGTGGTCCGTTGGAGCCTTTTACAGCTGTGGTGAATGATTGCAAAGTAACTGCAAATGTCCACACATTAAAAAGTTTCTTACTAGAGCAGTGGAACTCCTTACATGAGACAATGGGAATTCAAGACTCTCTCCAGCTTGTGGATAAGTAAAGCTTTTTGAGTGTCACAGTCACGTTCTGCAGATGGGTGTGGAGTAACAGGACAAGGCAGATTAAAACAGTGGAGGGAAGATGGATTAAGTGCATGTATCAACAGCTACTGTGAGAAACTAAGAAATGGCTGAATGGTGGCAGTATAGAAGGCAGCCACTGCCGCCTCCTGTACCCCAGAAAGAAGAACTAAAAAATGGTATCTGGGAGGGTTGTTTTGTGTTTTTTTTTTTAATCTTTCTCTGTCCTTTGGGAGTCTATAATACGAAAATGGAGTTTCTGCAGAATTGTCTTCCTGTGATCAAAGGAAGGATGTGAAGAATCAAAATATGCATTGGTTCAAATGAGGAGATCCTAGTAGAGTGTGGATAACTATATACTGGTGAGCACTACACAACAAAAGTTGGTTGTTTTTTTTAGCTGACTGAGAGAAAGGGAAAAATGAGAGGATTAAACCAAACCAAATGAAATAAAAGTTTCATGCAAACATGGACAGATAAACACTTTGTTTGTTGTCTTTTGTACATTTCATAACACAAGGCAAGCGTCTCTGTAGGTATTACGAATTTTACTGATGATTGCATAAAGACTTTTGTGGGGAATTATTTTATTTGTTATTTTATTTACACTTATTTTATGTGTACTGATAGTTTCCTCCCATGAAAAATATCTGATTCTTCGTAGTGATTTCAGCTAGACCTTGTTCCAGTAGGACAGTTAGATGACACATCACTAAAAGGCTAATACTGGGTTCATCTGTAATTAACATGTTAAAGAGTGTCTGTATGTTAAATATCAGCACAAAAGATTTTTTGTCAACAGTATGCAACATAGAAAGCTTACTTGGGAAAAGCCCCTTGTGGGTAGGTGTTCACGATGCCTGACACAACTGGTGGATGTCATAGAGGTTTTGAGTGCACAACAAATGTGTAGAAGGACAGTTACCAAATTACTGGAGCCTCTTTTCTAGGCTGTTGGGCAACATTATTTTGGGCTAAGAAGAGGCATTGGATTCGTTATGGCAAAAGTCAATAGTACCCTCCATACAAAAAATATGTGAATGATCAGTTCTTGTGTTACGGCTTGTGCTAATTTAGCAGCCCAACATTTTGTACTGATGTTGAGACTGTTCACAGGTCACCATTCATAGTGATCACATCCATAAACTATGAATTTTTCCTAAAGAGAAGAGAAATATGACCTCAATACAGACCCTTCTCTCTTTAGGTGGAGGGGCTATAATAATACACCTTTTTGATAATCCAAATCTGAAATGACAGAGAATAGCACAAGGCAAAAAAAAACCCTAAAAAACCCACCCTGAATGACTGCCTTCGCCACCTGGACATGGCTGAACTGGTGTGACCCTGATTAAAATGGAAAAACCTCAGTAGCCACAAAGCTAAGGAATGTTGAGAAATTAGCCACTGCAGCCGGTGGTGCAAATGATAAGTCCACATCTGGACTGTGGAAAACAACTGCTGTTTTCTCTTTGTTCATGTTAATTCAAGCCTTTTGCAAAGTGCTTGTGTACTAGGCAGGCTCTTTAGCTTTTGACTGAACAAAGAATGTCATTCAACTATTACTATTATTAGATTGCTTGCCCTTAACAGCCCCAGAATAACCTTGAACTGTTGGTTTATATGTTGTATTATTACTTTTGACTGCTTAGCTGGATAATCATTTACTGATCCTAAGTGCCCAAGAAACCATCGTTATGAAACTGTGAATGAGTTTAAGACACAAGCAAAAGAGATATTTACAGACTAGGCCAGGTGAATTTTTTTTCCAAATTGAATAACAGTGAGTTATATGAAATTCTTATGTTTAACATACTTCATAGCCTTCTGAGAAAAAAAGTAAAAACTACAGATTGGGATGAAATAATTTTTCATTCAAATCTCTTCATGATATTCAACTAAATTCTACTTTAAGTTGTCTTGGAATATTTAAAGTCTCTATGTTTCAATTCTAGATTTTGTAGCTTTGCCAATGTAATCACAGCAGCCTCTAGGTCTGGGAGCAAGAGTTAGACAGTGACCTAATCAAAATTTTTTGAACCATGCTTTTGAAATACTAGTATTTCCATCAGAGAATGTTCTCTTTCAGTTTCTAGTTCTACATGCTTTGATCTAGGGAAGGTTGGACAAAACTTCAGATTTCTGGATGGTTATGTCAGTGAAGGTCTTGGAGGTCTTTGTATCTTCTTGCCATGGCTCTGATATCGGTCCCACAAGGACAAATATTAAAGACTGATGTTACTCTATTTCAAGGTATTTTAGCTAAGAATATACAAAACTGTAGAGTTTGAGTAGTATATATGGGAGAAAGCTGTCATTTTGCAATTCATATTTGATTGCTCACTGATCATGATTAGTCAGGCATAGGCAATTTTAATTGACTGTCTGTAGATCAGAAATAGCACTGAGCTGCAGAAGTCAAATTACAGTGGTCCCAGACTGCACTATATGCAGTTTCCTGGGTCACACCAAAAAACTTCATTAACATGTCAAAATTAGTCACTTTAGAGTGTAAACAGCTCCAGAAACAGGAATAAGCAGGCCTCCAGCCATCTCCTTTGTGTGTTGGTCCCACTTTTTCACTATAGGTACTGATTTTTGTTCCCTCAGCCAGATGATCATTGTCTTAGATTCAGCTGAGTGTCCCGAAGTATCAGAGAGCTGGAGATGTCAACAGATTGCAATGCCTTCCGGTAGGGGCACAAGGCTCTGGGCTCAGCAGGGAGGACCAACATCAACAGCTGCTACATCCCAGGACCTCTTTTCCATCTTCTCCTCTCATTTTTTTCTGCAGATGTGAGAAGCAAATGATCTTGTCATTATTAGCAAAGGCACCCTGGAGTAACCCTACACTCCTTTTTAAATCAAGACAGCGACAAACCTTCCTCCTGCATCCTCCCTTCCTTTCTCTTTCCTTCCCTTTCACCTCTCTCCTCACTCTGTTCTCTGCTATTATGACATTCTGGATTAGAATTTGATTTGGAGTATATGATTTTCATCAGAATTTATAACTTTTACCTAGTATATATTTTCTGCTGCCTGTTCTACAGCAGCTGATTCTTGTGGACCTGATTCCTCTTTCTATGAAAATAGATTTATTTGTGTTAAATTCTATCGAGATAGATCTGTAAAGTTCTAGAAAATAACACAGAGATCTTGAATAGAAGTAATTAAATTTTTTATTATTATTTTTTTGGAACCAAAAATATGGAAAGTGTACACTAGCCATGCAACCAGAAAACAAATCCTAAAATGCATGATCAAAAGAAAACATTAGCAAGCCTCTGAACAGCAGTAGCAGTGTCAATTGCCAGTTTGTATAAAAGAGTCAGCAGGGGACTAGGCCATTTCTGCCAAAAGAATAAACCAATGATTTCTTGAAAATTAGTGTTCAGCTGACAGACATTTAATTAAACTGCTTGCTCTAGTATTTGTGTTTTTTAAGAGAATTTCAGGAGAAGTTAAAGGGAGGAGTTGAAGGATAAAATTTAATACAGATCCAGAAAGCTTTCATTTAGCTAAATGCATAATGTATTGATACATTGTCATTCCCATCAATAGACTGATAGATGAAATATATGAACATAACAACAACTTGTCCAAAAATCATGCCAACTTTAAATGAAAAGTAAGTATTAGTTGGTAGTGTCTTTACTGTACAGCCATACTTCAGATATGGTTAGGACCAAAGTGAGAGGAAATGTCTTACACCAGAGATGCATAACTCACTTTCAGAGATAATGAATCCAGTGATCCGTGTAGAGAAAAAAAATGGTATTGAGACATGGACTAGTGAAAAAAAAGTCGCTTCTATTGTTAATGAAAAAATGCAAAATGGTAGACATCCTCACATCAAAATGATGATGAAGCTAAAAACTTACATTTCAGATATCTACTATTCAGTGGGAGTGAGGAAGAAATATTTCCTAAGAATGAGCAGGGGGAGACTGATTTAGGTGAATATTTGCTACCTTTCAAGCTCCTGGCAAGTACTGGAGAAAGGATATTAAAGTTAACAGGATCCTGATATGATCAGCTACACCTATTTTATTCTGTGTGGATCACATCACCTTTATTTCTGAGCCTGAATGCTGTGCAGACTACTTGGACAAAAATTAAGTGTAATATAAAATAGGAAAGGCATTCACTAGGAACTGTAAGTCAGGAAAACTTTATTCTTAGTTATATACCCCAGCTGGCATAGCCACTCTGTCATAAGCAGAGAACTAGATTATGTGGCAAACTTTGGACGAGATTCTGTTTGCCATTGCCCTTTAACCAATGTATGGAAGGAAAAAGGGCAGGTTGGTTAGTGAAGTCCTTTAGCCATCTGAGAGTCCCGATTCTGGGGTCAGGTTGAGAGGACATCTAACCTACATCAATTGGGTTAATCATAAATATCATGAATATTTTAATTAAACAGCCACAATGATATAATGAGCATTTTGTATAAAATATCTTGTCTTCCTCTTACCCTCTCAATGTTCCTGCTAAAGCTCAGCTCACTGCGCACAAGGCAACGGAAGATTCATGAGCTGGATAGATGGCAAGGGAAGAGGAACATGGCTCTGCAGTAGGGATGGGCAGCACACTTGGTAAGTCAGCAGTGTGTTTAAATGACTGTGGCTTCAGTCTATCCCCATGCCTTCACAAGCTCACATTGCCCCTCTTCTTTTCTTGCCTGCTGGGTTTCTGCTTAAATGCTGCCTTTGGACTCTGCCAAACCCCTTGCAATCAGCAAGAATCTACTAAAACCAGAGGTGACACAATACTCTGACCTCTCTGCTTGCTGCTATCCACCAATTAGCCTATCATAATATTTTATTTAATACTATCATTACACACGGTAACATGTGTTATCATGAAAAATTTAGATGGCACTGTTCATTCCTATGCTGTTATTTAGTGGTTAGGCTGCTCAGGATATAGAAGAGCAGAGCCTTTAATTCCTACTGTTTCTGTTCCCAAATCTATGATGGACTTGCCTGGGTAGGGTCAACACCAAGTAAGTTTTAGCACCTCGTAATATTTAAGTAGCCTTGGGAAAAGAAATGTTCATTGGCATACCTGGTCTGAAAAAAGTTTAGCTATCACAGTGGCAAATATTTAAAACACAATTGTATTGCTCTCATAATAAACAGACTGGAAACTTCCTGTAATATAGTGTGCAGTGTTTATTTCACAAGAAAAAGTAAATCAGTCTGACCTGGCCATTAATTTACCCCGAAGTTTTTGTGCATTTTGTGCATTACAGATGCTGTGACGGAAGGATCAAGTTATTCCTGTAAAAAAATGTCAACAAATCTAGTCGCGTAGGTCCTGCATGCTTACTGTCCAGTCGGCTTCTTTTCTACTCAAATTTATCCTAAAAAAACAAGGTAATACTTTATATTGGTTTTTGGGACTGTGGAAAGGAATGTGATTGATCTTTAAGTTCAAATTCAATTAAAAGACAAGAAAACCCAGTTCTCTGGAAAAAAGAGAGGTATTGCAAAATAACATCTTTATTTGATTTATATGGAATAATGTGTGATGAGTGCTAGTTAGCAGATATTTAGTCAATGCAAAATATCAGATTATTTTTATAAATGTAAATGAGTATTGTTTTTATTTTGTCTACTTTCCTCTTCCAGTTTAGTTTCCCTCAGTGTCATGCATCTTCTTCTTTGTATTTCCCACCTAGGCAGAAAGACCCATACAGTCATTCTGATAATAAATGTGCAGCAGCACTAGGAGGAAGATTTGTGCAATTTTCATTGGAAAAAAAATAATGCAGCAAAAATACTAGTCTGGATCAGAATAAATCATTGAAAGCAAGTAGAAGCATGCTTCTGTCCAAAACAAACAAGCCTCGTGTGACAGCTCCATTACATTAAAAAGCAAAAAGTGGGAGTTTCATGTAGTATGATGCAAATCATAGCTCTGTTTAAGGAAGACTTTGGAGTAGTAAATTATGATCTTGTTTAAACAGTGATTCATCTTGTAAGACAGAAATGATCTACAGTACTTCAGAGGCTTATGTTAAAGCTTTCTTCCTGTTTGAAAATTAGAAGTTTTGTTTCTTTTTTCTTTCAATAGCATAATGCTCTTATCTAAATCACAATGTGCCACTGTGACAGTGCATGTGGCCAGGCACTAAGCTTAACCCTTTGAAGAGAGGAGACAGATGCTTCTTATTTGTGTGGGTTATCTGTAAAAACACAGACATATGCAGCAAACTATGTACTTAGTGTAAGTTCAGGCTTAGTGTAAGTTGGGCTTGTTCAGCCTGGAGAAGAGAAGGCTGCGGGGAGACCTGATTGCAGCATTTCAGTACTTAAAGGGAGCCTATAAGAAAGATGGGGACAATCTTTTTAGTAGAGACAGCAGTGACAGGACGAGGGGTAATGGTTTTAAACTAAAACAGGGTA
>Ga0065711_1006632_pt1 | contig 16799 bp, 10 predicted proteins | sample Hoacrofraction12_FD_59098 | JGI IMG/M metagenome (GOLD analysis project Ga0065711, IMG submission 59098) | Hoatzin crop microbial communities from Cojedes, Venezuela - Epithelial fraction 12 v2 (version 2) | ecosystem: Host-associated > Birds > Digestive system > Esophagus > Crop | place... | reverse complement strand
CAGAGAGGCAGTGGAGGCCCCATCCCTGGAAACATTCAAGACCAGGTTGGACAGGGCTCTGAGCAACCTGATCTAGTTAGCGGTGTCCCTGCTCGCTGCGGGGGGGTTGGACTAGATGACCTCTAGGGGTGCCTTCCGACCCAAAACTTTCTATGATTCTATGATTTAAAAGTTTACAGTTGAGATATCTAGAAATATACTTCCTGTCAACATACATAATCTTTCTTAGTGTTGTAGACCTTGGCCCAAGTGAGCCTGACAGTCTCTAAGCAGTTTGAGTCAAATTTTTGTGTGCTGACAGAGCTTTGCATCCTGTTGTTCCCAAATTTATTGTAAAACAAATGAGGGCATATTTGATTTGATGTCTTGAGGCAATGGTAATATTTTCCGATATGAATGTGTCAGGGGACCTCAGCCCACAGCTGGTTTTGCACCAAGTTCTCAGTTTCCTTTTTTTGTGGAAGGTCTTATTTGTAAAGATTTGTTCAGCTTGATTCAGTTCACATGTAATTAAGGCAAGAATTCCTTGGTGCTCTGTTGGTTGAGAGGGGGCTCTGCTTGTTGACCTTTTCTTTGGTGACTCAGCATGGAGAACTCAACACTTCCCTGCCGGGCAGAGACCATTGTTAAATTCTGTTCCATTATTATTTTTCATTTAAAAGCTAATTTACCTTTTTGCCTTCAATCCCTGTCATGAGCATTATTCCAGCTGTTAAGAAATATGAAAGTTTGTCTTTGGCAGGCTGCACATGTCATCTTGCCTTGGGAAATCAAAAGGGAAGATTACATAACAGCTGACAGTAAATTTGGCTCCAGAATGTCATTAAAATAATGAATGTTGAATTTTCTTTCCTAGTCACAATATTCTTGAATTCAAAACTGAAAACTCTTTATGTGAAACCTAGAGTGCACCTAGGAGAACTGCAGAACTTCAGGAGCTTTCTGATCCTCCACCATTAAACAGAATGTACTCCTTGGTTTAAAAATTTGAAATGCAATCCACACATATGGAAGTCAGTTGTCCCAAAGTAAATTTAGAATAATTTAATTTTTTAAATTTGTCTGTCTGTCAAGTTGCTATTACAGTTCCCTAAATTTAACATGGGTTGGTATTCACCCTCTGAAGGAATCCCAGACTGCCTGTTTGAATGCAGAAAAGCCTTGTCTGTCTTCATTTGTAAAAAGATCTAAAAAAAAGTTGAAGACCAAATAATTCTAGGACATGAAATACCTAAGAAGAAAACAAGGCAAATGCCTAGGACAACCACTTATTTATTACATGCTTTTAAAAACTCAAAAAGTCTTACAGTGAAATTCAGTTGCTGATGTATCTATCTTAACTGAAACCCAAAGCTTTGGCCTAGAATTGCTAAATTCACCTTTTTATCATTGCAGCTCCTGAAGGACTACTGTAAGATGAGAGAAATGATCACTTTTTTTTAGTTGTAAAGCATACTTTTATGTGAAGGAGCAGTTTCACCATCTTAGAACTTCCTCTTCCTTTGATATTCTTTATTGTAAGAACACATTTGGTTGCAGAGGGTGCTGAATTTGTGCTGTGTTTTTTTTAAACGTCTCCTCTTTAGAGAGGCCTTTATTGGGGTAATGAGAAGACAGGTTTCCAAATCAGAGGAGGAGACAGCAGAATGCATGGGTGTGGACTGCTGCTTGGGGTTCTGTTTACTGGGATGCACTTGATTACTCTTCCTTAATAGAAGAAATTTATTCAACTCATAAGTCATGCTGTAAGTGTTGTTGTTGCTTGTTAGGAGAAACAGAATACTAAATATATTTAAGGACATTTTCCCTTTTTGGATATATTGGATCAATATTGCAGTTCTGGTGCTTAAAATGAGCCTGTTGTGAAGCAAGCCACATGCATGATGTGAATAACAATGATGCTATGCAAGTAGTCCATTGAACTACTGGTTTGAGTAGTCTCTGGTGTAGGAGATTCAGATCTTCATGTCTGTGCATTTTAGCAACCCTCATATGAACAAGTAACTTTGTTTGAAGTGAGGCCCTTTTTACTTAGCTCCAGCTTTAGGCTTTTGTTGCACAGCAGGGAAGTCTATTTTGCAAAACTAATCAGAATCCCAAGGTAGGTGAGATGCTTAAAACTGTTACATACTTACGTGCATACTGGCTAGTGTAGCCCGAATATCAAGGGCAGATGATGGAAAGCACCAAATAAAAAAGTAACATCAAGGATAGCTGGATTTGTTAAAAATAAATGGACATTTTGATAGCTTGGTTAGTGTAATAAGCCTGATGCAAAAGTGGAGCCTATGTATGAGTCACAACCATTCTAAGAAGCAGTGTATTCCTTTTTCAATTATAGGGTAATTTTCTTTAAGAGCATGCCGTTTTTCTCTGAAAGCTGTGGCAGTACCTGCTTGTTGATCTAATTGTATCCTCAAATTTGAATTGAGTCTCTTTCAGCAGAACCTGTCCCCATTCCGGTTTCTCCATCAAAAACTTGTTGTTTTGTACAGGATCAAGGCAAGTGACTAATGCTGTCTCAAAAATCTATTCAGAATCTGCTTAAAATTAAGAGCAAAACAAGCAGCACATGCTCCTTTTGGATAACTTGGTGCTTGCAATCTTGTGCTAGTGCTGCAAGTAGTACAGGCAGAGTGGATCAGCCTGGGAACTGGAATTATGACTGAAAATACATAGTTCTGTTTATGTGATCTTTAAACCTGTAGCCAGATTGGATTTACTAGTTCTGCTTGCTTCGTATGCATAGTCTACCCTGCTCAGTATTCAAAGGCAAAAAGTGTATTAACACTCTTATAAAATACTTCAGTCTGGACATAGCGTTCAAGGTGCTGACCAAGTGTACAAAACATTTTGTGACATGTTCAGGCCCACTGCCTCAGGGGAAGCTATTCCAAGCGTACCAAAGCAAGATGGTAAGCTGTGATGAGGGAGGGGTGAAGAGTCAGCTGGCTGAGTGCTGGCACAAAGAAGGCCGGGGCAAGATCTTCTGTTGCAGAGCCTTCTGAGGGAGCAGAATAGCTCCGTGGTACCCACTTCACAAGGGTGACACCTTTTCCTAGGAAAGTCCCTAAACTGTGGATAAGTTCTGGAGAATATCAGTAAGAGGAAAGACATACCAATCCCTCGGTGTTACCTCTTGACCATTGCTGTGAAGAGTCTGGTGGGCTAGGTGGACTTCTTTTGGTCTGACCTTGTGTGGCTGTTCCATTGGGGAGCTTCCAGTGGAGTGTCGAGACTGGGACCATGGTTCCCCAAATGATCACAATTCTGAGGCAAGGTGAGATGGTCCTGCCAGAGCCCCACCATCTCTGTGCAGGATCCTGCTTTGTCCATTCTCACCCTCCACGACTCAGTTCAAGATACTAAACTCAGAGTGATTCGCTTATTTCTGGGTTAGCTGCCTGCAAATCAGGTGTCGTGAACATGAGAGGGGCAATAAACTAACCAGAAAGGGCAGCTTAAGGACAGAGATGTCGGTGGCTTAATGTCAGCAGTGTCTGATAAGCATGGGAAAGGCCAGCGCTGTGCTGCTGCTTTGTGCAATAGCCCAGAGCCTGTCTGTCGATGTGTACATTAGCATTTTTGATAGATTTACTAGAACGATGTCGTAAGTAGCTTGTATGAAGTGTGAACCTCTGCCAGTCTCCCTGCAAGTTCCCAGCACAGGGTTATGTTAGCCTTTTGTTAGCCTTTTTTTCTTGTAAACTCCGCCCAGCCAGATGTCTTGCACATCTGCTGCTGCCTGTACACGCCGGTGTCCTTTACTGGTGAGGGTTTCAAGATGCTGAGTTAGCATGTGTGCTGTCGCACCTGTTTCACAAGAGGAAGCTGCCACAACTGCTAACCCAGATGCTGAGGTGCGTGCTGGCTCTCGGGGAACCTGTTCCTGCTCTTTACACCGTGTTTTGGATGACACAGGAGCACCCCAACATGGCATGTCTTGTGCTGGGTAGAATTATTGATGCCGGGTTCCTAAAGGTGTTCTTTGATCATTGTTGTCTCTTCCTCTTCTCTCTCCTTCCTTTGTCAACATTGAAAGTAAAAGCTGCCTTTAACCATTTTCAACTTGTTTTCTGCCAGCTGCATTTAACCTGGTGGTTTGGGCAGCAGTGGCTTTGCTGTTGTCCCTGCAGTCGGAGTGGCTGTACCCTGCATCGGGAGCTCTTGGTTTGCATGTGACGGGCTCGGAGCCCAGAGAGTTCAGTCTCACTGATGAGTGAGATGAAAACCCTCTGCTGGTGTTAAACTGGTCCTGTCGCTTGCTCCTTGTGAACTGCCGATGGCTTTAAGGGCAGTGTTCTGGTGCAACTGGGACAGATTTTCTTAAACCGTTTTTATTTTTTTGAGATGGAAGTCTACATTTGTCTTCCGTCAGCAGGTAAGCTTATATTCTACCCTGTTCCTATTTAGAGCAGTGAATCTTCAACTGATTCAAAGTGTCTTTCCCCGTTTAAGTAGCACTGTTGTGTCCCCAGAGCTTCACATGCCTGTTTCTAGAAAGGATGCCTGTTGCAACACACTTCTAATACCTGCCTGGTTTGAGAACGTGTGCTTGTTATTTTCGTGTGGGGACACAGATGGTTTCTTAAGCCTGGTTAGGTACGACTGTAATTAACTCTGCATTGAGCTTGGGGTAAAGGTCTGGGTTTTTTTATTATGTGAGAATAGGCTGAAATCACGCTTCCCAACCTTACTGGAAAGGATTTGCAAAACCAGGATGAAGGGTCTGGTGGTAATGAGGGAGGGGAGGAAGGCAGTAGCCTGGTGGTTGCAGTGATTTATTTGGATCTGGTTGACTGGCTGGGTGTGAATTTGCAGTTCCCACATGCTCTGTAGCTGACCTGCTCCTGAAGTTGAAGTGGTCTTCGGTACCTGTGGGACCAGCTCCTTTGGCACCACCACCGCTAGTGCCAGGTTAATAAATCTGTGTGGCTGAGTGAGGCTGGATCCAAAGACTCATCTTAATGTGTTTGCCCTGCTGCAATGTTCCTGGGCCCCGACATGTGGAATGGCCATGCTGAGTCAGACCAGGAGCCCAGCTCAGATCTGTAGTGGCAGAGAACAGAAGTCTTGAGAATGAAAGAGGAGCAGGGTATGCGTATAGTAGCACATCCCTACTACACGTTTTCTACCTCCAGGTACCTGTGGCTGCAGCCTTTCCTGAAGCAGAAGCAGCATCCTTGTGTTTGGCAGCCTTCAGCTGACTTTTTTTCCTTGAATCCACGCAGTTTATTCTTTTAACTATTTTTTTTTTTTTTACCACTGACAGTATTCTATGCCAGGACATTCTCATCTGTAGCTTCAGTGCACGTGGCTGCTTACCTCCTTGATTGTTTTGACCTTGCTACCAATTCGTATTCCTTATAATTTCTGCTGCAAAGGAGAACGAGCAATGCTTTCTTTGCTACTTTTTCCATGTTGCTGGCTTTTAGAGACCTGCAGAAGCCAGCATGAATCTGGAAGTGCTTATTCATTCAAACTGCTTGTCCTGATGGTACAGTGTGAGCAGATGATCAGGGAGAAGCTGAACTGGCAAAGCTGTGACTCACCAGCTGACCACAGGAGTTGGCTGCTTCTGTCAGGTTCTTGTTCTGTGTTCTTACCTAGTTGTTTGAATCTTTTTTTTTTTTCCTTGCTGTATTAAGCTGTACTGTGAAGCTTGTTTGACAGTGCAGAACAACGCTGCGTCCAGGACAGAATAAGGAACAGAGTATAATGGAGGTCTGAAGCTGCAGGGGAAGCTTTGATGGCAGACTGCACCCTGAAAGAACTGCGCCAGAGGAACAGGGTGTCAATATATTTTTCTTCTCAAGGCAGGCAGTGAAAGGCTTAAATGTCATCCATGAAGATTCAGGCTTCATATTAGGGAGAAGTGATGACAGAGCAATGGAATAGGTTGATTAGGGATGTTTTGGACAGCACTGGGAGATGAGGACACTCAAGGGATGACATCAATGAGAAGAAGGAAATGGCATCATGTTTGCCTGATTAGATCGTTTCTCTCTACTATTGTAGACCTCAGATAGAGGCAGATATTAAAGGGGTGGGGTTTTTTTTGTAGTAAACTAGTCCCTTCTCTTTGTCAGTGAGGCATATTTTCCACCTTGTGAGGAATCTCCCTTGAAAACTGTATCTCTCTAGTCTGAGAGAAAATAAACAAGGTTTGTTAATACCTTAATAAACTCAGAAGGTAGGAAGGGTTTTACGTAGTTCAGAGTGAGAGCACAGTTTACCTGATGATGCTCTGGGTAGACTGGCATAATGTTTTGCATGACATATGCGGTTTCTGTAACCATAATATGGTTTATTTACATGCTTTATTATAAAAACACCAGAGAAATAAGTCTGCTTTTAGAAAAGCATTTAGGAAAGCAAGATTTGGAGGTAATCTAAAGTGACAGAGCTATCTTAGCTGAAGGTAGGTTCAGCCTGCAGCTTGTATAGTGCCTGCTTCTTTACACTTCTGTACTGGACAGCTAGATTCCCTTGTTAATCCACTGAATGTGGGGAAAAAGGTTATTTCAGAAATAATTCTAAGCTGTGCTTTAAACAGTAGTTTCAGTATCTTAGGGAAACAGTACTGTTGTACTGATTCAGTCCACCTGAAGTTACACGACTGCCCTGGCTTGTCTGGCTGAATTCCTGCTCAACTACCCCACTTACTAAATTAACATTTATTTTCTGAAAAGAAGGCAAGTACTATCTCCCTTTTTACTCATTTCCTTCCCTCTGCTTTTTTCCATGCCTTTTAATATCGGTGTTAGTTAATGGTGTGCATTAACGTAAAAATTCTTCTCCCTGCTTAGCCATGATTTCTTATCATTGTGTTCCTGGAGGACTTTGTTACTTGTCTTAAAACATATGGACCATGGACATCAGACCATAGTTGAAGGGACTACAACACAATCTATAACAAGGTCTAGCTAAGTATTGTTGGACAGAAAATGGGATATTTTTATACCAGCAGTTACAGAGCGCACTGAGTTGACTTTCCTTGAGCTAATCTTAAAAACCCAAAATACAGGAGAGCCCAGTGCAGAGATTTTCATGACTGCCTTGGGCCTGAAGCTAGCACATCCAATCTATTTGTGTTAATCTGCTGCTGTACTTGGGCTAATAAGCTGCAGGGTCTTGCAGATCTGTCCTTGTTTGAGTTTTCTCTGTGCTGTAGCCTGTTTTCTGCTTTAGACATGTTCTTTGCATGTGCCCGATGGATACTTCGAGTCTCTGCATATAGGATCTGCGACTGAGTACGGTGTTGTAAGGGCTAGTTTCTTGGCTGGAAGCAGGTGGTGATGATGATTTCCCTTCATCTTTTTCCCCCCCAAGACTTTGTGTCTCCATGCGGTTTTATGATGGGCTTCAAAGTGAGGTTGAAGTTCTGGCAAGTTTAATAATTTATGGTTGTGTTCAGTCTCCAAAGGACCCTCCTGTACTTCCTGTCTTGAAGAGCTGGGAATAAACTTTCTGGGGGTGTTATCAGGTGTATTTATCTCTTGCTTTGCCTGGCACAATCCTACATTTTTTCAGGGTGATGGTTGGTAGCTTTGAAACCAAAGCAAGCTCTTGCTGACCATTTCTGCAGTGTATTTTTAGCCAGGGTACATTATAGTCCAGGCAACCCAAATTGTGTCTCCTCTTTCTATCTGGAAGTATTGTTCTGGTGAAAGTTGACACTGACTGTTTTATGTGGGTTTTCTGAAGACACAATAGCCTATTCCTGTCCATTCTGGATGTCTGCATACATTTTTTCATTTTTAAAATTAAAAAAAAAAATTATACCATGCTTTTTGTGCTTTTATTGCTCTCCTTCTGTAGCATTGTCCCTGAATGATATGGGCAATCCCAGGGTACTTTGACCTTTGAGCAACCTTTGCCTTCTCTGTGGATTTTGACTGTGTTCTTTGTAGTAATTCTGTTGTTGGGATGTTATTTCATCCTCTGGCAGCTACTGCAACATTAAGTATGTAAAGTTCTTTTCGTGTCAGAAGAACGCAGGCACAGGAAGCAGAACGGAGAGATCTCAGATGCGTGTAAGGGAAAGATGATGCTTGGCCTCTGCACAAATAGGTTATGTTTCAGTGGGAAAACTTGCCTTGGACCAGATAAGTTCTGTTATCTCTTGAGCTGTTCCTGAGGCAGCATCGGACCACAGTGCCTTTCCAGGTGCATGGTGCTGTTCTGAGGCGATCGAGAGCTCCTCTGATGCGATGTGTGCACTTGTTCTGCTGCTGGGTTTGCTACCTGGCATCCGAGAGCTGTACTGGAAGGACTGCTGAAGTCAAGAGCCCAAGGCACCCGTGAGGATACCTTTGTCGTATTTATTACAGCAGCAGGGGTTGGTTACCCTGGAACAAGGTCTCATGCTGTAAAGGTACAGCATGCAGGGTAATGACCTACCTTGGCTCCCCAGGGTACAATCTCAGTGGTCTGGGGAGAGGGCAGTAATATTTGACACCGTAGCTGTGAGGAGGCTTTTTGGAGCAACGATTATCATAATTAGGGATGGTGGAGAGCCAGAAGGATTGATCATGTGAGAAGAGAGAACAGACAAGCGACGATGAGGACTCTGCGTTCAGTTAAAGTGGAAGCAAAACCATAAAGCTTGCTGAGTTGCTGCTGTCTTCTGCCTCTCTCTGCTCAGCTGCCCTCTGACTCTGCTTAGCTCCTGTCTGTGGTGTCTTGTGGCTGGGAGGAGGGGAGGTGCCAGGGCAGCCTGGTGCCTTGTATGGAGCCGTCAGGTCATCTCACTTGTCCTATTCAGAGTCTGATGATAGCTGGAGTGAGATGAGTAGCAAACCTCCTTCCCTCCTACACAGCAGTGCAGGGATGCCCGTGCATATGGCCTGTCTGGGCTGAACGTGCAAACTAGCCTCTGAATCTGAGGTGGCATCTAGCCTGTCCTCACTGTGCATCAAATCTTGCATGCATGATGTTTTGGTGAGAATACAAGGCTTGAAAGATGTCTGGAGCAGACTGACTTTAGTGACTAGCTTTGCAAAAAAATATGGATTGGACTATGACCAAACTCCTAATTCTGGTTGTTCTATTTCCAGGAGAAGTAGGTTAGAAGTAGGCTGGGATGAATGCATGCCTTGTCCAGTTCCTCCCCTCCTCTGCAGAGAGGAACTCTGTTTGAGGGGGAGGACATGGGATTGCTGGAGCTTGTTAACTTTATGGGGGGAGGATCTGACCTCAGTGCTAGCTCATCTTGGGTAAAAAAAAAAAATCTCTAGCAGATTTAGTGGCCCTCTGGAAGAAATTTGGATTTGCTTTCCTGTCTAGGGCTGTGCTGGGGTTGTGACTCTGCCTCACTTCTGCCAAATAAGCTCAGGATGAGTAATGAACTCTTGAGCAGAAACCTGCCTGCAGGAGCTGCAGCAGCCCTGCTGGAGTTCTGCTGTTAGTATTGGATTGCTTTTTGCAGCCTTTCACTTCTGGGAGTCTTGTTCACATCCCCTTCCTGCCTAACTCCCCTACACCTTCCATTTTTCCTTGCATTTTCTATTCTCTAACGCTTCCGTTTAACATACTCTTGTTTGGTGTCTTCCAGATGGCTGTTGCGTTGCTTCTGTCTTGTTAGCTGGTCCCTTTCTATATCTTGCCCGTGTCCCTGTGCCTTAGTGCTATGCGGTACTCAGAACAGTGTGACTGGCAGAAAAGCACGTGCTCTGAAGCTCTAATTGTGATTGAAAAGATGAAACCTCATATGCTTTTGTTTAGTAATCAGTGAATTTGAAGTGTCCACAACTGACACTGTCTGTAAGTTTGTTGCCTGTTGTGTTTCTCTTAATACTTTTACTGTTTCTTTCTCCTCCCACCACATTTTCTTTCCCTTTATTATATAGAAATCGGAAAGTTTTGGGGATGAGGACTTTATCTTCTCTGTTCTGGCCAGTAATTGGCATGAGGGGCAGGTCTGGCAAGTCTCTTGTGTTTAACACGGTGCTTTAATTGGCTCTACCTCATGTTCTCCAAATGTAACAACTAGGTGGGTATCCCTCCCGTGTTCCTGATCTGTGACACCCCCTTCACCCCCTCCCTGCCCAATGCAGCTGTGGTCCAGCTGTGAGCAAAGCTGTGTGATGCTGCAGGGAATAGTCCTGTGGCATCTGGGTGGCCAACCGTATAGAAATCTAGCTCAGTGGAGAAGAAAAAGCTGGAGAGCTCAGAAGGATCACAGTCCTGGGTTAGGGGCTGCAGGCATGTTCTACAGTACAGGAATTTAATAATAATGACTAGAAATCCCTATAGTATGTAATTTTTTATATAATTGCTTGTGGTACCTCTAGCTCTTGATGAGTACTGCCATTTGACAGCAGCTGTTTTCCATGTAGAAGGCCTGCCATTGTGTATTCAAGGGAGAAGCATCTCCTGCTGAGACCTCTCCTCTGCTTTGGATCATCTGAACCACCCAGGATTTCAGCGTGCAGAATCTCCAAAAGAGTTTGTGCTATCTGCGAGTGGTCTTACTAGTGCTGGAGGAGCACAGGACACCCCGGGGAGATGGGAGATGCGTGGTAAGAGCAGCCAGGCTGTCCTGGGATGCTGCTCGCTCTACTTCCCCGCTGCCTTGGTGGCACTGCAATTAGCCATCAAGCATGTGTTGACACAGAACTAGAGGCCAAAAACTTCTTTCCCTTGCTCCTGTATTAATCAGCTGCAAGTTGTGGCTGCAAACCACAGCTCCTGCTGTGGTTTGATTGGTGTGCAGCTTTCAGGGAGGGAGAGCTGGAAGAGGAATAAAAACAGTATTACAGGGGCAGAGGGGTGGAAAGAAATTCCTGCGCTTCCTTGTTCCTTAAGGTTTGTGGCTGGCTGGCCTGGACCTGCAAGCCACCGAGTGCAAATGTTCCTGATCTGCCGAATCCCTTCTGGAGGGGAGCAGAAGAGGAGACGGCTTCTCTCTGTGGCGACTGGGTACCCACGGCTTGGGAGTGCTGCGGTGTCCCAGAGGGTGCAGACCTGAGGGGTGCCTCTGGCTTGCCTGCCTGCGGGAAGAGGGGCTGGACTACAAGTGGCGTTTGAATCACTTTATTGGAAAAAAGAGCTTGTGGGTTTTTTTTAAATGCCTAATGTCTGTTAGTTTCTAACTAATGGCTTTGTATAGTATTGTGGTGATCAGCTGAGAAAGGTTGGAATGGACTCCTGACTCTCTCCTCTAAGCACTCTGGCCTGGAATTAGTTACATGGTTTCAGTGCTGCAGTTTCCAAATTGCAGAAGAGGATATATCCTCACTGGCAAGGGTCCTTTGTTTTATCAAGTTCAATTTGGGTTTTGTGTGTCAAAAACAAATGACTGTTCAGCCTGAATGAGATACAGGAGATAAACAGCACCAATAGCAACATAACTCAGGTCTTGGACCAGCTGGAAAGCAGAGAAATTTTTATATGTTAGAGATGCAACTTGATAAGTCTTCTTAATAAATAATTAATTAAAAATCCCACTCACCATACACTAAGTGCATCTGACCAAACACTGCTGACAGGAGGGTGAAGGTGCTGGGGATCTGAAGGTCTTGCTGACATCGTGAGATCAGGCTGGCTGCTCTGCAATCCTTTGTGCTTAGGCATGTTGGGTGCCTCATCTGGACCCCTTGTCCTGTAGGCGAGATATTGCACTCTCTGCAGTGACAAATTCCTGGTGCTGAGATTTTGCGTGCAGGGGAAGGTGGGCTGGAAGGATAGGCCAGGGCTTGTGTCTTTTATTGACATTTTACCTTCACAATACGTGTTTGAATGAGAGGTTAGAAGTGACTGGAAAAGGCATGGAGGGCCATCAACAGCCACTGTGTAGGACGTGGAGAACATCATGCTCAAGGCTTGATCGGTGAATATCCGAATGAAACTGCCATCGTCAGCCTCCCTGGAATAAATAATTGATGTGAACGGCACCTTGTGCTTTAAGGTTAGCAGTTTCCATTTCTCTGCGGTGTTAAGTAGCTGTCTTGTGACAGTCTCTGTAACTGTACAAGTGATAATGTGTCATATTGTGTATTCCTACCTCATTAGGCTCGCTGCGTGCAAGAATGTCTGGTTGAGTGGTCTGTGCCCTTCTCTGGGTGTGGTGAGCTCCATGGTTGTGCCCAGGGCTGGGCTTGATTGGTCTCTGGAGGAACAGCACAACCATGTACTTACTCCGCTGTTAGGGGAATAGGAGTGTGTGCACTGCAGGAGGAGGTGCTGATGCACAGACTTGAACTTCGGTCCTGCAGTCCTCATGCTCCATGAACCTTGTCCCTGATTATGCCTTGAAAACCATAATGTGAAAAGGCTGTGTAATCCAGCCATTTCATCCTAGTCTGTGCCTTACAGACTGGCATTAAGGCACTGGTATGCAGGAACATCCGGAAACCGAGAGGCAGCTGGGTTCTGACCATGCCTTACATGACTTTGGAGAAGATGCTTATAGTCAATGTCTCTGGTTCTGTCTCCAGGCTTTCAGTAAGTGCAATACTGGAGGTGCCTTTAGCACTTCAGATAAACTCTTGACTTAAGGGAAAAAGCCTTCACGCTAATTGCATTTTCTGATACAAAATTCTCAGCAATAACTACATTAGAGGCTCTGTTCTCCCAGTCTTCAGAGCAGAGAGCAGCCCCAAACTGCCTGTCGCCCTCGGTGACTCACGCAGAGGTAAGAGCTCTGCCAGTTCCTGAAATTTCAGGCTCTGCTGGTGTCCTTAGAAAGGCCCTTAGGTCAGTGGCCACCCACTCAATCCACCAGCCAAATGAAAGTTGAACGCATTAAGAAGAGATTTTGTTGTTGAAAGGTCAACAGCAGACCAAGTGGGTTTCTTGGAAATGTGTTTCATGCCTATTCTGTTAGTAGCCTGTTTTCTTAGCCTTCTCGGGGCTCTGCAGTTCAGGCCAAAAAAGGAGCACAATGTTCCAAGAAAATTAAGGAAATTGGGCAATGCAGAATGCTGGTGTATGCAGCTGTCCTCCTGGAGATCTTTTTGATCATGTTTGAGAGGTAGGATTTTTTTAGCTTTATTTTTCTGTAAATCTTCAAACTTTTTTCTGACAGTCTAATTGCAAAAATAACAACTATTTTGACGGATCCTCTATGATTCTTCTGCTCCAGGTAGTCTGAGGCTCTCTGATATTTTGAAAATACAGTGAATATTTATAATTGGAGAATTGAGGAAAATTCAGTATATGAAATGACCATGGAAATGAGTCCACGGTCTGATAACTAGTGGCTGTCTACAGAGGGAACAGAGAGGAGGCAGTTGCCTATGGGAAATATGTGCTTGCATGTTATCCCGAAAAGATGCTAAACCTTTCCTGTTCAGGAATGGGGTGGAAGCAGGGGGGTGATAGATGTTGGCATAAATAGTTTAGTGAAGTAACGAAGGGATTATGAAGAACAGCCTGAAGGTGTTCTTGGTAGCTATTTTTATTTCGGCTCATCACTTTTTGCTGGTTCACTGATCACATAACCATTCGCTGTTCTTCTCCATCTCACAAACAAGTTCTTATGTTTGGAAAATATTTCTACATCCCTACATAGATGCCTTCCTACTGGTTCTTCACATTTTGCTATTTGTCTTATCCACCTACTGCCATGCTGTAACACAGAATTATTTTGGATAGCTTGCCACTCTAGATGGTACATTTTTGCCTCTTTCTTCAGCGACTGCAGCAGATTTTCCTGAATGCTTCCATTTTTCTGTTTTTACCCTCATCCTTCAAGGAATCTTTAAATGTGTGGGCCAAAAAAATCTCACGAGAACAAATATCCATGACCTGTTCCTTTTGTAATTTTCTTGTGTGGACAGCTTGCCCCCTCAATAACAGCCTGTTCTGGTTTGTTTTGACGGGTTGGAGGCAAAAGCTCACTGTTCTTCTGGGCAGTCTCCTGGTAGGATGGGGCTGTTGGCTAGTGACCAGCCCAGCTGGGCCACTGACCTGTGACATGCTCTGCAGGCAGATCAATGGTGTTCGCTTAAGGGTGTTAATGATCACTTGCCTTTACCAAATAGCTCATACTGCTTCTGACTGTTGCATCTTTCAGGAGGATGACAAAGCCCCTTCTACTCTGAAGGACTAATGCATTTGAGCTGTGAATAGTAGATTCTGGGGATTAGTGGATGGGTTTAATCCCACTACTCAACCCAATCACCTCTAATCTTATTACAGTGCTCAGCTGATTAAAATAAATGGTGATTCCGGTGGGGATCCAGCTTTCCCTAACCTATTTGCAGATGTTCATGGCCACAGTTTTGTAAGCTGCCCTATGCTCCTGCAAGGTGCTGAGCAATTCGCTCCTTTGCTCTGTACCTTACACGGTTGAGCCTTTCACAAACTTTGTGTGTGAGCATCACTAATAATAGTATTTAATTGACTGGAACAGTACTTGGATTTAACCTTCCTGCTTTCCGCTAATAAAATCCTTGTTAATCAGAATATGTTCCCATGGTCTGTCTTGTGTGTTTAAAATCCTTAAAAGGGGAAAGAGGAAGCGAGTGTATTTGTCATGGGGGAGAAGCTTGCTGGCCTGCCTGATATCATTGCATCTGGAAGATTAATATATTTAGATAGCAAAGAAGCACTGCCTGTGCTTACTCTCCTCTTCTATTACTAATGACTCTGAGTTATAACTGATCCGATTGGTGCCATGTCCTTCAGGAGAGAGTCCCAGTGCTAAATCTTGCAGTAGAGGTGACAACTTGTTAGTGCTAAGTGTGACAATGTTCATTTATTACCTAAGTACAAATATCCCTTGGATAGACTATAAGCTTGCAAGCACCTGTGTAGACTTAAGGCTTTTCTGTTTTCTGGTTCTTCTCCCACAAGCTTGTGAACACCGTTCAGTGAAGTTCTGTGCTAAGATAAATTGGTAGCAGTGCATTGAATAGACATAAACATGGGTCTGGAGAAGAGGGGACTTGCCCAGGATGATAATGAATCGGCTGTAAATTGGGAACAGACCTAGGATCCCTTGACTCCTGCCCTTCGTTCTAATTGCCGGACCATCTCCTCTTCATTTTTTGTGATTGCACATATGAATCCAGCTTTGAGTCACTTTAATCCTGTAGAGCTCATCTGTTTGGGAATTTTAACTATGATTGATATCCACCCCCCACTTCATTTCCAAAAAAGCTCATGGAATTACACATTCCAGTCTTTGTAGCCAGAGCTGTGCTTCCTGCAAGCTGCCTGGCTGCTGGGAACGTGGTTCTGTGTGCTGCTCAGCTCTCCAGGAGAGGGGAAGGGCTTTTCCCTCAGTTGGAGCTTCTCTGGGGCTGTGGAACAGTTCAGTTCTCTCAGTTGTAGTGACCATCCCTCTTGGAAAAAAAACCAACGTATTTTCAATAAAAAGTTCTTGAAAATCTCCCAAGGGTTGGTATTGGGTGTAGCCCCATTGCCATCGTATTCATGGAATGCTCTGCCACCTTTTGGCCCCACCAGGACTCTTCGTTTCAGTCTTAAGAGTAGATGCTGATAGAACAGGTATTAAATACAGTTTCAAGATAGGCAAGGCTAAAACTGAACCTTTTCTGTCCTTGTTTTTCACTCAAGGAACCCAGCCTTCTCTGAGCAGTCAGACAAGTAAGCACTTGGCCATTCCCTGAAACCTCTGCGAAAGAGAGACCAAGGGTGTTGAACTCCATCTTCACCTCTCACTTGAAGTCAAATGCTTTTGGTGTTGTAAATTGCTACCACCTCCTTCACATTACCTTTGTTACCTCTGTTCTCTTTTGGAAGTGGACTGGGGATGTTTGTATGTCAGTCTGTGGGTAGCCGTGCCTAATGTCCCCTCTGCAGCAGAGTGGAATGAGGCATGCTTGGGGATTTAGGGATTTTTTTTTAACTTGTCTCAGTCCAGATGGATGCTGAATCATATCAGTTACTGTGTGTGCCCAGCAGTTGTATACATCTGTGTGTGTATGCACACACATGATCTTGCATGTACACTAAATATGTTTACATGAAGGGTTAAAGGTTTCTTTAGTAAGTTAAAAATTAATTCAGTGCAAGAGTTATTGCAGTCCTGTACCGTGCATAGCTTAAACCACCCAGGCCTTGAGGAACAGGTAGTTTGATTCTTCTTTATCAGCCAGAAGAAGTCTTCCAGTGAGATAAGTAATTCATGACTTGCTCTGTTAAGTGATAGCATTGTGGAGAAGCTTCTGGTGAAGTATGCTGTAGAGCACTGCAATCAAGATTATGATAGACAGGTGTAAAAGTGACCCTTCCCATACAACTAAGATGTTGTATTTGAACTTGATTGCGCAATTCCAAGGAGACACTTGTTGCAAGCTTTAGAGTAGCTGCCTCTTTGTCTTTTATAGACAACTCTTCAACTCATCACGTGTTGTCTCAGACACAGAGCCCTAAGAGAACTACATACTTCCAGGTAAAAAATCCTACCCAAGGCACCATAGGTTAAATTCAGCACCTAATGTCCTACCTAGGACTTCAAAAGCAGTGCAAGCCTGCAAAGCTGAGGAAGCTGGGCTTGTTTAGCCTGAAGAAGAGAAGGCTGAGAGGGGACCTTATATATGCTGATAAATATCTTAAGGGTGGGTGTCAGGAGGATGGGGCCAAACTCTTTTTCAGTGGTGCCCAGCGACAGGACAAGGGGCAACGGGCACAAACTGAAGCATAGGAAGTTCCGTCTGAAGATGAGGAAGAACTTCTTCCTTCTGAGGGTGACGGAGCACTGGAACAGGTTGCCCAGGGAGGCTGTGGAGTCTCCTTCTCTGGAGATATTCAAGACCTGCCTGGACAAGGTCCTGTGCAGCCTGCTGTAGGTGACCCTGCTTCGGCAGGGGGGTTGGGCTAGATGA
>Ga0065711_1006631_pt1 | contig 16799 bp, 7 predicted proteins | sample Hoacrofraction12_FD_59098 | JGI IMG/M metagenome (GOLD analysis project Ga0065711, IMG submission 59098) | Hoatzin crop microbial communities from Cojedes, Venezuela - Epithelial fraction 12 v2 (version 2) | ecosystem: Host-associated > Birds > Digestive system > Esophagus > Crop | place... | reverse complement strand
TTTTTTTTTTTTTTTTTTTAGTTCTGAAGAATATCACACAGTCAGTTTCTCAGATACCATATTCTCCATGTTACAATTCAGAAAAGATCTTACTTGTATGCTTTCAACTCAGCAATTTTCAAATAAAATACGGCACCTTATCCTGATTCATGTTCCTGGTCTGAAATAGTGCCCTGAAAAAAAAAATTAAAAAAAATTACAGTCAGAATTTTATTTTAATATGCTTGCTGACATGAACAAAAATTAAAGGAATAAGAATGTGGTCATGAATGGTATTTAAATTTGGGAATTCAGACTGTTTAGCTGTATGCAAATATCTATGCAAGGCTCACTCCAATCACTGTTTAACATTTCTTTGAAATAGCACATAGATACATTTCAAAAAATATATTCAAACAGTAGCACATAACTTGTTAAATCACTTGTCTTTGACTTCTTGTCTCAGTGAAAAAGAAAAATACATCAAGGGTTGTTTTGCTACCACAGGGATTCATACAAAACCAAAACTGTTGAAGACAGTTTTTCATCACCTTTCTCACCATAACATTTAACATTTTTGTTGCTCAGTGTAAATCAAAACCTGAAAAAAAAGTTTCTGTTCTTTAAAACTAATTTTTTCTCTGGAACCTTTGACAAAAATGTCAAATTGGACAGTGTCCTTGATGCTAGCTTTCTCATCAAATGGAAAACAGATCGTGTCTTATAAAATATTTCTGACAAGTCTATTGCAATGTCAGCTTTTCTTTCTGCAGCTTTATTGTGAGATAGTTTCCCTGCATGCACCTTTGTTTTAAAGGGCTCTAATCTCAAGTATACCTAAAAGTTCCTCTCTCTACAGGCTGTAAGCTCTGACAATTTCTGAGGAGTATTTGCACATACTGGTTTATGAGCATGAATTACAGACAATGAATTACAACTTGCTGTTCCTGCTTTTGCAAGTCATCTTTGATCTTTTGCTTAAAAAAAACCAATTGAATTTGAAAGATTAAGGTGAAATATAAAGAATCATCACATGTAATATTTTCTTCAACATTTCCTAATGTCTATCAGAAAACTGAATCACCAATAAGTTTTGCATTAACCGCAGCAATAACATGAAACATTCTAATACAAATTTTACAGTGTATGTGATGTATATGCATGTGTAGTTATTGTATAATTAAAGAGAAAAATGAAATCTAACATCAAAACATGTTTTTCTGAAAAACAATGAAAATATTATTTAGTGACCAGGTATTAAATAGCAATAATATAATTTGTGTATACATAAAACCTTTTGAGGGAATAATTTACATCAACATCACATTCACAAAAAAGTTAACAAACTTGCCAGAGACATTTCATGAAAATAATTGTTATATACTGCGGAAGGCGAATAAAATTATTGTGTTTTTTATACCCATCTACACATATACCTCTGGTGATACATATATAATGCAGCAGATGTCTATAACAAACTTTTAAAACCCGCAAATCATTTATGACAGGAATATTAACATTAACTGTAGCCTCCTAAATAATGTTAAATTTTACACAGAACTTTTAAATGGAACTTTTTGTCCTGTTTTGATAAAATTCAAGCCTTGGTGAAGGATGACTCTGTGTCTATCGTAATGTGGTCATAATGATTTTCATTTAATATTATTAAAATATCACATTTTATAAGGAAATTCTCAAAAAGACAGGTTATAAAATAACATTGAATGAGCACTGTGACAGCATAAAAGATTACCCCAGTTTTAAAAATGCATGCTTATTTTTTAAGGCAGTCCCACTCTGTCCAACTGCTAAGTANAACAGATGTGGGGGAAGAAAGAATTAGACAGACTGACACATTTCTGACCCTTTCTCATGCATTTCCTGAAATGAAGCTGTAATTATTATGCATGTTGCAGGTTATGCTGATGAGCTGATAGAGTAGGTTGTCAAATTGTACAGCACACAATCACTCAATGACACAGTAGAAGAAAGAGTGGAGCAGGATTTCCAAGTCTGTCTAACACATAAGCTTCCAGAGAAAAAGGGCATTCCGGAAAGCCGTATGTCACACTTAGGCAAATTAGACATACATATGTTGTGGAGAAGAAAACACCTATAAAAAAAAAGCGGATGATCTGTATGCAAGTTATCAAGTGAGATCCAGATCAATCATTCTGTACAAATGAGAGAGCACTAAGAAGTAATTCATTCCTATTTCCAAAAGGATACACCCAGTTCTACTCAAATGGTTACCATTGTATACTCTTTGCTTGGTGAAAAGGAAAAGTTATATAACATGAAAACCCTACTATTGAATCCAAAGCAGGCAGCACCTTAACAAAAAACATTAGCTGACAAAAGTCAAAGAGAAATATGAAAGTGGTTTTTAATAATTTAAAAAGCGATTATTTCAAAAGAGCCACAAGCCACTTCAAAACTAAAATAAAGCATACAAAATTTCTAATAAAATTACTCATGCTGGGACATCAGTCATGATAACAACCAGCCAAGGAATAACTAACTAAATCTCTGTTCCACCTTGAAACTTATGTTAGCATATTGTAAAAGCAACCAATTTATTCAACAGAGCCTTTGGGTGGCAGCATAGTCTACTTTTTTCAGTGATCCATATTTATGTTCTGCTTAATTTGGGGTGTTTTCAACCTTGTGGTCCATTTAATTTAATTAGGAATCTTCTACCTGAATGACATAATCAATGATGAAGATTTTTTAATATACTTCAAAATATCTCTTTTACAGATTTTTTCAGAGGAGTAAGAAAAGAGAAGTGAATAAAGGAAAGTAGAAGGAGGAAAGGGAGGAAAGGGAGGGTGTATCTTTTGTTAGGTGTCATTTATTTTGGGTTTGATAGATAAGTCACTTCAATCTAAAAAAAGAAATAAATTCATATATGTAGTATCTGGTCCTCACAAACTGTTACACTTACTTTTATGAGCAATAAAACTCATAAACCTTCTCCATTACCTTTTTTTTCTTATAACTACTTCTTAACATCTGACTGTTCAGAATATATATCTCTATATGACCAGGTTGCTCATCTTGGGGGGGAGGGGGGGGAAGGAAAAAAAAGGAATGGAAGAATTAATTATTTTCCTCATGTGCTGCTGTGATGGTCCTAATCACCAATGTATATTTTTCTTCCTGTTATACTTTCTCTCAGATGCGTTTTATTTTGATTTGGTACACCTTTGATAGGTGTCTTCAACAACAGATGATAGAATTTACCCCACTGTGTCTAATTGCTTCCATGTAAGTAGAGGGAACATAAACATACAATTTCAAATTTAACCAGTATGCTAGGGCTAATGATTTTGCTACCTACTGATCAGACCTACTGATCTTTGTCCATCAATGTTTTGGCTTTCTAATTACTTCAACAGGCTGCAAAACTCTTTCCCTTCTCTACCAAAACTCTCGCTAGATCACACTGTGAATGATTCAGAGTAAACAGAAAACCACTAGTAAGCCTTGCAGTGCTTGGGATGCCCTTGAGTGCTTTCATCTCCAGTACTGGTCATATTTGGCCTTGTTTAATTAAGTAGTTCCTGCCAAACATCAAATATGGGAGGAATATGGGTTACAAATTCCTTTATATCCTCATTTTAAACTATATAAATTTATTATCAGCACTGTTTAAAATATGATCTCATAGAAATATCCTGTTAATAATAATTTCCTGAAGATGAAGTGCAAATAACTCACTACACCAAACGTCAGATACAAAATGCATGTAGTGCCAAAGTTAACTGAAAAGCTGTAGCTTTGTAATTGACAATAGAGTACCACTGCTCACATCCTATTATTGAAATGTTGGACTTCTCTACTCTGAAGATTAGAAAATTTTAGCTGTAATCCAGGTCTTGTCTGACATGACATTTTGGAAGAAAAAGCTCAGAAACTTTTGTACTTAGCAGTAATAGGATAACATACTACAGTAGTTACAGTAATTGACGAACTCTCCTATTGCTTAGCTACTTTCTTTTTTTTTCATTTTATCCTCTATTTTCACCCTCTGTCTTCCACAAAGAACGTATTTGGAAAAGCGTTAGATATTTCAGGGAAAGCAAAATAAATCAGAACACACACACAACCCCTCAAATAAACAAATAAATAAAAAACCTCAGGATCCCCAACCTCTTTGTGAGGGATAAGGTTCATAACGATTAGTACAAGTGACAATACACTTCTCTGAACACAACAAAAACATGTCTGTTGTTGGACCAAAGATGCAGTGAAAGCGTTACTTCTTGATTGGCTTCTAAATTTGTACATACTGTGAAGCTATTTTTCTTGAATTATCATGTGTGTGGTCATGGTCATTCTCAAAATAATTAGTTCTGTATATCTAATCAAGCCTTTAAAACCCCAAAATATTCTCTTCCCTTCCCATAATTTTCATGTTGTAATTTTATCGGACCAGACTTTTGATATGTCATTGTTTTTTCTTTTAGGTAGAAAAGGAAGGCTAAAAGCTGCCCAGATAAGTGTTTGGAATTAATTACTAATTGGAGTTCTACAGTTAGTTTTGCTAAAGCAAGATAAGGGACATTGTCCAGTCTGAAGAAAATGAAGTGCGAGTGGCTTTTTAGTACAGGAGACATGTGGCTAATAGACCAAAATAAAGACACACTGAGTTTAGCACAGGAGTTAATGAAATCTAATATGGTACATATAATAAACCTCTGTCAATATTATGCTCTATGCTCAGGGGGAAAAAAAAAAAGAAAGAAATCAAAAAAAGGAGAAGCCTTACAGTGGACACAAGCAACAGGAGAGTTATGTCCTGCTTAAAAGTAGAGGATGACAGCCTGAAGCTGAAGCTTAGCCTGAAGAAGAGAAGGCTGAGAGGGGACCTTATAAATGCCTACAAATATCTCAAGGGTGGGTGTCAGGAAGATGGGGCCAAACACTTTTCAGTGGTGCCCAGCAACAGGACAAGGGGCAATGGGCACAAACTGAAGCATAGGAAGTTCCATCTGAACGTGAGGAAGAACTTCTTCCCTCTGAGGGTGATGGAACATTGGAACAGGCTGCCCAGGAAGGTTATGGAGTCTCCTTCTCTGGACTTATTCAAGACCCGCCTGGACAAGGTCCTGTGCAGCCTGCTGTAGGTGACCGTGCTTTGGCAGGGGAGCTGGACTAGATGACGCACAGAGGTCCCTTCCAAACCCCAACATTCTGTGATTCTGTGTGTGACAGGAATGCCTCTGGCTAAGTGGAATTTTTCAGAAGAATAATAGGTAATGTGTGGTAGAAGGTGAGTGGACTAGCAGCCTGGAAGAAATTGAGCATTTCTCTTGGACACGTGTTTACAGCTCAAACTTGAGAAAATGCAAGCAATAGTAGTACAGGAAGAGTAGTCAGAGATAGTAATGAGTAACTGAATGAAGTTTTGGGCTATGATAATGAACATGAAGTAAAGACAAAAATGAAATATATGGGTAATTAAAAAAAGGGAAATGTATAATTTATGAGAGTATCAGGAGAAAAGTATGTTCTGTTTCATTATAAATAATGTGTTGAGTCTTTGGTGTCAGAAAGAAGTTGTATCATTGAAGTTTCAAGTACAAAAATAAAGTTTGAGGAGATCTTTGTCCTCAAACAGGAATAAGGAAGCCTTTGAGCAGAATAAAGCTGAAAAACCCAACTGTTTCACGATTTACAATATTACTCCTTTTGCCCTAAGGTAGAAGCTAATACATAGGATGAAATGAAGTGACTACCTTTGCTTGTTGCTGTAGACTGGAAGGACAAAATCTGATGGGTTTTTTTTGTTTGTTTAGTTGCTTTGGTTGGTTGGTTGTGGTTTTTTGCTGCATTTGCTTCATCAGCAGTGCCTAGACTTTTGCCCTGAGAAAAAGAGAAAATGTTGTTCACATTTCATATCCCTATGGTGGACCCATGCAGCAGTACTCATAATTTGACTCTTTTTACATGTACAAAGCACTGAACCCCCCCATAATTTCTATACCCATACTCCTTACCCCATAATGAAGGTAAATGCGACACAATAAGAAGGGCAGGTGCGTGTTAGTGGTTTGTCTAGACTTCAGTTTTGTCTTTTGCCTGTCTGGGTTAAAAACAACCTAGTTTACCTTTGGCTTCCAATACTTTCAGGATTATAAAATTGTCAGCATCATTTCTAAGTATACCTTCAGGTCCACTTAATAGTGTCTTTGCACTAATAGCTCTGGGTCTGCTGAAAGAAAGGCATGTTTATAATCAAACACTGTATTAACCAAACATTTCTTGAGCACCGTTGCAGATTGGAACTTTAAGAATGAGAGCTAACAGCCACCAGAATGACCATCAACTTGTCATCAAGTTACAAATTTGCAAGAATCTGAGGCATCTGCCTAGGTACTGAAGGAACTCTCTTAATTTTCATTTAATTAAGATAAAAGCATGTTTCTTGTTCCTGTTTACTCTAAACACTGCCTTGTGCTGAAAGAAAGACATACATACACATACACATGGGTGTAGCTGCCTCTTTTTTAGATTCTTAATGAATGTCTTGGCTTTTAAATGTAGTGAAACATACATGTTTCAAACAAAATATATGCTGGTTTTTTTTAAAAAAAGCAGCAGTTTCCAAGACTGTGATCTCATACTTGCTGTCTTAGCTGTTTTCACCTTTAGAGAGTGCTTGCTCTAATGAAGGTCCTAAGCAGGTCCCCCTTAGTAGTCTGGCTAGCTTAGGGCATTCTTACGTTTTTAGGCATTCTTAGGGCAACTTTCCAAACTAACTCTTAAAATTATGCAAGGCAAGGTTTCTTTTATGACTTTTACTGTGAACTACTGAGGGAATACCTACTTCATGGTTTGGTTTCCCAAGGCATAAGGAGGCAGAAACTATGTTAAAGTTCTGCTATCAGTCAAGGTGTCTGGACATCCAGATGTCCCAGACATCCAGAGCTAGGTGCATGAAACGCAATGCAGGTCAGACAGACAGGCATCTTTGAGACAAGGTTTAAATCTTTATTGAGTTTGAGTTCTTTTAATACACTGATTTACGTAATGGCTTGTATAACGTTTCAATAGATGAAACTGAAAGGACAATTTTTAACAGACGCTGTAATTAGCTTCTGAAAAAGAATTTCAGAACTTCAAATGGTAAGTGCTTCATCACTTGTAACATTTAAGGCAAGATGTGTTATAATTTCTAGATGAAGTTCTAGTTAAATTATCCATTGTTGTGAACTGCAAATACATCAATTTCAAGAGCTACCAGTTCTATGGTACAATATGCATTAAGTTATACTGAGAAGATCATATAAGATATAAGTTCTTTTTAGACATAAACTCTGAGAATGCATGAGGTTGTGAGAACAAGCAAATGTCGTGCATATCTTTTTCAGGGGAATGAAAATTTTCAACCCTTGAAAATTTTCAAATTTTTAGCTAATAAAAATGTGATTTTAGTTACATGGACATCTCTAGTACTACAGATTAAATTAGATCATGAAATCATGAAGTATCTGTTTAGGTGTAGTTCAGTCTATATAGATTCAGTCCGACACTTAGCACAAGGTAGATACAGCACTTGAAATAAAAGCACACATTGCCTGCAAAAACTCAGTAATTTTACATGCTGGAAATTAATTTCATCATGTATAGCTGTCCTAGGTTCAGCCAGGACAGGGCTATTTTTCACCAGAAGCCGGGAGGGGACATAGTCGGGTGGGCTGACCCAGACTGGCCAAACAGAACAGGGTATTCGATACCATGTGCTGTCATTCTGGGTTCCGATGGAGGAGCGGGCTGGGGGGAAGTGGAGTCGCGGCTTGGGAGCAGGCAGGGCATCAGGCGGTGAGAGCTGCTCCATGCATTTCACTGTTTGTTTTGTATATTCTCCATGTCTGTATTGTTGTTGTTACTGTTCGCTTCATTTGCTGCTCTGTTAAACTGCCCTTATCCCGACCCACGAGCTTTTGCCTGTTTCTTTCCATCCTCCTCCCCACCCCAGCAGGGGACGGGCGATAAAGTGACTGTGTGGTCCTTTGTTGCCAGCCACGGGCCAAAACTATAACAATAGCTCAAAGTGCAGAAGTAAAATGTGCAAAGGTATCACGAATTGCTCATTAGCCTGCCATAAGAAGGATAGGTCCTTTCACAATTCAATAACCCTGTTAGCTCTGAAAAAAGCACAATTCCAACACGTGTTCCAGATTTCTGAAATATTAGTGGAATTAAATTTTTTGGTGCGTTCCATACTCCCTTTGTGATGTACATTTAGCTCTCCTACAAAGACATTGAAAGGAGATTCACCTAATTTCAGGCATTTACAGTCTAAAATGTATCAGTATGTTGACTATAAAGGCAATCTAGTCCACCCGGCAGTCACATTAATCCCACTCCTAACACAAGCACCATTATAAGACGTGTCCAGTGATCACTGAGATATTTCTCTTTTTCCAGCTACTCTAAGACTTCAGCTAAAGGGAGCATCAGGAGTAAGACCTATGTACTTTTACTGACAATTGAAGAGAAACTCTGTGTCAAATAACTTTCTTACCTCATTCTTGTGACAGCACTATTACTCACATAACCACCAATTAACTTCTGAAACAGAAATATCCATCCTTCATTCAAAAATTTAGAATATCCTATGGAAAAACATAAAATGAAAACTCCTAGACCCTTCTGTTTCATCTTTAAATATTTATGCTAATGTAAAAAATGTGATTTTCAAGGGTCATTGTATTACTGGTGTTTGACTGTTTTTCTTCCACAGGTAAAATGATCAGAGGTAGCTATCCATAGGTCTGGAGAATCTAAAAACTTCTGAAACTTTTCAGACTTTGCCTCAGCTAAATGAAGAAGTCATCTAAATACACAGGTGTGGTATTGCTTTTAAAGGTGTTTTCCTTATTTCTCTTCATGGCAAAAATATGCTACATTATGTTGTACTTGAACCAGAAAAAGAAGAGTCATTGTTGTACACTTACCACATACATTTGCTTCCTCTGACTTAAAGCCAAGTACACGCATCTCCAGATCCATTTGTCCTAAACAAGATATGTAGTCTGTATTGGACTTCTATGAGAAATCGATAAACAATTCAGTGGGATCTGGAAATAACTAAAGGAATCAGACTTTGAATGTGCAGTGAGGTACAAATAAAAGTTTGACGAAAGGTTTGTTCTTCAGGAGCTATAACTACCCACACTGGGAACAACAATAACAATCATAATCATAAAAATGAAGAGTTGGCAAACACGCTGTTACTGCTACTAAGAACAATAATAATAAGTCATAATATAATCTCATCTTACAGCAGCATGTGATAAAATGAGTCATCACTAACTTTTTTCTACTTCATCACTTTCTCCTCTTCAAGTAGTATAACAGACCACACACATACAGTCCAGCTCAATTTAAAAGTTTCAATTTAATCTTCTGTCTTGTAAATAACTCCTTGTTTGCCAGTAGTTGTATCTTCAATTCATTGTGAGTGTAAATAATATAAAAAATTTAAAAGCTTTATGCTGGTAATATTAGAGAGGATTCCCTTCCGAATTCCAGGGGTGTTTAGGCTGAGTGATAAGATTTTCAGGCATCATAACATTTTCAAACACATTTATTAGAAAGAGAAAACTTTTGTTTATAAAACCAAAGGCCGCATATCCATTCTGACAAAATCTATCTCTATTTCTTTTCATTTCAGCAGTCCAATACAGTTGTTTATTGCATCATGACTGATTTCTTTTCTATATCTCTAAAAGATTTGTGAGTGAATTGACGTCCTTTACAAGCAAGTGCTTCTAGTGTCATTTGAGCTATTCCAGGTATTTGAGCTAAACCATCAAATTCTCTCTGTGAAAGAGATGCATAGGAATTTTCTTTATGCACATTGAATAAGCTAACCCTAATGATATCCACATCCTCATCTGAACATTTTGGGGGTTTGATCCTGCTTCTGCTTTCTCTTTATGTCAGAAAATCATCTGACTGCTCCACCTTACGTCTAACCTGTCCCTTTGCAGCAACCAGTGTGTGTACCTCCAGAGGAAATGGCATCACCCAGGACTGATTTCTGCTCTGGGAGTCAGGATTTAGTGAACTTGCATCTGAGCTACTCCCTGTACTTCTGATATATCTGCCAGTAACAATACTGCCATGCTACTGAAGGCTTCTTGATATTGTTTACCTTGTTCAAAACAAGTCAGTCAGATACTCAGAAATTTATTTGTCATTTGTTGTGCTCATTAATGACCTCAACATTTAAAAGTTATTATTGGTATTTTAAGGCAATTGTACAGCACTGAGACATTCAGACGTCTGTGCGTTTTTCCGTCTTGGATACACATTTTTGATAACATAAAGTCAACTTCATCTCAAACTTTTAATTATTTTTCTCATATGTTTTTTTAAATGTGTGTTAATTGAGAAGGGAACACAAAAGGAATAATTAGTGTATGAATGGATGAAAAGCCTTGCAGCTGGTGTACATGTGATATATTTGCTTGCCATGTTTTAAGTGCCTTTAGTCTGGGCTCATATAGAAGTCTTTCCATGAACCTCTGAGTTATTTCTAATATTTTGTCAGCAGTTCTTATTAAGATAACAAGCAGTCCAGCTGAAAAAAATATTAATAAAAGCTACTTTTGTGGCTGCTCTACTAGAAAAGTTGATCAATGATTTTTGCAGTGATCAGAAAAATACTCACAAAATTAAAAAATTCTTGCTGTGAGTCAAAGCTCCAAAGGTCTACAGGAGTTAATTAGCTAAACAGTCATTTGGTGTATAATTACTCAAGGATATATTAAATTTTATTCTACAAAACATCTTGTATCACAATAACCATTATCTAGGATGAGAGAAAGAGAGCAAAATTCACAGGAAAAATATTACTGATACTTTATGCATCACTGAAAGCTGCTCATTATTACAGTTATGAAGGTGATATAAAAATAGAAATAGAATGGAATGGATTCTATCTGTGCTGATGGATATGTCACTAAATTAGTAATAGTGCTAGAACTAGTAACAACTATTTTTGAAGAAAATAGTTATATAGCTAGGCACGTGGGTAAAATTGTGTATAAATGTCTGAGTAATACTCACTTTCATTAACAGTTATTTAAGCAAATAATTTAGATGTTATTATTACTTGAACAATTAACACTTCGTATGTATAGTAAACAATTAGTATGTCTATGTGCTTGAGTAAGGACAAACCATGCTGATACAGCAGTAATACTATTTTACTGCCTACATGCATTTTACATGCATTGTTTAGATATGAGATGTGTTTGTTAAATCTCATTCTTGATCCTAAGAAATCACTTCCTAATAGGTTAGGTTATTAGGAAGAGAAACATTTTTATCTATTAAGTAGTGAAAACTGAAGTATTTTCCCCGGGACAACCGAGACCCCACAGCCCCTCCAGACCTAGGGGCCAACCAGACCCCACCGCCCCTCCTGGAGCCAGGGACCACCCAATTCCAACCTGGAGAGCTCCTGCACCAGTTAATGCAATGCTTTGTTGCAAAGGCAGCTAGCACTTCAGCCTTCTCTCACGGCAGTCCATCAGACAGCAGTCCACTATGTCGTCTATGCAGATGACTAGTAGACGAATTCGTGGACCACCAGGTGAATTTATGTCCGAAAGGGAGCAGGTGTGCACATAGCCACAGCCTTGATACCCAGCCACACCACTTTAACAACATGACCAGCTGAAATTTCATTCTTATATCTCACAAATTCCATGGTTTTTGCCACAAATGCTATTAGAATTTCAAGTGACACTGGAAAAATAGAGAATTTTACCTCTCTTTCCTTAAAATGACAGCATCAATGAACTTAAACAGTTTTAAAAATCTCAGACAGGATCACCAAAGTAAACTACTTAAAAAGGGCATTAGCATTCCCAAATATATTTGCTGTTTATCTGAAAATTCTAAATTATTTCTAGCTCATGAGTCTCTGAGTGCATTTAATGCCCCCAGTCTTAGTGTTTCAACTCATTAACAGGCTTTAATTTGAAAGTCACCTTGGTTGATTAACTCTCTCCTTCAGGTTACCTCAGATATCTGCAGTTTCAGCCTTTTCTTTTCCAGTTACACTACTTTGGACATCTTGAATATAGGCTAATGACCACTTCAAATTACATTTCTTTTAACTTCTTATTTTCCTGAGCAGTGTTAATCTGCACAGTCCAGTGCATGTTTGTCCACTCACTCCACAGGTCATACATTCCTATTAACTCAATGTCGTCTTTACTTTAAACTTTGTCACCTGCATTATTCCTTTGGGAAACCCTTCCCATATGCTATTTGCCTTTTCTGGCAACTGTGTGTATACCTTAAGTCATGTTTCTTTCCCTGACTCTCAGAATCCTTCATTGTCTTGCCTTTGTAAACCTTAATTCTGTAAAATGTGTTCTTCCTTTATTGCCAATGTGGCATTTCTTTTTGTACAAGACAGCTTTGGTTTAGGTTTATTCTGATGTTCCTTCCACACTCCTAGATCTATAAAGTGGTTCTTCACTCTGTACAGTATTGACTGAAGATTTTATTGAGGGATTTATTTATATTAACTTATGATACATTATTGTGTACATTAACCTAATGTTTTGAATGGTTGAAGGATCATTTAGTCCATGAAAATATTCCTGATAAAAACTACTTTGATTGTTTTTGTGACTAGCTGGAATTTGTTTGAGTAAGAGAATGATAATTAATTTTTGTTCTTGAGGATAATGTACAATGAAATCACTAAAGGAGAGGAGAGCAGAAGACAAGACAAGACAAGACAAGACAAGAGAAGACAAGACAAGACAAGACAAGACAAGACAAGACAAGACAAGAGAGAAACCCTATGAACAATATTTCTCTTGCTAATTCTACTTGGGAAAATTGCCCTGAAAGCATATTAGAAGCAAGTCATATTTTGAGTTGCAATAATTAATACTCTAATATTATATTGATACTTCTTTCCTGTTATAGGCAAAATGTATTTTCATAGCTGTAAATAAAATTGAAGTCAATATCTTGAATGGTTAAGGGATCTGCAGCAATGGGATGTTTAACTTTTAGATCAATAACATGGCTGCTGTTTTAATCTTGGAGTTGGATGCAGCATAGAAGAGGCTAATGTTATTTGTACATAGAGGTTGATTTTTAAGCAATTTGTCAATATAATGAAAATATTCTGCTAGAGTCTGTACTTTGAGCTGAAGAGGAAATAAATAAAGATTCTGAGTGGCTGTGACATTGTTTGAATTGATACTATGCTGAATAAAGCCTTTTAACCTTGACATAAAATTAAATTCTGTGTAACACCTTGTCTCCCTTCAGTTATTTTTGTTACTCCCAACTGGCTTTTTAACAGATTGAAACTTTCCATTATATAGAAATCCATAAAGCTGATATTATACCACTTAAACAATTACACCTATTCTTTCTGTGATATATGCACCTCACTCCTATTAATATTTACATAAGCAAGTATCAAGCCAATAATGCACCCTTGAATGTACTTATCTGCTGAAGTACGTAAACACTAATGATAATTTTCTCACTTTGAATTGTGCATTTGGAGGATGCCATCTTCAAATTACAGAGGATTTAGGTCTTGTTCCAGTCTGATGTGCAACTTTCCCTTGTACTATTACAAGAGCATGTAGTCTTTCTTGGTGGTGTACACCTTTTCCTATCATGAAAGACAGCATAGTCTGACTGAAAACAAACTACAAGTAAACTAATCTACCTCCATTTCCAAAAAATTAAATGGTTTTTTTGTGTGTGCTTGTTTGTTTGTTGAGGCTTTTTTTTTTCCCTGCAGGAAACTTCTTTACTTCTGTTTCCATGTATAACTTATGTACATTTGGTTTGTTTACTACCAATTGCTCCTAGAAGGAATGGTGATTTGCTGCCTCCAGTACTGCCCCATGTCTAGTATAATGCATCTTTCATCTCAGCTGGGTTTGCTCTTTGCTAGAATAGCAAGTGTCTTATGCGGTGAATGCAACTGAAGGAACACTGTTTTGTCACAGGCCATGGATCTCCAACCAAGTTTTTAAAGGCTGGGTAAGAGTAAACTGTTCTGTGATGATTGACTGTAGCTGAGAGGAGTGGTCCTTGAGATTCTGCCTTAAAACTCCCCTTTCTTCTCCTTGTAGACGTCCTGCTCACAAAATTTTTCCCGAACAGCAATGCTGAATGTAAATGGTGACCAATGCACGGAGGAAAAGCTGGGCAAGTCAAGTGCCTGCATTTGCTATACTGTGACATACTGGACTTTCTGGCCCATAGGAGGGTAGGTCACGCTACCTCTGGACCATATGCATGTCTGGGGTCACCCATGCTTCTAGCATGTGACTGCCAGGCCTGTCCCAGTACAGACAGGAGAAAGCAGGGTGAGCAGAAAGTGAAGTTTCAGTGGTAAAAAAATATTAAAAAATAGAAACTCTTGTCTCAGAGTGTTTGCTAGATACTCTTTTATGCTAAATATGGGCTTCACTTTGCTCTGTTGAATATTAACTGTTGATTTCTGACAGTGAAACATGTTGCCATTGTCCTTAGTCAAAGTGAACTAGTGAATGAAGGAAAACAGACACAGCAGCAGCTGTGCTGTTCATGATGCTTTTCCTGGTTTTATGTGAAAATACAAATGTGTTATCTGAATAACGTTGGTGATATGGAAGTAAGCTCTGGCAGTGGTAGGGACACACAGTGATGCAAGGGGAGATCACTCAACATCACAAAATAGCCTCTATAGCCAATTCTGAAGGATCCAACCACCTGTTGCTTCTGCCCATAATAAACACCATATGCAGCCAAATCCCATTTTACATATGTATGGCACATATAGGATTATTCCTGTGTCATAAGAAAAGGATTGGGCTAAAACATGGTTGCAAAATAAAGTGCATATTGTGGATGCACTTCAGAAAAATTAGTGTTTTGTTTGAAAAAGTGTCTTAACCCAAAATCTTTGAGACAATCCTTACAGAGCAAAATCAAAAGGGAACCGGGGAAATTTCAATTCTGTAATCTTTATTTCCATAAATTAAAAACTTTTTAATTTTATTCACATAGGTTTAACAGTAATAAAATAATACCAAAAAGTATCTTCAATGTATGGTTAATTCTATCACAAGCACTTCTGTAGCTAAACATGACTGTAAGTGGAGGTTAATAATACGAAGCTGACAGAGGACTACAATAAATGTATATGCACATTAAAACTAGATCTAGTAATTTACATTTAATTTGCATCTGTATAATTTGAAGTATTCAGGGGACCTACCTTATAGGTTGCCAATATTTCCAGAGTAACAGTCTATGCACACTCTTTAGAATAACATTTCAACTTCAGAAATTCTCTCTCTGCTACTTAAGCTTCCTGTGGTAGGAAACAGGTGGGAAATCATTAGATGACGGTGGCCAGAATTTATGATCATTTTAACTCCCTGTGACACTCAACCGGATTTTCAAGGGAAAACAAATGAGTCAGCTAGAGGAGGAACAACAAAGAGGAAGATATTATAACACAGGATGAAACCATTGTTGGCCTTAGCGGCAGGTGTTTCCCACATTGCCATTGCTGAAATTAACAAATTATGTGGTTCTGGTGTCATGCTCCCACCTTGATGTCAGAGCGGAAACAAATAGGACTCCAAAGCCTGTCAGACTCATGGTCACCACACTTGAGAGGAGATGAAGGGTAGTGGCTGGTAGCTGTCTAGTGACTGAATGAATGAGCCTTTTGACACACTTGACTAACAGTCCTGGGATGATGTGCTACCTCAGACAGCTGCTGAGACAGCAGCTCAGGCTGCTCTGAAAGTAGATCATGCTCCACTTCCACTCACTGGCTACTACCCTGTGCTGTTCACTTGCCTGAACATTAATGGTGCTTTGGCGAATAACTGGAAGCAGATGAGTAATTAAAGAAACAGATACTGCTAAGGTCTTCTTTGCCTGAAGTTTTCTAGACCACGCAAGAGCGCATATGCAGGGAAAGGCATACAGTTATATGAGACGACTGGGTGGGTGGTGTTGCTGGGAAAGCATAAGGGCTGCTGAGCAAAAATGATTCTATGTCCAAAAATAGAAGCTTAGTACTCTCACGAGGAAGGCTTTAAGCTATAAACAGTGGTGGATGGAAACCCAGAGCCATAACTGAGCACAGAATCTAAAAGTCTGAGGAGAAGCAAATGCTAAAAGACATGTTCTTGCGCTTCATGCATGGGTCTTACAACAAACAAGAAAAAAATGAGTCAGTCTCCTGAGAAGTTTATCTGTATGTATGCCAGTATAAAAAGTACACAAAATAAACAGGAAGGACTAGAAGTCTGTGTATATAGGCAAATGTATGAGTTAAATGGAATAACAGAGAGTTTCAGGTTAAGGAACATAACTGGCATATCCGTATAGAAATGTACAGCTATTTGAGAAGACTAGGCAAAGCGGAAAGGAGTGCGTACAAATCAATGGCCTAGGGTGCACTGTGAGATAGACCTGTTGAAAGTATCTGGGTAGTAAGAAAGGAAGATAGAGTACATACTTCAGATAGCAGTGAGGGCATTAACAGTGTGTGACAGCAAAAACTGCCTGAGAGGGCATTCTCCCCAAACTGATCACGTTAAAGACAAAGGTGACCATCAATCGATTAAACAGGTACCAGGGAGTTACAAAGAGACTTCTGAAACAAAGAAAAGGTCAGCTTGAAAAGCCGTATGAAAGAAACGTAGAGGTCTGTAACGGGGGAGAGACCCAGGGTGGGGCCGGGGGCAGCGGGGGTGCCCTGGGAACCGGAGCGACCGTGTCTGCCCAGGGTGGGGCGGGGT
>Ga0065711_1010385_pt1 | contig 16800 bp, 7 predicted proteins | sample Hoacrofraction12_FD_59098 | JGI IMG/M metagenome (GOLD analysis project Ga0065711, IMG submission 59098) | Hoatzin crop microbial communities from Cojedes, Venezuela - Epithelial fraction 12 v2 (version 2) | ecosystem: Host-associated > Birds > Digestive system > Esophagus > Crop | place... | reverse complement strand
TAACTTTATAAATAGCTGAGCTACTTCTTGTCTGAATGCAATGGATTTTAGCTCTTAAGAGCACGTTCATGACTTGACGTCTGTGTTAGAGCATACCTGTAAAATAGTGATGTCTGCTTCTCAGAGTGCATCTACCATAGGAGACTCAAACTTCAGGAACTTTTAGAAGCTCAGTTGTTACTCAGCTCTTTTTCATGCTTTTACAGAGTGAGCTTTTCTCTGTTCCATGGGAAGTTATCACCCAGTGGGAGTATGTATAATCTTTTTTTTTCTTTTTTTTATGACAGCGCCTTGGTCACATGTGTTGGTGCTAGACCTTTGGAAAGAAACCAGAGGGCACTCAGGTATGATCCAGGGTTTAGATCTCAACCCTGCTTCTCCTGCCCTTTAAACAGGGAAGAGGACTAAACCAGCAGGCATATAAGGCACTGGGCTCACTCCCAATGTACACAGTGAGTATTGGAGAGAGACCTCGAAGAGACCAAAGTCTCTTTGGTCCGGATTCATGTCCTGACCTGAACTTTAGACCCACATCAGATGGCCCCCTGAGTAGTCAGAAGAGTGAGATGCTCTTCCAGCCGGTTATTCCTCTCACCTGATTTAGGTCCCTCTTGGTAGACAAGATACATTTGAGTATGTGTTTCTTCATACAAGAGAAAGCACAAGCACCCTCAAATTACCTTCTTTAGAAGCAACCAAAAAAGCCAAAGAATGTACCTTGAAAAAAATCAGTTCTATCTAGAGAAATGATTGGCTGAAGATTTCTCAGATGGTGACATGATTTTCTGGAAGGGTACTAGATTGGGATGTATGAAACAATCACACCAGAACCTCACATCAATTGTTCTTTCTTCATCTGGTCTCCTACAGAAACACTTCTCTATTCCACTTCAGGAAAGGATTTTGTTTTCCTCTTCTGCTAATTTCCCTTCCTTATTTCATTAATGTATGCCTCCATTGATGTGCTCCGTAGCTTTTTTCTTCTCCATTGAGAATAAGACTGTCTGCCTTCAAACACAGGCATAAAAAGAGATCTGAGCCACCCGAGGAGTTTACCTTTCTTCCTAATGTACTGACATTTAAAAGCTACATCTTACAATAAAGCAGAAAATCTGTGGCAGTCTGGCTACACGCAGTTTTGGTGGAGTAAACACTTGATTATTCAACAATGAGTCATTTCTGCAGTAACCTCATTCTGTCATGACTGTATCACATCTGTTAACTCTCCAAAGCAAAAATCGTAACCTGTACTGGTTTAAAACATGAATACAGCCTCGTGGTTCATACGTAACACTCAACCAAAGAAGCCATGTGCTTTAAGTTTAAAAGGGCAAAGTACTTGTTCTCAAAGAGAAAATATCATAGAGAACAACAAAGATAATTATGAGAAAAAGCTTCCCCATTCTTCAGCTCTCCTCACAATGTCTGGCTTCTCCATTATTCTTCAAGTCTCTCTTCGTTCTCTGAGAAAGCCTTTGTGTTTTTGGAGTGTCGTGTATTTGGAACATAGCATATTGGGGCTAGGGTTGTTCTGCTGCCCTCTGCCATACTGTTATTGCTGACCTCAGTCCGAGCTGAGGCAGGCCTGATTTGGAGCAGAACCTCCTCCCCGTAACGCCCTGCTGCCCGCCAAGCAGCCTCCACTGATGGGAAGAGAACACTGGAGGCAGAATATGGCACCTGACCTTAATTTGGGTCATAACAATGTGATACAAAAGAAGGCTCCTGACTGCTAGACAACAGCATCCCCCCCCAATAAGCTGCAGGTTTGTTTAAAGTAAGAGTAAATAACGGCAGCTGCTGCTGTTTTCTTTGTAAGATCAATGTTTGAGACAGTGCATATCATGGAGCCACAAATTCGTAGCTGCACAGTGCATAATTGTTTTCAGAAGTTCAGCTATTAATATTTATAGTAATGACCCAAAAGGTTGCAACAATTTCTCCATTAGTCACAGTAGTGTTGGCTGAACCTGATAATTCAGGGGTCAGCAAGGCTACCGTGCTGCTAGCAAGTATACTAAATAATGCAAGTTCAGTTTCATGAAACTTAAAGGGAAAAATGATTCTGAAGAAAAGTAGAAATGTATAGTAAAGGCCATGGGTATACAGTTTAAATTTAAGTATTATTTATCTTTTATTTAAGCAATTAGCAGCTATAAAAATAGTCAGATAATTAGCTTCCAAAGCCTGTTTATTAATGAAAGAATATTTTTTTCTCATTAGAAATGCTAAGTTCAATCTATGTTCCATTTGCTTTTTCCCCAAATTGGAAATTAAATAAAATGCTAATGCAGCTAAGACACACTCACAGGTCTGCACAATAAAATGTGAATGATAGCCCACTACTTGTGAAAAACATCGTTACTTTGTCTTGTAAATGAAGAGTCCTCCCTCCCCCGACTACATGCGTGGTAAAATATTAGTCACGTTATGTGTATCAGCACCACTGAAAAATTAGAAATTAGTACCTCCTACTCAAGAGCAGGGCTTAAAAACATCCTTTGTCTGTTGCAAAAATACATTTTGAGGGGGAAACACCAAATGTAGAGGTTAAATTTTTATTTGACGACTCCTATTCTTTTTTCCTCCCCCTTTCTGAAAGAAGTGCTTATATACGTAGATGGGCATTTGCCATTTGGGTGATGTATTCTCTTTCCAAGTATGAGAGAGATGAAACATAGCCAGTCTCTACTGTGAGCAGCCTTTAGTTTGTTTTGCAGCATAAAAAGTTCTCTTAGTGGCACTATATGAACTCTTATTATAAACTTGTTTTAGTCATTGCAGGAAATGAGTTTGTAGCTAGCTAATTTAGTATTTTCCATAATGAGTTGTGCTTGAGTCTTAACACGGACAAGCAGCCTCTGGAGGTGCTATCAAATCAGTTCAGTACTGTAGACTTAAAATGGACAGATGGTTGAGTATTTCACACTCTCTGTCCCAGAGTGAAGAGCAAAGCATGTCCTGTTCTGGAAGCAACTTCAACATGTGCTTAAGCACATCCAGAATTTCCATTCTCTGTTGAAGACAACAAAAAGCCCTCATTCATCTTTACTAAATCCAGGCCTGATACGGAATCCGTGCTATGTGCTAATTCAGAAGAGGAAAAGCCTTTCCTTTGAATGATAGAAAAATTAGGTTAGAAAGGACCCCTGGGGTTTATCTCGTCCGACCTCCTGCTCGAAGCAGGGCTACCTCTGAGGCTGGAGCAGGTTGCACAGGGTTTGTCTTCATGAGTTTTGAAAGTCTCCAAGGCTGGTGATTCCACAGTGAATTCTGCCATTGGATATATTCTCTGCCCTACCAAGGTTGATAAAAGTGCAGTAAGCACATTTTTAAGTGTATGTGGTTTATGGTTTTGCCTTTTGTTTTTGTGAACTGATCTGATTAGAGTCAAATTCAGATCTAGTGGGAGTAAGTGCAACCCCTATTTTTCAAAGAGCTTCCACTGACATCAAGAATTTTTCTTTCATTCTCTCATTTACGTTGGACTAAGCGAGATCTGATCACGCTGAGGATATCAGTGCATTCTCTCCCTTCTGGGTGTGTGAAGCTTGTTCCTCTGTACCGAAGCTGAGGATAGGCATAGGGTCAGATTCAGGACATCTGGTAAAGTCTAGTTCTGTACTGTCTGAGGTCAGTGACAAAACCTTGATTGGCTACTAAGTTGCTAGACTGGCACCAAAGAAAGAAGAGGATTTACTGAGATTGCTATTTCTCCTCACAAGTCACCTTAGCAATGCCACCCTTCTTTCAAATGCTGCTGGAATGGCACTGCAAAACAAAAACCTTTCTTCTGCCTCCTCCCTTTTGATTCTTCAAGCTTTACTTCCTCTAATAGGAATAACCAGAAATAAGTTTTCAGCTGCCCTTTTAAAAACTAAAGTCCAGACCAAATCTTCAATTGCAGCCTTTTCAAGGCCATGCAGTAGTGTTCAGCTGTGTAGTAATGCACTCAGAAAGGATCTGAAAGTCTGTGCTGAGAACAGCATCTCTCACCCCATAGACACAGCTGCACTGAGCAAGAAACTGATTTGTGCCTCTACAGAAAACATTCCATTTGCATCTTATTAGAGCTACCGGGGGAGGAAAAATAACGTTGTGGAGACCAGGAAATTTCTTAAAGTGCTTTACCTGGAGGTCAGTGGAATTCCATTTATAAATGATGAATGCATGCATTTTGATGCTAAAATTGTGATGACTTACAAAGTTTGATATTACTGTACTTTTCTGTGGACAGTGATTTTTTTTGAGATGGTGAACATATTTTCCAAGAATATTGTAGACAGTTGTAACATGTATGATTGTGCCAATAAATCTTGTTTTAAGAAATTGCTTTTTGTATCATTTCTGTTCCCAATACACACAGTTTAAGCACAGTTAAGCAGCTTCAGCTTTCATTCCCTCTCTGTGTTAAGTGCTAAAGACTTCTGGAAATTGAGATTTTCTAATTCACACTGAGTTTTTATATATTCAGTCTAATAGGAAAAAAACAACTTCTGTTGTATAAACAGTAAGAACTCTGTACAAAAAGTTGGAGGGGAGAGAGCGGTACAACCATTCAAGAATTGTGAAGAGGAGCAGATGGGAGAATATGTTTCGTGCATTTGACCTTATTCTTAACTTTCTTCATGATAACATGTGTTTTCCTGGTAACAGAGCACAGTTAACTCAGGGAACTCATTGCCATGAGATACTGTTAGTTCACAAATGTGGTGTACTTTGGACACATTTTTTAAATGAAGAAAGAAGGATTCTCTGTGAGAGGGATACAGACTCTCTTGCAGGGTCATCTTTAGCCTTAACTTGAAACAGCTGGTGCTGGCCACTAATGTGAGGGCTTAGTGGGGCATGGTAACTGTTGCCATCATTATTCCTAATGAGGAATTAAGCTCTTTGAAGGGACAAGAGTTGGAAGCTGCTTTTCTCACCCTCCTAGTGACTACACTTACATTTTAAAGTGTATAAGCATCACAGTAACTCCTGGGTAGCTCTGCACCTTCATGCCTATGGGGTGTTATTAACAGCTCTTCTAATTTTGTTGCAAACCAACTCAGCTCATTAAAGGGCACAGTATCATCTTTCCCCGCCCAAACGCACCAAAACCAGGTAACATCAAGATGCCCTCTTGCATGACAGTGCTTTATTAGTAAAACTATAGATTTTTTTCTTGGTAACTCTTAGCATGCTTGGCAATAAATTGTGGGCACTTTTAGTCTATATGAAGGAGCTAGGAAAAAGCAATCATTGATTTCATATAGTGCATATTGTGGTCTACATGAAATAGCAAATAAGGACTGAGAAGGTGAATTAGGTAGTCCTGGTTACTATCTGGGAACAGTGTATTGTTCTTACTCTTTTGTTTGCTATTTTTCTTCCATTTGACTAGCCCACGTGCTCCTCAGTCATCCTGACAGTCCATCTCTGCACAGCTGCCACTTCCATCACTTATGATTGGGACAGCAGTCAGTACTCCGGTCCAAGCAAAGGCTCGATAAATGGGCAAACATTTCGCTGTCTGTATTAAAGAAACCTGAAACATCCTACTACCGTGTTAGTATTTCTCACAACTGCGTTTACCCTCCCGCCTCCATGGCAGTCATCCTAATCATCCTGTGTTCCACCTGTTGCTTTTTCTTTTAATCTCTTACCTCTGTAGTTTAGGACCAACAAAATTGCCATTGGTGAAACAATAGTAAGCACTATCCTCAAGGATGAATTTGATCCAAATTCTCTTGCCTCTACCACAGAAAGAAATCCTAGTGATAGCTCCGTTGCCTAGCGAGGTGATAGCGAGGTGGCTGGAGACACTGCCTATGGCAGGCAATCAGCTAACAGTTTTATTGCAGTCTTTTGTTTCCCTCAAACGTCTCAAAGTTTCAGTGACTTTTTTTCCCCCAGAGGTGTTAATATACCAAAAGTCAAACTCTGGCTTACTGCACTCACCAGCTTCAGCATTTCTTGACCACTCAGACATCTCTGTTTTCTTTAAACACAAATTCCAGTTGAAAATGCTATTATTCTTGAGATGCCTAGGGTTCACAGCTAGATGGAAAAAATACAGTAGCAGTCTTTGTTGATGAGAAAAGGCACCTCAGCTGTAGGCAAAAGCAGTACCCTCAGGTCTGTGTTTAATCCAGATGAAGACCCTGCCCACATATTCTTCTGCAGCTGACCCTAGAACCTGAAGCCCTACAGAGGCAGAAAGCCAAGCTGGCTGTCTACGCAGCATTGCTGCATTTTGGTGGAGCTGTGCCCGTTATGAGCTTCCCTATTATACGTAGAGAGCCCTTCAGCACGTAACCTGTCTGCTCTTATTTGACTCGGACACAAGAGAGGAATCAAACCTCAATCCACCCAAACTAGCAGCTTCTGTTCCTGATTGTTTTCTCTTTGCAGACTATAGCAGAATCTGTGGGAGCTTCTGACAGAGATTTGTGGAACCTCTCTCTCCTCCTCAAAAGGTGTTGACAAGAGCGGGCACATCTCTAAGTATCTGCAGTGCCAGAAAGATGGGTTTTCAGGTTTTAGCTGGCCAGCAGTGCCTGCTGCAGTGCTCTGAATCGTGGCTGTGCCAGGCTCGGGGGCAGCGAGCCAGCCGAGCAGTGACCACCCTCCATCACACTGCCTGGGCAGTGCCGAACGGAGGCAGCTGGCACAGGCAGCATCGCCCTCTGACAGCACGGGCACTGTCAGTCACCGCTTGTCGTTCTAGTGAATTTATTTCACAAATGATGCCAATAGAGACTAACAGTGTCAGACTTCATCTCAAATGTAAAACAGATTTGGTCACAATTTGTCTATACGGCATTAAACTGCATTGTCCATCCCTTAGCTTAGCCATTCTGCTGTAACCAGTATTCATTTTAACAGTTTTTCAGATCTCTCTTTCATCCCCTGTACATCAGTTACTTCAGCCCAGGCATCAAATTTCTCAAGCATTCTCAAACTAAACGGCGTTTTCCTTTGTGGTTTCGGCATTGTCTCATTCTCCCTCTCTGCTTCTTCCCACCTGTTCTCTCTTTCATGGTGCTGAAAGAAATACTGTTCTCCCTCTTGTCTACAAGAGCTATTACTTCTTCAATAATTTCATTTAACTCTTGTGTTCCCCATCTTCTCTATGGAAAAAAGAAATCAGAAGATCTGGGTTTAGCCACAACAGTTGCACACTTTGACTAAGCTCTCGAGATCTTTGTATTCTGATGCTTCCAGGGCTGCCTCCTACATGCTGGCGTTCTCTGGTTTGGTGTTGCCCAGGGTGACTGAACACATTGTCCCATTTGTCCTTAATAAACTCTTTCAACACTTGTTTGAAACACAAGTGTCTAATATAAATGCACCTTTGTCTTAGAAGGAAAGACTCTAAGGTTCTCTTGTGTTTTAGGTCTTTCTTGTACTCTTGCAAGCATCAGAAAACACCGCGTCAATGTGGAGAAGTGCCTGTTGACGCCTTCATGGCACATCTCTGAAGTCAGGAGCCAATACGAAGCATGTTGCCTGCAGCTCCCTGTACAAAGGCTCCCTGCGTCATGTGCTGCATGGGAGTGACCTCACCAGCTGAGCAGAGCTACCGAACCAGTTACAGATGCAGTCTGACAGCCATAGAACAAACATGACTCATTTAAGAACATTCCCTGCCTTCCCTTTTAATAACTGGTTTCACCAAAGTCAGTAAAGTAGAACTGCAGGGAGAACAAAGAGTTCTTCAGTCAGCCCTGTGCAGCATTCTCGCACGGCACTTACTCCGCTGCAGGAGGATGTTTGACACGCGCTGTTTTTTGCAACAACTGTCCCTCTACAGCGATGCTCCTCTGACGACGTCAGAGCCCCCACAATGTCATGACCTCCAGCAGCAGATACTAATGCGCCAATACTAACAATACTAATACCAATACTAACAGATCTATGTCCTGGATTTAAAACCAAAAAGCTTTGAAAACACAAAATGTTGGTGTGTTGAGGAGAGGTCATCACCCCTGATGATGACAATAATAATTATGTGGAGTTGAGAACAGAGTTCTGCAAATAAGCAGATTTGTGTCTAGTTTGACCAAGCTATCAAGGCTNGGTTGTGTNACTTCACATCCAAGAGTGCTCAACTTCCACGCTTGGTTTTCTTAAAAAGGGGCTAAGAAATTAATTCCCGCTATGTCTTTGCTTCTCTGCCTTGTGGTGTGTCAATAATCACTTTGGTAAAGCTGTTTTTGAGAAAGTAGATAATAGAAATTATGTCAAGGTAAACTTTGAAAATTTGAACTTTATTTGTGAAATATTTTTGGTATTATAAAATCTCAACTCCACTGATGCCAACAACAACAACAATCTTTATATAAGTGGAACTAAGGCTTCATCTCAAATTAAGCTATTACAACATGCAAATAGCAGCATAATTTTCTGGACATGCAATACATCATTGCTCTTACTAGGTCTTCTCCTATTGTTTTGATTTGATTGTAGTGGACTGACCCTACATAATTAACTTGCAGTGGCATCCCAAGATGAAAACAACAGAGTGCATTCACTTCACTACTAATGGCTGTGTCTAAATGGGCACAGTGGAATTTTCAAGTATATTTTGTTAATGGTCTCCCTGCACAATTTGTTGTACAATAATCCACCACGTGGCTAGGGAAAGTTTGTTCAAATAGATTTGGCTTCTGTAACTGACATCCATGTTAACTCAGTGTGAATTACAAGATGCTCCATCTCAAGATTTGAGGCCTGGTGACTTCTAACGGCCTCCTGACATGTTGTGGAATGCCATGTCTCAGGTCTTGAGCACTGACCTGTATTTCTGAGGCACCCAAGTCCAAGCTTTAATGGTCAAGTCGGCAGTGATGTAATAGCTTTTAGACAGTGACACAATGCGCTTTAACTGCATTTCAGAGTTTGAGAAGGCGAGATGTTGTCTCAGTAGACAGGCAGTGTATGACAAGAAAAGTTGTTCATTGGTTATTAGGTTCCAGTGAAGTACAAAATCTGTAATTTTAAAACTGTCCCTTTTTTGGTCTGCTTTCTGATGTGCCTTGAAGAGCAGCACACGCATGCTCTCCGACTACGCCGAAACACCTCAAATTCTGCTGGTGTTCAGACCTATCTTGTTCCTTCTAGCGGCAAAGGCAAGGAAAGGCTTAAATTGGCCTGACTGATTTGTAAATTCTTTGCCTTGCAGGTAGGGACAAACTGACAGCTTAGTTTTAAAGTTGTTACGTTTTTAGTTTTGGTAAAGTTGCTTAAATGCCACAGTAAGTAACTTACTACATACTATACGTGGCAGGGGGGTGGAAATTCTGCTGAAACTCAAATTTGCATTCCATGCTGCAAGAAGAGATGTGCACATGCCTTGGACTAATTCACGTTAGAAGAGCAGAGATGATAAAACTTAGCAACTCATTTTGGTTAACAGCTGAAGTAGATTACCCTAGTGTTTAAATACAACTCATTAGGTTTAGTCAAAACACATGTTGGTTTTATTACTCCTCTTAACATGAGCCATACACAAACTAAAAAAGTAGATATAAAGTTTTTCTGTAGAGGGAAATTATTCTCTCTCTGGTAGTCACGAGCAGGAGAAGACCAAAGGAAATACTTCAGCAAACTTGCTAGGCACCAGCCGCTCAGGAGGGTACCAGCTGCAAGGACTGCAGTAGAGACCAGCCTGCCCAAAGCTGCTTTGTGCTAACGGGCTGAGGAACGTCCTCGCAGAGCGGGCTAAAGGCCTCAGCACTGACCGAGCAACTTGGGTGGGCTTTGCTTCTGCATGGAGCTCTGTACCTATCCAGGGAGTTCCTGGTATTTTAAAGCTGGCTTGAGTGTGTCTTCACAGGCTGTCCCTACAATGCAGCTGTACTCTAAGGCTGCCCCAAGTCGCTGTTTTCTCTGCACCGTATTCATTTAAAAAAGAACACGAATGCTATTACTGCATGAGAGGAACCAGCCTCCCTAACTAAGCACTGATTTTTTCAGTGTTAAATCAAGCCAGCAAAGGCTACCAGCATTATTAACAACAATAGCGGGTTAGCAATGCACTGTGAAAGAGCAGAGCTGGGGGCACAAAATAATCATCGTAAATTACCCAGATTGATAAAAGGGCTGAAAGGCAGCTGGATATGTTTTTCAGACCCACTAGAAAAAAAGAAAAGAAATCGTGATGCTTACTCAGTTTTCTACCCAGCCACCAAGGAAACCATGCGCCCCACAGCATTTTTATAATTGCCTATAGGAGGCATATTTCATGGCTCTGCTCTTTTGGCAAGGTAAGATTTCTTTCAATCTTCTTGTTTTGCTCTAACTACCCCTTTTTTCTCAGATATATTTCCTTAGCTTTCCTGTAGCGCAGTGCCTTAAGATGACAGCAAGCTTGCCTCTAATGAGCAAAAATTAGCTAATTGCTTAGGATTACTAATTCCTGCTTCCCTTTTATGCCCTTTAACATTTCTCCTTTAAGGAATGTAAGGGTTCTTTTTCCCTTTTGACTAAATTAATCTGCTTGTTTAATTTCTTCTATTGTGTAGTTACACAACAGAAGCATTGAATTCCAAAGTTCTCCTACTGCTAACAGAGTATCATGTTACAAGTGGATAGAATGTGTCTCATTATGACAATGAGTACTATATTTTAGTGGTTTTCTGTGTAAATAAGGCTCGTGATCACTTTGATTCTGTCTGCTTGCTTGCCTTTCCCCATTCATCTGAGAACTTCAAATTTATTGGCCAGGTCTACAAATGTGACAGACAGGAAGAAGTCCCAAGGATATTTCAGCTACATAATTTCCAAGAAATTATATACCTGGGGCATCAGGTAGATGAAGAAAGACTCCCTAGACCTTCAGTGAGGAAAGGACTGTAGTTAAGCTCTTATCAATTAAACACCAGATAATCCACAAATATGGGAAAGATTTCTGCTCTCTTTGTTTACGTTACTGTCTTCTTCGGAGCAAATTCCCAAAGCTATTTAAATCAATAGAATTTGTATCAGTCCTTCACTCCTTGGTGCTGGGGATCAATGACAGGGCGCAAAGTGAGCAGTCCTTTCTCTTTTTCTTTTGATTCCTTATCAGAAATTTCAGATCTTTTTATGGATATAATCCATGAAACTGCTTAGTGAAGTATCTTGAACTGACTTAGTCCACAAGGGACTTCTGCAGTGCCTGAAAGGCTTATTCAAATCCCTACTTTGTTTTCCAGTAGTGTGGCCAGGTACGTCAGGCTTCTCCTCCTGAAGCAAACTCAGCCAGTCAGTATACACCCTCTCCTGAAAACAAAACCAAGCTTCCACTGACTTCAGCAGCAGCAACGTTCAGTTCAAAACAGCTCACGTGTGAACTAATGCTGGAAAACTAATTGAGGCAGAACAGTAATGGGAAACTCAATCTGAAAATGAAATGTTTTTAATTAAGAGACACTCTTCAGAATTATAGAGAAAGAGGCTCTTTCTCGTTTAAAATTTGGCTTTTCCTTCCTCGCCGACTATAAATCACTGATCTATAATGAGTGTTCTTAGTAGAAGGAATGCCTGATTGTCTGGTTTAAGCTATGCCTGCGCAGCAAAGAGAGCTGTAGGTGTGTTGGAACAGTTTCTAGCTAGTCTGCTACTTAGCATCCAATTTCTTACAAATGTTTCTGTTATAATCTGCTGCTTAAAAATGAGGACAAATTAAGGAGGAAGTGTGCCTCTAAATTCTTTGTAGCTAAGAGCAGCAGTGTGACCCTGTGGCACAATGACTGGGAGCTTACCTGGGAACAAGAAAGAGCCCAGCTCCGATCCTGTGCCAAGACCTAGTCCAACATTTTATGTAATGACTTTTTAATAAAGATTGCATAAACGCTCACTGGTGGGAAAGCCAGTACACAGATCTTGTCTCTCTGTCCTTATGCTACTTTTAACACAAGGTGTGTGTCTCGTTCCATTTTTGCAAGAGACTGGTAACACTTCGTTCTACTGACGCGAGTCCAAAAGGAGACCATAAATGTGATGGAGGGCAGTAAACACACTTTAAACCAATTTAAACCAGTACCAAGAGTGTGCACAGGAATCCATGGTTGTGGAGAGTCAAGGGTTGGGATACACTGTGTTACAGGCCCAGCACCAGGTCATAGGCCTGGCTGCTTAGGTGTGTGTTGAGGAATCCAGGTGCCTGAAGGACATCTGCTACATGTGGCCACGTTTAATCCAGAAAGTAGCATGCCTCGGGTACCAAAAGCCGTGGAAATGCTATCCTGCTGTCTCGTTGCCTTTAAAAGAGCTGTCCCACGTCCTGTCCATGCCATGCACGGACTCAGAAGCGTACTTTCTCACCAAGGGATGGGATTCAGTTGCTTAACAGGCAGGAAACTAACTCGGAAAGCTTTCTGACAGATGAACAAATTGAACTGGCTCACTGAGGGGCCAAGGAAGTAGCAGAGTGGGCAAAAGGAAGGGTCAAGACCACATAACTATCAGCACATGGCAGCAAGATGGTAGTGGTGGCAGGGATGGGGTGAAGAGCAGCACTGCCTCTCCGCTTCATGAAAGCGAAATGTTAGACCAGCTCAGAAACTTTGTGAAAGCTGTCTTCGGGATCTAAGTCCGGATGGTTTTGAAGTGAACCCCTGCCTGATGTAGTCACTTCCTTTCAGGGCAGCAGAGGGTGTGTAAACCCAACACAGCAGGCAGGAATGAGGATGCACTCTTCTGTCTGGCATCTCTTACTAGCCCTCTTATGCTAGTCTAAGGACATGCAAATTGCATTTTAAGTGCCTAACTCTGTAACTGCATGTACAATAGGTCTTGGACCCTTGGTCCAACTTAAACCATGTTCTTCCATCCTGTTTTGTTTTGGCTTTTGTGCTCCTGCAGCTGTGATGTGATCCAACGAAAAACTTCTTTCATGGGATGTTCTCAGTCAAATCAGTTTCCTAATCTGGCTGGCAGTACAGTTGCATAACCTCTAATTTTTAACTCAGTGGAGGTGGTAGGACTGTTCCTTCTGACGGATGTGTAAGGCCTTTGATCACCTTAGGCAGACTGTGAAATCACAAACCAGCGCCCTCCGAGTTATACTGGAAGCTTAAACCCCCTTTTCAGCACTGTGGATTCAATTTCAGGCTCTCTTCAGCGTTCTGTGAGGCTGACTGCAGAGAAATAGTTGCCAATACACACTTAACAGCAGGATCCCAAATCTGGAGTGCTCAGAGATGTATTTTGCTTCTGAAATCATGTTAACGGACTTGGGGATCAACACATGAAGTTACAGTGATGAGACACCCCTTCCATTTGTATCCTTCTAATCATTTTGAAATAGAACAATTCAGGGCTCCTTCATGTGTCACTGTTCAAGATACTTGGAACTTACAATTACACTAAAGCTGCCAACAGAAACTGACTTTAATAAAAATAACTAGAAAACCGTAAGAATAGGGACAGAATGAAAAACGATATTCCCCAGAACTCTTTAGGAAAAGTTTTCTGGCTGCAGGACAGCCATACACCCATCCTTGCAAAGGCTGTCTGAGCTGCAGCACTTATCAGGAACTTGCTGCCTGAGTTGGAGTTCTTCATCACTTTTGTTACGTTCCTTTACATTTTAATCAAAGAGTTTTCAAGACTGTATGGATATTGCTATCTTTCTGCTTGTTATGGTTTGTTCCTACACTTTGTAATGCTTTCAGAAAAACCTGTCCATATATTCACTGGTAACGAGGAAAGTGGTTTTTTTCCGTCCCTCATCCTTTGTCTGTACAGACAGGAACAGTGACGCCTTTAGCTCATTAGCAAAAAAGCCTTTCCGGATCTTTGCAAGAATCAATGACTCCTAGCGTCACTGCAAATGATGAGTAATTAGACTTAGGAAATGAAGAATTATATGTGGGCTCCAGCTGCAAAATATTGATTTTTTTTTTGTTTTTTTGAGCAATATACAGTTCCATCAGTGCTGCACTATAACTTACAACAGGTAACTTCTGCAAGTGGACAAGTCGATAGGGAAGCATAGTGACTTGAAAAAGACGAACACTCTTTCTTTAACGGTAAGCAAACCCAAGCAAGCAATCCTCAGACAGCCTTTCAGGAAGTCTCCAATTCACTTCTTTTTCCTTCACATTGAAAGACTTGATTCTTTCTCCCCCCCAAATGCTGATACTGTCAATATGCTGCTGCTTATCAGAACTGATTGAAATACTTTGTTAAGCAAAAATTCTGGTTTTTTAAGTGTGCTGGGAAAAGGTTCAGCATTTTGTGTGTATGTGTAAAGTTCTGGTAATATTGGAAAGTGCGAGAAGCAGGGGGAGTTTCATAAAAAGAAGCTTTTCAAAATGACTTTTTTTCCACATAAAATCCTTGCAGGAAAAAAAAAGAAAAAAGAGAAGGCCCAGTTCTACCAATTTATCTTTTGTGACTTCAGAAAGATACTATGCTGGAAAAAAAGCTAGGCAAGGAGGAGGTTCAACAGCACGGGGAAACTACATATCAGCAGTGCGGTTCGAGCAATGCGAGTTGTGCAGTTAAAAGAAAATGGCAAGGCCCAAACCTGCCTGCATATGGCTGGACCCTGCTGCAGGTGGCCTGCTGTCTCCCATGGTGTTTCGTACAGACAGGTATTTGCCGTGCAAAACCAAATGAGGGAGCCAGGTAGAATTTAAGGCAGGACAGTGCCCACCTCACCAACCAAAATCCGCTTTGGATGAATGTTAGTGTGAGATGTGGTGTGCTACATGGTGAAACAGATGTAAATAAAGGGCTTGCTTTATATGGGAATGTTTTGTTCTCACCATGTTCCAAGAGTTACAACTGAATCGGAAAAAAAATAAACAAAGCTGGAAAAAACCCACAACCATTTTAATGTTTTTGTTACAATCTTTTTTTGTGTACGCACACACAAACATATTTTACTCATGCTGCTATTAAAACCCTTATGCTGTAGCTACTTACTAGGTAGAGTGACCTTGAAATCAGAACAAACAATTTTGTCCTGTAGCATTTTGTAATCATTTTCTTTTCCTTTGTTTCTTAGCAGATGAGCCGTTGAGTCAGTAGTAATATTAACTCCTCCAGAAGCCATGCGTCTGCCTTCTTGTTATCTCATAGTGGTGTTGCCTGGAATAATTTCTATCTATACATGTGATTGCAAATTCTGGAAAATTGGCACAATAGAAAAATTTGGACTGAACTGGGAACTGGAACTGGGACTGAAGATGCACAATCGTATTTTGAGTAACACTGTTTTCCCCCGTTTTTGGTAAATTAAACAGAAAGCTATAAACACTAAAAGGTGGTGGGGATAGAACTTAAAAATTATTCCTGTAAGCTTGATTGAAATTACTGTCTAGTATCCTTGTAAAATACACAGAACTAAAGTAATGCCTCTGGTAGTCACTAGGATGGAAAAAAGGTACTGGCTGTATCCGGTGTGGTGACTACCGTTCGCCTGCTAGAACGGGCATGCTCTGCTATCGCGATGAGTGTGTCTCCTACTCTGCTTGTTCTGGAAACCCACTCCTCTCTAGTGCAGTGCCACCTTTTGCCTCCAGCTCCTCATGCTTGCACTCTGATGGGGCGGGGGAGTCCTCAAAGTTTTGCCTTGGTTGACGTGCCAAGAGGTATAGCCTTTAGCACACAGCCAGATGGGTATTTTTGGCACATGATATGAAAAACAACAGCCCGTGATAACCAGGAACGTCATTCTACATCACTCCAACCCAATCAACCCTAAACCAGAGAACTTTAACAGAAAAGACGATGGAATTTTGGATGTGAAGTCCTAACAACAAGTTGACCAAACTAAACAGAGAACATCTAATTAGGATTAGTTTTTAAATTAGACTCCTCAGAGGAGTGCAAACTAAGAATGGGATCCCGATAAGCTGACTTGTGCATCGCAACAAATCCAGTTGCAGAATCTGGTCCTAATGCTTCCGGCTGCCCATCCCCTCTCCTCTCCAGGAGTTAAATACTCCACAGTGCTCTACTCACAGGCTGTTTCTGTAACAGTCATAGCTTAAATATCTGTGTACCTAATGGACTTATCCCTAACACCACAGTGAGGGAGGGAAGCGGCATTAACCTCATTTTGCAGATAAACATTGGAAGCCCTGATGGCTCGCTGCTGTGTGACATCCTATGGGGCAACTGCATGTATGCAGCGAGTGTAAAAACGCCGCTACGCCAGACGGCTGTGTTTGCACCAGTCCTCACGGAGCTTTGGCACATCCTCCGCTCCTTCTTTGCACAGCCACGTACGGTTCTGAAGATGAAGGAAATTCAGAATGTGGATAAGTCGTCGTTAACTTCCTGGCTGCCGCTGGCTCTGCTGGGCCTCGGAAGGCGCGGCGGCCAGCACAGTGCCAGGCAGCTCACTGGACTGGGCTGCAGCGGGCAGCCTCACCGCTGCGCTGCCGCAGCTCGGGCCTCCAGTGCGGGACGGCACAGGGGCCTGAGCAAAAACCTGAGGGACCAGCACCGCGAGAAACTTTCGAACTTTCTGTTTGTTTATTTTTACTGTGGGATGGGAAATGTCAGTACTCTCCGTTTTGCCTGAACAGAAGGAGGAAAGGTTTAATTTTTTGGAATAAAGATGAAAGATTGTTTCTTGTATGCTTGGAAAGTAACCCTATGGTAACCAGCGTGCCAGGAACGCGTTTCCCCCAGCAGGACGGGACACACCTCCGGTGCCTCGGGACCTCCGAGTCTCCGCGGTGCCAACCGCCTGCCCCGGCGCCAGGAGCAGCCCCACGCTGGCGGGCCCCGCGGCCCGACCCCTCGGCGCGCCGGGCGGGGTCAGCCTCGACGCCTCCGGGCGTGCACCCGGCTCCGCCCTCACGGCAGGGC
>Ga0065711_1040640_pt1 | contig 16801 bp, 12 predicted proteins | sample Hoacrofraction12_FD_59098 | JGI IMG/M metagenome (GOLD analysis project Ga0065711, IMG submission 59098) | Hoatzin crop microbial communities from Cojedes, Venezuela - Epithelial fraction 12 v2 (version 2) | ecosystem: Host-associated > Birds > Digestive system > Esophagus > Crop | place... | reverse complement strand
CCCCCGCGTCCCGCGGCCCCGGCGGGGCGGGCTCAGCCCGGCTGCGGCAGAGCTGCGGGGGACCCCGGGGTGCTGCACTGCCAGGTCTGGGCGGGGAGGTGCGGGAACAGCGCGTTTCCAACGAGGAGAGATCGTCCCTGCGGGAAGAGGAGGGACCAGAGCGGTGCGGGACAGCCTGCAGCGCTGCGGGAGGAGCCGCTTCCCGCCCCGAATGGCGCAGCTCGACCCGACGCGGCCTGGGTAGAGCTGGAGGCGAGACTGGTGCCGGGGCGGGGGGGCAGCGGGGAAGGCTGAGCGTCTTGAGGATGCGAAGCCCCAAACCTCACCCGAGCAGACCCCGGGGCTGGGGGCGCAGCTCCCGCTCTGCCGGGGGGGCTCCAAGCAGCCACCGAACGCCCACCTGCACCTCCACCTCGGGGAGCTCCCGGGGGGCCGTGAGGGGCAGGGGACAGCCCTGGCTTCGCGGGGCACACAGGCGTGCCCACCCACAGCCCTGCCCAGCCACCTTCTCACCAGCAGAGACCTGCAGAGCCACGGCCGGGGGGAAGCCCGACACTCCGTCCTCCTCCCCACACCCACCCCAAGGCCCCGGGCTCTTCAGGGTCAACGCGGTGACCGAGCAGCAGCAGGCAGGACCCGGCCACGGAGAGGGGTGGCAGGGGGGCTTGCAGACATTGCTCCTCCACATCATTGCCGCAGTCCTCATCCCAGTCGCCTGCGGGGAGGCAGGACTCAGGGCCCAGCACACGGTGAAGCTTGGACTCGCTAGCACACACCAGCACCGTGGTTCTGGAGCTCCCAGTTGCCAGCCCTGGTGGGGCAAGAGGAGCCTGAGCTCACCCGTGGCCACAACAGCATCGTGGCTCTGCAAGAACCCACAAGACAAGGCAAGTGTTCAAGCTTTAAAACTTTATTCAAGCAGACAGCAGATAACCCAGAAACAGAGTTTCAGGCCCCACAGCGCTTAGATGCCCCCTTAGGGCACGGCCTCCCTGCCTCCCAGCAGCAGCCATGGGTCGGTGCTGCCCAGCCAGGAGCCAGGCCTGCTCTCTCTGCTGGCTGTAAAGCGCGTGGTTAAGCCTGACATCGAGATGCATGCAAACACTACAGTGAGGACTCCCAGACAGCAGGTCTTAGATGCCATCCAGAGAAGTGTCACCAGGAAACAGTAACACAGACAAACATGCCTCGGAGACAGCAGGGTAGTTAAGGAAGAGCAAGGAGTTGCAGGACCCTGGGCATCAGGCTTCCAGAAAGACTGATGAAAATCCAGCACCAAGCTCAGTCGCTGGGCTGGGGGCTCATCCTTGGCCGTTCCGTGTGGAGGCCCAAGTCTCTGCTCCAGCTGAACGACGTTCTTTCCCCCAAGGACTACTGCTGGGGCTCGGGTCGCTCGCTTGGTTTGGGTTCAAACACCAGCTCAAACTGTTTGCAGGGCACAGGGCTGGTGACAGCCAGCCAGCCGCTTTCTGGGCACAGGCAGCAGGGTTTAGCAGCTGCCACGCAGCAGCCCTGTTCAGCTTCAGGTCGGGGAGGAGAGCGGCTCCATGAGAAAGGTGCCACTGATCTCCCCACCCACCCATCCAGGAGGCAAGACTGGAGTTTCCAGCGAGACCTGAGGAGCACGCAGCTTCCCACACATGCACACCAGCACAGCCCCAGTGCCAAAGCAGGCCAGCCCCTTCAGTAGTACACGCACCCGCCCGGAGCGATGGCCCGAGCCCTCCAGGCAGCAGCAGACCCAAGCCCTACATTCACCTGTAATTCCTCAAGTCTTTGTAACTGATTTGAAGGAAGTTCACTAAATCACAAAGCACACAGTCTAACTAGCCTAGTTTCCACTAAACATTCAAGCACCGGTCCCGTGACCGGCGGCAGGAAGCCACTTCAAGACAGCACAGCTATTCAGAACAGTTCAGCCTACTGAGAAGGTAGAGTAGGGAAGTACACAACAGACCGAAGTTTGTATCTGCATCACCACCAGAGAGTGAAAAAATAGGACTGCAGGAAATTGATCCATGTTAGATACTAACCATCAAGCTTCGCAGATGACATTGCATGATAAGCATAGAACAATTATGGGAAACACTGTCCCCGATAATTACGTACACCCATAGTGCAACATATGGAGGTCACTGCCTCCGATATAACACCGTGGTAGGCAAAAACTACCTTGTTCTTTACACATTATGGAAGACACTGCCCCCGATAATGTCACTTAGGTTTCATGATACATAAGGTCTGGAAGTTTGCAGGAAGCTGCCATTTAAAAAAAAAAAATATATGTAATTGGGCCAATGCCTAATTGTAGGTAGAAGTTTGTGTGTGTGCTGCCACGGGTGGAGCTCGGGCTACGCAGCGAGCCCCTCCACGGGGCCAGGAAGGAAGCTGCGCTCCCCACACAAGCACACGGCATCCAGAAAGGGGGGCAAAGGAGTCCGCAGCCCACAGAGGAACGCAGACACCACAGGGAAGCCAAATTTATCGAATTTGAGTTTCTACTCAGGTTGTCAGCATTTCAAGGATCATTTTGGAGTGCAACCCAGAGACTTGCTACCAGGTTTACACCTTCAAGTTTCTTCCAGAGGGGTGTTTTTGCCACAGAAAGCTTAATTGCTAGTTTTCAAACACTTTTTTTGGAGGGGCCTGTTTAGATTACTTTAAATGCAAAGTTCCAGTATCATGTTTGATTGTAATAGCAGATGCTGCTTTATTCAAAAACGACAGTATAACTGTCATAATTATGGAAGGCACTGCTTCCGATAATTATCTTCTATAAAAAAACACACCATTTATAGTGAACGCTGTCACTGATAAATAAATAAACAAATAAATATCTCAGTGCCAAACAAGAGCCATCCTGCAAAATGGTATCAGTCAAACAGGGTTTGGCCAGCAAGAGACTCGATTTCACAAAAGGCCCCAGAGCAGTAAGGTCTGAAGTGCCAGTCTAGAGCCATTCACTCAATGCCGCAGGACCTGCTGAGGTGCCAGCTAAGGGTACAAAGCGGGTATTAGGTAATCTTTGGGTCATTTTCCCTGGGTATCGAGACCTGCCTCAGCAGAAGCAAGCCTCCAAGATGTCATTGGGACCCTGCTGTTGAGTAAAGGCAGGCCGGGCACTTCAGAGCTTGCCGATAATCCAGCACTTGCGGGCTATTACTACGTTGTTTTATTTTTGAACTACAGGTTGGTCTCTGCAGCTCCCTGCCAGAGAAGGAATCCTCATTACAAGCATTAAGAGGAATCCTTCCCTATCTCGTCACTTGGTTTAGGGGGCCCAGCAATTAAAACCCTAAATAGATGCAGCACCTCCCCACTCAAGGTACCGGTTCAGGAGCCACCTGAGCTGTTAGTTCTTAAGCATACTGGAGGGCAAGACCCACAAGCAGCTGTACGTGACTGGTTTGGACTGTGGTCAGATGGGAGCCTGGTCAGAGGAGATTTCTTGGTAATCTTGGTACCTGCTTTAAAACTGCCTCCTGTGAATTTGTCAAGGTGAGATTTAAATTTTATGCTCAACTTTGGTCAAAAAAGATTTGTTGCCAGAAATTCTACAGACAAATAATGCCATGCTAGGGAGTGGGTTTCCCTAATCCTGTACCTTAACCAGGTGTTTGCCGTGTCTAGAATTCGTTGTCTGTATCCCAGATATCACCCACTAATGCATTGGCAGCCCCTTTAATGGTCCAGGTCGCCAGGGCCAGCTGCTCTTTCAGCTTATTCACATCCACGGTGTCCTTGTTGGTTCTCAGCAGCTGCAGGTTCTCCAGCAGACTCTGCAGGGTGTGGGAGCCTTTGCCGAAGAAGATGTGGCGAAAGGGAGCATCTTTTGGCGAGAGGTATGGGGAGAGGAAGTCATACTCCACCTGGAGCAGAGGTGCAAATTTAGTGTTATATTCTTACATTCCAAGTTTTTCTTTCCTGCCTCATCACGAGCTCCCAACCCCTGATCCCCACCCAGCCCTTTCCCACAGCAGCTCTGCAAGGGCCAGACCCTCTCCTGACAGCAAGCACAGAAGTCAGCCATGCTGACACTAATCAAGCAGAGGAGACAGCAGTCTGCACAGTGCCCACGGCTCCTAAGAAACAGGAGCATCCCAGCCAGCACTCTCTTCCTTCGTGAAGGGAAAACCAGCTGCAGTTGCCCACCTTCATGATCCTGTCATTCAGGGCTCTGCGGATGACCTTGTTTTCCCTGTCGCTGTTTGCGATGTCTCTTCTCAGTGCATCTGTAGCTCGCTGGAAGTCACCACGGGCAAAAAACAGCCAGTTCAAGGTCAGCCCCAGCGCCTGTGAGGGAGGAGGTCTTAGCAAACCTGATTTTCTTCTTTTGCTGCTCTCTTACCAAGAGAAAGTGTTGGGTTTTTTTTTTTCTGCCAGCCCAACCAAGCAGCAAAGCAAGTTTCTGGGAAGCTCTTCTGAGGTCACTGAGCTCAGTGACGTGATGTCTCCCCACCCACAGTTTCTTGAAGGCTTTCGGCAGTGCAAATGAGATGCAAAGCTGCACTCTGCTGTGAACAATAACCAGAAACCATCCACATCCGTTTCCTCAAGAGGTCGTCTCAGACAGATTAGCTAAATCTGCCTGCCACAGCTACTCTGCCTGCACTGCTCTATTAGGAACATCAATTCAGGTCATATCTTGCTACACTGTCATGCCCAAAAGGACAAAGATGTCCACTCTTTTGTATTCAATGGAAGCAGAACCGTATCAGCACATGGCCCTGTAACAGTCTACATGGATTCAGTGCACTCAGAGCCTTTCTTACCTTCACATCTCGACTATAGGTCAAAAACTTCTCCTGGAACACAAGCAGTTCTTCACTGTATCTCTCAAAGTCCAGGAAGAGCTCATGATCATGGGTCAGCCTGAGAGCTATTTGTCCAGCAACTTCTGCGGCAGCACGCATGAGATCATACAACTTGTCAGTCTTCTTCAGGTTCTCCACAGTGTCGTCAGTAGTGCCCAAGTAGGGATATTCCTTGTCTTTCTGCAAGAAAGAAGGCACTGAAGTTAGGCAAGACTGCTGCTCCAGCTAGGATTTTTCACCTACCACTACAGTTTCCTTGTTAATTCCACCACATCCCATCTCCTTGTACTGCTAGGCAGCAAGACTTGAGTGACAAAACCTCAAAGCACAGGGGAAGGGAACAGAGCTCCTGCATCTCATCCCTCAGTTTCCAGCGACCAGCAAGATGCTCTGCTAGTTTGTTACACCTAAAGACACACAAACTTCTTCCCCCTCAGAGCTCACCCCAGAAATGCAGGCGGGCAAACCCCAGCACCCAGTTTGGTATGTGCTGGCAGCACCCTCCAACCCTTCTTGGCAGGAGAACTCCATGCTTTCTGTGGAACCAGTCTGACACTAACAAAATCCAAACATTCATAAGCAGAGGAAACCGATATCATAAAGGCTCCCAAGCTGCATGCCTGCAGTAACAGAGCAGGCTGCTTGGCTAATGCCATTTTTGCTAGTCCCAAGCTGCAGCAGCAGACCTGAGCAGTCTGAGTTAGTGCTTGCTCTGGCCAACGGTTCAGCTCTGCTTGCTGACCAGCAGGCTGTGGTAAAGTTTCACTGCAGCACCAACAGCTCAGTGTCTTTTTAGTGCTTTTAGCTACTGAATCATTGACATCTGAGCCTCTTCCAGAAGAGGGAGTGCCCCCTCTCCCAACAAAACACGAGCGTTCAGAACTCTGGGACAGAGACCATAGGGCAACCATGCCCCAGGAGCAGCCTTCACAGCAAGTACTGCCAGTGCCACCGGGTCCAGAGGCTGCATCTCCTCCCGCAGAGAGGTTCCTGCCCAGAGTGTGAGCTTGGGACAGCACTTTGCAATCTGCTCTCCAGGACGGCAGGGATCCTTACAGCACTTTCCATGGAACCAGTACACCAGGCAGGCAGACAATACTTACGTTGTAGAAACCGAAGGAAACCACCGGGATTCCCGAGTAGGCCAGGAAAGGGAACGCTGCATTATCCAGACCAAGGGGAACACTGCAGAAGACAATTATTGAGTAGTTACCAAATGCTTTGGACATCCCAGGAGAAAACCCCTACTCAAAAGCCCTAGAGCTGAAGCTCTGAGCCAACTGGACTACCCTGTCTACACAAGACCGGTTTTGGCAAGGACTCCCAGCGAAGTGCCGAGGGCTGCTTGTCCATTTCCAGCCACTGGTCTTCGTACAAGGCTGTTCTTGCCCTACACACAGGTGTCTGGGCTGCCTACAGGCAGCACTAAGCCCAGCTAGTGCTGTACTGTTCAGCCTTTACCTGATCCCACTGCAGCAGGTAAAGCCTGCCCCAGACAGCAGCACAGAACTCCAGCACAAAGAGTGGAAGCCATTTAGTCTGTTCCTTTCTGGCAATTTGCTTTCCTCAACAGCAGCGTGACGATACTTACACTGTTTTTACCCAGTCAGAGCCAACTCTGTCATACAGGCTCCCCGAATCCTTTGTTGGGTCCTTCACCTGCAGAGGGATGACAGTCAGTGCACTTGTTCTGACCTCTGCTTGGGCTTTCAGGTCCATCCTGGAGCTTGCATTGCTGTGCAGATGCCAGAGTCAGGTGTGCTCCCGTGACCTTTCTCCACACGGCCATGGTTCATGCGGGACAGGCATTCACCTGCTGCTGAACTGTGGCATTTGCCAACTTTGGATTCTGCATGCACGGACCGCAATTCGTAGAGCCCAGCTGACTTCAGACAGGGCCCGCCCGAGTATCTCAGCCCCTTCTGCTAAATGGGGCTTTCTCCTCAGGAAGTGCCAGCTGGGTAAAGTGACCCAGCACAGCTCTTACTGCTTTCAGTTCCTCTTTAAAACCACAGCCACCTTGATTAGCCTGAGACCCTTCAACTCACCCCCTTCATAGTTCTCTCCAGCAATGTGTACAGCAATGGGCTAGCAGAAATCTTCATGTCACTGAAGCCTGCAAAAAATAAAGTGTTTGACATGCTGGCACAATTAGCCACTACCGCTAGAGCTGTTCGGCCCTGTGACTGAGCAACAAGTGGTCTACTGCTTGTTGCCAAAGGACCTTCAACAGACACAGGATAGTCTACTGAGACCTAGCAGAGCTGCCTCCTTCAGCTGACAACAAAAGAGTAAATGGCGTCACACCGGTCTTCAGCCAAACACCCAGCATCAACCTCTGGCACATCCCCTAAGCCCCATTCCTAGAGGTTAAGGGACATCTGTCAAGCTATTCTGGTCCCACCCGGTTTCAAGAAACTTAAGATTAGCAGGTTACCTAGGACTGCAGCATCCAAGTTAATGTAAGTGAAGGCTTTGGCATGCAGTGTGGCAGAGTACCCCTAGAAGAAAACAAGTATTTTATGATGAGCAGTAGCAGTGCAACACCAGGACGTATAATCCACAGGAGCAGGAAATCACAACTGCGCAGTCATCACGCAGATGTCTGTCAAAGAAACAGTACCTCCAGCCATTCAGTAGCACCGACAGCTCCGTACTCTCCCGCACTCCAGCTAGCAAAGATGATGCTGCGCCTTGGTTTGTAGCCATCTGCAAACAGAGAGAGACTGAGATGTCTGCCCTCCCCCGGAGATGTAGAGTAGCACTGAGGGCCCGGGGTGACGAATCACCCCCTCCTCAGACAGAGCTGAAGCATTCTGGCTGCTGCAGACAAGTGTGCACACTAGTGGCTACACAGACGCTGTACCCTGTCCCGCCATGCTACAGAGTACGGTGCAGAAAAAGCACGCTGTCTGCATTTCCCCCCTTTTTTGCTTAGCTGCCTGAGCCCAAAATTAACGCTGCAGACAAGAGCACTCACACTAAATGCCACCATGCAGCTCCCACCACTCCAGCTGGTCAGCTACTTCAGTGCTTTCCCACCTTCAGGCCTGGCTGTCCAACAGACAGCTCAGGCTTGAGGTTTACATCGTGTTATCCAAGGACACTCTTTCACTCAAGCCATACCAGATACAAGCAGGCAGTCCCCTGGAAGTGAGCGCTCACTGCAGACAAGTTGTGTATGTTGGACAAGTCATAGCTTTTCCGGAAGGTTTGGCAGATTCCCTACACCTTCTCAGAGGACTATTTTGCAAGTAGGCTTTCCAATGTTAACACGCACAGAGCTAAACCTGCATCATCTTCCAACCCCCCATGCTTTCATACACAAATATCTACCTTTTTTCACTATGTCTGAGATCACACGGGCAAGTTCCAACAACATGGCAGTTCCAACACCAGCCTTGGCCGCTCCTGGGCCCCAGGAGTCTCTCTGGGCTCCGATCACAACATACCGATCTATAAAGGAGACATCAGGATCTGAGCTGCAAGCTTCAGGTTGCAAACACCATCTATCAGAAAAGCAGCTTTGAGCTTCTGTACTAGGAACAGAGTACGGAGTCTAACCCCTGAATGCGGCACACTGCTGGCTTTCATTTAGCCTTTCCCTGGCAGCACGGTTCAGCTTTCCCCTTGACCCTTAGGCAAGGGTCTTGGTTCTGCTGAGGAAGTGGCTGTCTCTGTCTGGGAGCAGCTGTCTTGCTCTGATGATCACGACTGAGCCACAAGGCAGCTGCTGTTACCTGGTTCTTCAGATCCCTTGACAGCACCAAAGATGTTCAGAATCTTCCTGTCCACCATGACGTTGTTCACACTCAGTTTCACTGTCACCTTGCTCATGTTGGTCAGCATCACCTTACATCCCAGGACCCCACCTTTCCACTCTGAAAGGCACTCCTCTCCATCCATTTTGCTGAAGGAAAAGAGAGATCCTTTGAACTCATTATCCAGCTCTGACCTCATTTAGCTGTCTTGTAAAAAAAGCAAGCCTACAACTGCAGATGCAGTCTTCTTCAGGGCCTGTTCAGGAAATAGCTTGCAGTCCTGTCCCATTATGCAGAGAGAGGTAGGATGCAGAGGCCAAGAGGAAGCCAACTCTAGACTAGATTAAGATCAGTCTTGAAGACTTAAGACATAAGCGACATTTCTGCAGTCAGTTGCAGTCAGTGCTCCCTGCGACACACAGCAGAGAGCAGCAGAGAGCTCCCTGGGCTCACAGCACCTCAGCACCACCCTCACCCTGCAAGCGCCTAGCCTGCAAGCCAAGAGGAACAGTTACCTGAACAGCTTGCCAACTGCTTGGCTAGAGATCGTCTGAACAACAATGTGAGGTAGCCCAGAAGATTCCACTGGTGGGAACTGGGTATGGTTGAAAGATGGGAAGCCTGGGGTGAAAGGGTCTCCAGTTCCAAGGTGGGCCTGCGAAAGAATAGCAAGAGGAGTCCTTAAGTCTCAGAGGCGCCCAGTAATTTACATCTACACAAGGGCATGAAGCTCAGCCAGAGGCCTGCAGAAGGACTGCTACAGTCTGCAGTCCACAGCGAGAAGTGTTGAAGAACAACGAACAGGGGAGCCAGTCGCATACTCACATGTCCGAAGGGGACAAGTGTATCTGTGTTGCTGTAACTGTAGGGGTCCAGGTACATCAGTGCACCGACCGCTCCTGCCTCTTTGGCATTCGCAACCTGAAGCAAAGAGTAACATTAACTGCACATCTGCAGTGTAAGCAAGGGGAGTTAAGGCAAATACACAGAGTAATGGTGTGAAGGGTTGTGCTCCTCAGTCCCCAACTCCACAAGAGATTTTAACAGCTACCTGACAGCAACAGACACACAAGGAAGCTGAATACCAGCAGCTCAGTCCTACTTCAGGCAGAGCGTATCTAACACCCCTTTGAACAGTTAGGGCACTCCAGGGTTAGCATCTCACCCTACGACTCCTTCAGCTCACACTTGCTCCTCAGAGCAGCTTAGAAGAAAGACATTATTTAATTTTGATTATGCTCCATCTGTTTTCCCAAGATTAGGTTAGTCTCAAGACAAGATAAGCAGCCACTGGATACTCATCTTCACGTGCAAAATGGAAGCAGAGTAGCCTAGTCAGGTCTCTGTTTGATACACCTATAACCTAGCTGTCTTTGGTATGCCACCAGTACAAACACTCTTGCAAGGCTAGACACCAGGTGGAAAAGTAGAAAGGAGACTGGAAGACCAGTGAGGACCCCTTGCAGAAACGCTTTTCAGCTCTGCCTGTGATACATGCAGACAGGGAGAGTCTGACTGGAAAGAGTCCTCTGTCCCAGCCTCCCCCGGAGCACGCATCTGAGGAGCAGCTCTGCGTCAGACCCAGAACAGGCGTATGTACAGAAGGACTTGGATCCTTTAGGCTGCTTGGCTATTTGGTTCTACTCGCTACAGAGTGAACCTTCCAGCAACAGGCAAGGCAGCTGACTGGGCACGCAGTGCCAGCACCTTCACTTCGTCAGAGCAAAGAGTCAGCACAGCCCAAGTGAGACACTGTAGCCAAGCTCTGAAGGTATCTGGCTGCAGCAACAAGGGGTGCTCTGGAGGCAAAAGCTGCTCTGCTTCTAGCAGCCCCACAGCTGCACCTAGCAATACCAGCCAGCTCTGCGTTCTGCAGCCCCCAGGCTGCCTCCCAGCTCCATCACTCCAGCTGCTTGGCTGTCCCAGCCAGAGTGCCAGAGGCCAAGAAGAACGCCACCATGAACGGTAACCAGCTCCGTTCAGTCTTGGTGTCCAGACCTGCATATGGAGGCTTAGTGCAAACAAGCAAGACGAGACCTGCAGGGACAAGCCTACATACACGACTTCTACAGACCTGAACTGAGGCACAGAGGTGTGTCTTCAAGAGGAGAAAGTGCAGCTTTCTGCTGCCAAGTTTGGTGAAGCTTTGTGACAGACTGCTTACCTTCTCGGCAAGTGTTATTTTTCCAGCTCTGAAGATAACTATAGTTCCATTCAGTGAAACATCCTGCTTCTGTATCTTCTGAAAATCAGCTTTCAGTCCATAGTTCACATACACCGGTTTGCCCTGGAACAGAAACAGTGGTTATAAATGCAGCAGTCCTGTGTCAGTAAGATACTTGAAACAGCCTACATAGCCACAGCAACAGCGACTCCCGTTAGCAGCAGGGAGCTCAAGCTCAGCCATGTAAACTCTGACCACATGCACCATACCTGTGGGAGCAGCACTTCTGTCAAGGTCCTTGTCTAGATCCCAGCAGAGAAGCTTGAACAGTTACTTTTGCATCTTGCTGAAGTACTAAAACTATGTGGAGCCCATTCCTCACCCCACTCTCTCCACCACAACCCTCAGCTCTCTAGCTGGGGAGGGCTTTATACAGCTCGTATCTTGAAGCGACATATTTTGGACATTGCCGCCTGGTCAAGCATGCAATCACATTTCGAGGATCTTTTTGGAGTCACTTACAGTAACTGAGCCACTCTTGCTGTATGCCACATACGCATTGGGACTCTCGAGTTTCTCTTCTTTACCATCTTCCACAATAGACACTTCGTTGTTGTTACTGTTAAATGTAACAAGACAGTGTTTATGTATGAAAGAACATAACTCCATATTTAAATAGCTCCCATATTTGAATCTCTGCCCTAGCAATTCTGATCAAGCCAATGCAGAGCCTGAAACAGGCAGACTCCGCCCAGTACTTCTGTGCAAGAATCTCCGGGGTTGTTCAGAGACATTAATGAAGGCTAATTTCCAAGACAAGCACCAGAAAGGATCTGTGCTTCCAAATCTTAGTCCCCTCCTAAGAGGAGCTAAGCAAATTCATTTACCCTCCTGACGAGAAGTGGCCAGTAACACAGGAGGGTACGAGCTGTCAGCCAACACAACGCCTGTAGATACCCTCCTGAGCTACTACAGGAGCCACTGCCAGGTCTGCAATGCTTGTTTAGGTGTCAAGACAGTCACCCACACCAACAGTCTGAGACACAGGAAATTTGCCCTTCAGCTGAGTTTTTACTCGTTTGTTTTCTCTCCACTTTCTAAGCATGCTTGGAGGAAACAGCTGTCCCAGGAAAAATCCAGAGGGCTGCTACCAGACCCTCTGGATTTAGAAAGCCCGAGGAGACAGGAGCAGCTATTGCTTAGCTGGATTGAGGCCTTCTTTGGAGAGGGGTAACTGGCTCACAATTTTAGCACTGCTTTCAACAGAAATCATGTGTTTGCTCAAGACTACAGATATCCATGCTGCAAAGAAGAGATCTGCATCTCTTCATTAACGTACCTGCCTTTGACCTGCAGCTTAATGTAGTGCTCATCGTTCCATACTTCATCCAAGAGGAAGCTGCTGAACTGATCGTGAATGTAGCTGGCAATCATCTGATCTTCACTCTGTCCAGCTTCGAAGGAGTACTTATCTGCTCTCTGCCTGTAGGTAACAGATGTATAGCTTAGGTAATACACCAGGTTGCACTGCAGTGCTCCAGCCTACAAACTGAAGTTGGATGGGCCACTTAAGCCCACTTTAACCACATGCCACCCCACACCATCTTTAAGGCCCTTGTTCTCCAAAGGAGCTCAAGTTCTGCTTGCAGGCTGTGCCTCTCTCATAGGTGTAGCTAAGCTTTCTGGAACTGTTACCTCAAGTTGTCCTCAAGATGTTTGGCTAACAGCTTATCCGACAACAGGGTTCTGAGATCAGGCCAGTAGAAGACAGGCGGTCCAGGAACCTCTTCTTCCTCAGTTTCATCATCGTTTGCTAAGTAAGATGCAGTAGGAGTCGTCTCACACTTGCCACTTCCGTCCAGACACCTGCTAGCCTTCTGCATTCGTCCACGATAACTCAAGTAGCCGATCAGAAACCCTACAGATAAAACAGGTATTTCTTTGTGCTGCAGAAAGATGACTAAGCCAGCCCCACACCATACAAGTACATTCAAAGCAGTTTTGGGGTTAAGGTGCATCTCTGCTCTCACACCATTTCTGACAAGCTGGCATACTTCAGGACAGACAGGAATATGCAGCCTGACATTTTGTGTGAGCTGGCATGTTTTACAGTACACTGTAAATCTGATCTTGTGCTTGGCAGAGTCCCTCCAGCACTACTTGGGAAGGAGAATGCTTACTTTAGGTCAGTGGCAGTGTTAAAACCCTTGAGAGACAAGCACCAGAGGCTTTACTGACAAGTTCATCCATGTCTCTAGAGAAATGCTAAGAGTTGATCAAGGGAAAAACAGTACACTTGCTACACAAGTGTGCATTTAGCTAAGTCACAATCCCACCATCAAACCTCACACTTCTTTGTGCCAATTCTGTACCATCAGCCTGAGCTAGACATATTTAGTCAGTGACAAGAGGCTTCGGCCTTGATCCAGGCCATTTAATCTCCTGAAACAATACAGATTCAAATGTTAACAGCCTCAGATATGCTTAATACCGGAGTCCACTTCACGGAGTTGCCTCCTACCGTTCCTTACCAATCAAAAGGAGGAGGACGGCTGCAATGACTAGGAAGCAGAGGTTCTTGCCACTCCTCCGTGGAGGAGGCATGCTGGCATGCAGGTGCTCTGGTCTCCCAATTTCCCCTCCTTCCTCATCATCAGCAGCCAGCTTCATCTCCACATGGCTGTTGTCTCCATCCGTTTGCCGGGCAATGCTGAAGCGTGTGTATGACAACGGCTCACCACCAAACTGCGTTGAAAGACAGTTACGTGATAGAAGAGTTGGCTACACCAGCCTACAGTCCTTGCAGCCTGCTGCGCCTAGGCTCCAAACGAAACACACCCTGTTCATCTGAAACTCCTCAGCAAAGCACAAGCGTTTGGCTATCAGTAAGTCATGCTGGCTGCCTTGAACAGGCAGTTAGACTTGGACCCACTCAGGGTCTCCAGAGTTTATCTAGCATCTGTTTGCCCTGTGCAAGTTCAGAGCCACACTGGTCAGAGTCTAGCTTGGAGTCTGTTACAGATATGACACAGCCAACGGCAGTTGCATTTGCCATGTGATCCCACAGCAAAGGCTGATGGAAGTAGAAACTCCTGGTCTTAATCAGAAGGGCACTTGATCTGACCTGAACATGTGCAACTTGCACAGAAGGGAACTTTGATCAGCACAGAGGAAAGGCAAGGCAGCCCCTCCATGGTTGTGCCTTTAGCCACATTCACTTTGACGCAAATACTCTCATCCAGCATCTAGATAATCTTGTATCAAACTGCCCGAGGCTACTCTTAAATTACACTATTGATGAGTATTATAAAGCAGCTAGGCTGAAGAGAGATGGCCATGGGAATCCTGCTACCTCAGCTAACACGAATGCTGAGGATACACCTCCTGCATCAAACAGCAACTGGAACTATGCGACATGCTTTTACCAGTGCCTGAGCAGAACAGCTTCCAGTCCGGAGCCCACTCTTCCAAACAGCTGCAATGCACAGTCCAACTGCCTACAGAACAGCAGCCCGCACGGAAGGCAGTCGCTCAGATTAACAGACAGTTAAATTCAATTACAGGCATAGCCAGGGACTGAGCAGAACCACTCAGCTTCCATTAGAGCCGCTGAACTTGCCTGCGGCCACAGTTGTGCTGGGGACAGGCAGGAGACTGGTTAAAAGGCCAGAGGAATAGTTTTGGGAGCAACAGTCCTGCAGGCCCTCTCCACTGTACTGGAGAAGCAGCTGATGGCAAGCGCCCAAGCCTGTCATTCTCAGCAGCTCATCCACAGTTCTTGGCACACCCTCAAACTACAAGTCATTGGCTGGAGGTGAAGAGACCAGACATCATCTTGGTTGGCCAAAACTAAACCAATGTCATTTCAGACCTGCAGTTCCATTCTGGTCCACGCTACCTGCAACGGAGTGGCTGGCTGCTCACATTTCAGAGAGTGCAACACTGCAATCTATCCTCACAGCATCCCTGCTCAGCTGCTTGATTACTTGGCTTCCCTCACACTTCACAGAGAACATGCCTCAACCCCACATATCCTCCATGCTTGTCTGGAGGCCCAACCAGCACATTCACAGTCCTGCCCTGGGGTCATTTCACAGTCCAAGCTCTCTAGGACCGGTGGGCTTGGCTGAGCAAGTTCAAAGCTACCTCCTCCTGCACGTTTGTTTCAAAGCACAGGTCACATTTGAAGGCTAGACTTGTGGTTGAATTCACACCCACAAAGTAACATCATAGAACACATGCTGATCGTCCTCATAGGCTCGCCCCCACCCCTCTCCTTATCAGCTTCCTGAGGGACCCAAGACATTGTAGGAGTTAACGATAACCCCACCAGCACTGAACCACTTAAGCTACCTCCTTATCATGCCCAGCTAGCTACAGTGACATTTGGCTCACAACCCACACGGTAGCACCTAACACTGCTTTGGATTCGTCATCTTCTCCGATACAGACACTGACGTTGTTGAACTTTTCTTCTGAAGTATCATCAGCCCACCAAGAGACAAACAGCACAGGGGGACTGTGTCTTACCAGGTTAGAGATTGCCGCTCTGGCATGGTCCATTGCCTTCTGGAAAAGCGCCCACCAACTTGACCAAAGCCCTAGAAGTTCAGAACACAACAAGTCAAGTCAGGCTGTTCCCCTGCCACTACATAAGATGTCCAAGATCAGTCACTGCCACTAGTGCAACACCTGCCCATGGATTTTACGTGTATGCTTCTATCCAAGTCACAGTGCTGGTGAACCTACATCAACCTTGAATGCAGCCTAGAAGTTCACATAATCCTACTGTAAACATAAGTTCTGATGAACAAACTGACACTTCCTATTGAACTCCGGTGATCGTGTGTGTGTATAAGTGAGGAATACAGTCTCAAACAGCCAATTTCAGCCAAGGGTATTATTTAGTGTAGGGCCACCTCCACTCAGGGAGCACTGGCAGGAGACACTTGCTCAACTGCGACAAAGGACACCACATATCTCAGGTTCCTGGGATCCATCCCAACAACAGGATGGAGACAGGGCTCCGACTGGTAGCCAGAAGCGGCAGAATGCCAGAAGGCAAAGCAGCACAAACTCCTGCCCTGCCAAAACACTTCCAGTCGCAACAGCTATATTCTTTACCACTTTAGGAAGGCAATTTTGGACAGTCTCCCAGAGCAGCCAAGAGCAACCCTCCAAATGAATTTCAGTAACTTTTCCAGTTTGGATTTCTCTAGACAGCAAGCTTATCTGACAGGTAAACCGCAACTGATTTACTTGAGCATTTCTTCCTGAAAATATGCTTGAAAAAGCTTTGCAAGTCAGCGACTAGTCGGCCCGGGCTGGGAGAGGCGCTGAGGCCCGGAGCACGCAACCCGAGTGTGCCCTCGCGCAGCGCTGCCAGGAACCCGCTGGGAACAGGTCCCTGGGCAAAGCCTTTCACCCGGCCCCCAGGGCCACGCCGAGCCGCTTCACAGCTGGGATCTCGGCAGCATGAGCGGATTTTATTTGGAGATCAAACGTTAACAGCGGCCATCCTCTCACTTCGCCTCTCCTTTAGAACAGGAGTACCCGCAGGCGAACCCCTGCAGCTCCAGAAGCTTTTTCCCAGGGACAGCCCGGGGCCCATGCTCCCCGCGGCAGGCGGACAGGCGCATGGCGGCTCTCCCAGCAGCCAGAGCAGCCAGCCCCGGGGCAGCGCCAGCGCGGCGACCCCGCAGCTCGCAGGGTCCCCCCACCCCCTTACGGCCCGCACCCCCCCCAGCCCGCGGGGAGAGCCCGCGCTCCCGGCGCCTCACGTGGAGGGGACTTCCCCTCCTCCCGCCCGCCAGGCGGCCAGCAACCCCCCATCCCTCAAAAAGAAGGTGAAGAGAGGGGAAAAATATTGAAACAACAGGATAAAGGAGCATAGGGTAGCCACGCGAGGGGTCGAGCTGCCCCGGTACGGCGGGCAGGGCCCGGCTGCGGGCCGCCAGATAAGCGGGCCGGGCGATAGGCGGCCCGCCGAGCGCACGTCTCCCCTCAGCCCGGGCCTGCAGCCGCATCGCCGCCCGCCCCGCCGGGCTGCCCCCGCGGCGCAG
>Ga0065711_1040639_pt1 | contig 16801 bp, 9 predicted proteins | sample Hoacrofraction12_FD_59098 | JGI IMG/M metagenome (GOLD analysis project Ga0065711, IMG submission 59098) | Hoatzin crop microbial communities from Cojedes, Venezuela - Epithelial fraction 12 v2 (version 2) | ecosystem: Host-associated > Birds > Digestive system > Esophagus > Crop | place... | reverse complement strand
GGGGGCACGGCCGGGCTCGCCGGTGGCGGTGGGGAACGCGTTTGGTTTTCGAGGGTGGGGGGGAGCTGCGCGGAGGAGCGGCGAAGCGGCCAGGTAGGCTTGGCAGCCTTGGAGCTGGGTGGTGGCTGGCGGGTACACCTCGGGCTGTACTGCCCAGCGCTCCTGGTTGTTCCTTTCGTTCTGCTCCCCCGAGGACGCCAACTCCAATGTTCACCGACTCCGGCGAGCCGGCAATGAAACGCAGGTGTCTGTTCGAATAGGCGGGATTCGCATTGACAGAGATCCCAGGAGGCAGTTCCGTTTTGCAGCTGCCTTGGCTGCTCCGCTTTTCTCTGCTGTCACCACCCTGCTTCTTCGGGAAAGAGGGAAGACCGCACGTACAGCTTTGTCTAATCCATCTTGCTGACACACGCGAAGCCATCCCGTGTTCATTTTCCTTAGGAATCAACACAGGGAAAAGAGTTATCCTAAGGAAACTCACGGAAGTCCAAGAGGGAAAACAGCTGTTCCGAGGTATCCATCGTGGTGGTGCTTACATTGCTAAAGGACAAACAATAAAAGCTCAATCAACTAATGAAGCTTTGCGCGCTTCGGATTGCCTCAGAGTTCCAGGATTTCAGCACCTAAAAAGGATGAGTTGGGTTGAAGCTCCTTCTGCTTTCAGCACATTTCTACAGTCTCAGTTCCGTACACATTCTGTAAGCAGAATGAACTGTGAGGCCATACCATCTCCTGTCTCTTGTACGATTTCTGTCCTACGTGGCTATCTCTAATTTCTTCAAAATAGGTAGGAGCTCTGAAACATCCATCCCTCTGCCCAGCTGGACAGAACGACCCCCGTGCTTTCTAAAGGAGAGGAACAGAGTCAACCTTATTCCTAAACCTTTCCTTAGGAAAGTAACTCACTTAGGTCTATGTTGACTTTTTAACTCTCAAGAGAATGTAATTTGAAGAAGATAAAATTTAGGTGCTTCTTGACAATTTAAGGATGTGTTAGTGGAGCTATTTACTCTTAAGGAACCTGTACAATTCAGACATAAATTTGGTATTTGCTGTGATGGAGAATTAACTAATTGGTAGAGGTACCCCAGAAATAAATTTTTACAAACTTTTTTTTTTTTTTTCCTTTTCAGATATGAAGCACTGTGCCCTGTGACACTTACTTTGCCGGTTCTCACCATTGAGGATGGCTGCCGTACTCTGTGAAAACTGTTCTAGTCACTACCACTACACCCAGGTCAACCAGCCTCTTGAAATCAGCTGCATGTTGCTCCTGATTATGCTCGGAAAAGTGTTCCTGGATTTCTTCATGTTGCAAGTTAAGCAAAAAAATGTGAAAGTTAGTTTTATGGGATACTTTTGCGTTTCATTGGCACTTCTCGATTTCATACTGCTCACAAGTATATCTTTCATTTTCTGTTTTGAAGACTTTGCACTCTGGGGTGTGCGATTTACAAAGTACCACATTTGCTTGTTCACTCAGGTGATTTCTCTCACCTACGGTGTTTTGTATTACCCAGTATATGTTGTGGCTGGTCTGGATTATTACATGACTATAGCCCAAACCTCTCAATTTCCTAGGAGAGGTCAAAGATTACTTTATGTATTTGCTGTGATTGTTATATGGATTTCAGGGTTTTTTTGTACTCTGAAAGTTCCCGCTACCTACGAAGAACTAGGAATTCAGGACCGTCCTTCTTATCAGTGTCCTCTCCATGCCAGCACACAGAGCTACTCAGTCTCATGTGCCATGGTGCTGCTCCTGGGCACGGCTCTCTTGGCTTGCTGGAAGGAAGTCGTAGCCATGCTGCTGTCTGTCAGGGTCGGTTCCTTCGCCAGTCAGCCTGTTCTGATGTTCTCCTATGTATCTAACAACGGCGCTTGCTTTAAGTGGCAGCTCCTGACGAGACTTGTCATCTGTTTTCTTGGCACTTGGGCACCTTTTGTTCTTCTTCAGGTGATCATTTTGTTTCTCGGTGCTGGGATTCCAGCCTACATGGAGATGAACGTCCCCTGGCTGTACTTCATCAACAGCTTTCTCATCGCCGTAGCATACTGGTGTCGATGTCATGATGTTGAATTGACAGAGGAGATGTGGTCTACAGATCCATTTGTCAGCTGGAAATTCTGCTTTATGCCATTTAACAATGAAAACACAGAGCCAGCTGATAAGCCGGGCACAGTAATTGTAATCTGTTAATGAGCTGCTGACTGAAAAGACTGCAAGTGCTGTGCGACAGAAGCGTGTACTCTGACGTTCTATCCTTACGGATAATACAAGGAAACCTCTCCAGAGCTACAGCCAGTGGAAGAAAGTTGAACATCCACCAAGACAGCAATGAGTATTGCACCAGAGCATGGGACACTGCACACGTCCACTCCGGTTCCTGGGGGCAGTAAGCACCTGCCCGTGCAGAGAATTTAACTTTGAAGTACGGGTTGGAGACAAAACCACTACTTAAAAAAAAAACATTTTCAGTTAAACCTTATGTTTAGTACTAGAATTTTACACTTGCTTTAAATGGAATGATCTCAGGTTTTATAGTACAAAATGCAATAAAGTTGTCTTCAACGCTGGAGCTTTTTATCAGTTATGTACATGTGTTAACCTGCTGTCAAAGGCGTTATGGAAAAAATGAGTCAGAAGGTGAAGAGTCGCTGTTTTGTGTTCTGGTGTACTACTCATACATACATGTATGCTCGTATCACTAACTTGCTTAGCATTAGGGGCTAACTTCACTGAAGCCTCAGGCTGCTCGCTGTGAATTTTCCACCTGGATACAGTGAGCTTCACTGAACACTTGCCAGGCTTCGCGAAGGAGGGCCCCCCGCACTGGCTTGCAGCTCGAAAATAAGGTGAAGCCATCCATGGACAGCAGGAGGGCCTCTCTGACGATAAGGGGAGAACCTTCAGCCTGTCCAGAGACAATGAAGGGGCCCAACGAGGGACAGAAGACCCAGACCCAAATAACACCACTGGATCAGCTGCCGCCTGGACAGCACATGGACTCCAGCCCGCGCAGTGAGAGTCTCAACTTGAGTGGCGGGTGAATGCCGAGGCAGCGGCCTCTCCCTTAGCGAAGGTTCACACAACTTCTGTGATTTTTTGAAGGCTACTTTCTTGTTAAAGTGTGACTTTTTGTCAGTTTAAGTTACATGTTGTTGTCTGTTTAATGAAAAATGCATTGTTTTAGTTAAAGCTACAACTCCTACAGAAATACAAACTTTGTTTACATAGCAGAAAAGCAGTGCCAGATGTGTGACTTCCACAACTACAGAAAAGGTGGTGATGTTTCATTATTTCTTTGCTACTGCTCATCTAATGTGTATATGTACATACTAAAAATTAAATAATTAGTCAGAGCAATAAGCAACAAGGTTAGTTGCTAGAGTTAAATATATGCCCCAGGCTAAAGAATGGCTTAAATTAAAATATAATTTATTTTGAAGCCAAAATTACTTTAACATAGCTAAATTTGAAGTGGGAGTACTTCAGTGGGGTAAGAATTAGTCAGCCTTCCGGCAAAAATGCTCTCTTAATTTTCAAATTTCTACAGTTTTATGAGGGTGTTGATTTAATTTGGTAGAAGAGAAATAAATGATACACACCCAAAGCAGACAAATGGAAGTAGCATTTATTTCTGAAGCACTGAACTCACAATATAATGTTGTATTGAAATAGAAACTGTAAGTAAATGATGCTGTAGGTTGGTTAATCATTCACCCAGACCCACAGGGAACAATGATACCACGCAAGAATATTCATTAAGAAAAATCTGCAGCTAACAAAAGGTGCAATTACAAGCAAGTTTAAGCAGCATAGTATAAGGTGCTTTGTTTCAGCATTTGTATGATGAATTTACCCATTAACAGACAGATTAAAGAAATTTCACTGCTACAGATCATAACAAATGAGAGAATCTAAAATTCATTCACATGCTAGTTGGTAATAGGAAAGTGCTTTTTAAAAAAATGATTCACAAAGTGAAGATCTTATTTTTACATCGTTCACTCTGTGCTCTTCAACTGTAAAATTTAATTTTTGGGTTAAAATTTACCTTATTATTTATCAATTATAGACAGATTTGATTGCAGAATTCAATGCTATGTGGACTACGTTTATTTCTTATAAAAGAATATTCTAGTATATCACTCCATAAGAATACACAATCGCATCTCAATCATATATTAATCTTACACTTCTGCAGTATATCGAAGTCCAATTATTCTGATTTATTACTTCACCCCACATAGTGCTGCTTTTACCCAGAGTCTGTAGTAAGTGTCTTTGAGGTTTCAGTGATGTAATCGAATGGACATGAGCATTTTTAAGCAGTAGAAAATGGGTTGGGGGCAATCTGTTAAAAAGACCATCAAAAGGACAGTAAATGATCAAAAACTGAATTTTAAAACTAGTGCAATAAGAGGAGGCAACGCTTAGCGAGATAGTTTGAAGTGTTTGGCACCACAGATAATTATATCCTTTATGCTGGAAAATGTATTTGGAGGAAATTCTATTTCCATGTTAAAAGCAGGAAAGTACATACAATATTAACTTGAAAAACAACCTTAAGCAATCACGCCCTGCTCTCTCAAATTGTAATTGCGGTTATTTAGCGCTACAGGATAAACCATGTCTAAAAACATTTTTTTGACACAGGTTTTATATAAACTGGACACCCACTGAAAGGGGGTTAACAAAATATTTACAAAACCTAATTCCATTTAAAAACCAGCAAATATCTCAAATATAGTAATGCACCAGGCATTTCAGAAGATCATGAAATAACTAATCCCTACAGACTCAGCAGGCAAGGGAAAATTCCTAATTTAAAATTCATTTAACACCAGATGAAGGCAAAGCTATTTTCAAGAACATACATCCCAGATGCTTCCGTTTTGTGTGGTTAGTCTCACCCTTCTGACAAATTAACATATACAGAACTGGAACTGCAAGAAGTTGGGTAAGGCTGCTGATATACTTTTTTTTTATCAGTGTGGTTCAGCTTTGCAACCCGTAATTAAAAGTTCACACAACCCCATCTTATCCTGGCATGACAGAATTCCCGTAGCTGCTGCAGTGCTTCTAAAGCCATGTTAAGTTTTTCAAATTTTGTTTTTTGCAGGGAAGCCACAATATGCAGCCAAAATAAATACTAATGTACTGATGTTACATCAGTGTTTTACTGTCAAGTTCATCCTTCCATACTCTCTGGGGAAGTGCCACAGAGCATCGATCTCCAGGCTGTCACTACACCCACCGCGTAGGTCACAGCGGCACTGCAGGTCTTCACACAGCATCCAACTGGCATCCGAGCCTGCTAAGTAACCGTTATAAAACACATTAATAGTAGCGCTCTCTGTAAGCCTGCTTTTATCCTTGACTTGTTACGGGGGGAGACACCAGTTGTGAAGCGTCCTTTACCCTATCGCCCTCCTAACCGTTCAGTCTTTTCCTCCATGCGTTTTTCATCTGGTGCTTCTGGGAAGTCCTACGCTGACCCTCGAGCCCAGCCCCATAACCATAAGCCATTACTCTGCAGAGCAGGATTACAGCGTCGCTGCCAGACAGAGAGAGAGAGGCTGTGCTAGGAAGGCGGTGGTATCTGAAATAATAACTACAACCACTGCTCTATCTCCTCTGTACATTACTTCTCGTGCTGTGCCAGCAACTAATGGCCTTACACCACTCAGATACTTTACAGGATTATTTGATATTAATGGTAACAGCAGCTAAAGCGTTAACCCTTTATGAGAAGCTTCTGTACTTTCCTCATATACAGAATCCCTTAGAAATCAACACTGATTTTAATGAGATATTCTATGTGTTTTCAACTCTAAATAGAAGCATTTGGCACTCATTAATAAACCTCTTAGTTCTTTACACACATCCTTCTTCATCAGTACCGGTTTGCTAACACTACAACACAAAGACTACTTAAAAAGGAAGCTGGGTGCGCATAATCTCCCACTGTTCTTTCAAACACCGACTCTGCAGCAAGCTGCCAGAGGATGGCAACACCCTGGCTGCCGACACAGTGGCCACGCAGCACAGAACACGAGTCTTCAAAACACAGCTACGCCTCATGAATCACTGATAGTTGTGCTTCTAGCCCAATCCCACCATCAGCAAGGATACCCTGATTTAGTACCCATGAACAATACCATAAGCCTTTCAACAACTCTGTGTAATGATACGGTGCCTTTTATGCACAATTAAAATACTCCTTATGTATTGCACTTAAACGATATTTATGATCACTATTCTACGAGTGTACAATTGTGCTCAAATTATAATTCTTTCTAGATGGAAAAAACCTCTTTAGATCTTTCTTTAGCTCCTTACTGTACAGTCATTTTGGATAATTCAGCAGGAAGCTAATACATGCTGGAAGTTTAAAATTTTTTAACATGAAATCTGTCCATAACATTGACTCCCAGAACTGTGCTTTGGAACAGCTACATCAACAGCTACAAAAGCTCGGCTACAAGTCTACTACATATTTCCACATCTCTGAAGTTTGTTTTTTCCTTCCACTTAGCTACGAGATCAGTAAACCACAGGCACATCCTCCATGTGCACGAGCAGGCGTGTATAAGCTTACGTAGAGGTCACACAAACCTCCACAGCAGCTTAGGATGGGCGCCTGGAATACACGCGGAGGTGCTGACCACATGACCCAGGAGAAAAGTGTGGCACAAAACGCTCCAGCCAGCAGCCCACAGGGCAGAAATTGCATTTAGAAATCTACACGGAGAAGAAAACGGCACATGACAGAGCTCCTCCAAAGTTATGAAGGCGGTAAAACCAAAATCAGCCCGATTCACACGGGTTAGGGTAATGTGTGCTAACTGCTTTTGTATTCAGCACGTGTACCAGGCTCTGACGGCAGGGTACGGGCTGTCCATCAGCCCTTAGGGACAGCTTTTTGAAAAAGAAAGCACACCTGGCATCTACAGAGCAGGCACTTATCTCCATCATAATTACCATCTCTTTTTTTTTTTATATGTCACTATTTGCAAAGCCATCCAGTGGATGTAACTACATAGAATCAAAAGGGTATAAATAAATCCTTACGACTAAATACAAATTCCTTTAACATGAACTTAATTTAGGTTTAGCTTAAATGAACTAAGCATTAAAGGAGTTTAAATTTCTTTCCCCTTACAATATTTCCTGTCTGAAACTACAGCTTACTGTGCAAGCATAACTTCAAAATTAATTCACTATGAGCAATTACTAACACCTTACATTGAAATTATGCATTCATAGCTTTGTCCATACCTGGTTCCACTCAGCACTCAACACAAACAGTATATTTAAAACAAAATACTATAAAATGTTAGTTTCTCTCCATCTCCAATAAGCTGTTTTTGGTGAACATTAACAAGTATCCTAGATTTATTCTTTTGCAGAGTCATTGTCTGCAGCCTAGAACAACTGATGAGTAGAAGCCTGACTACTGAGTGACACATATATATCTAAATATATGCTAACAAGAAATCTCTATGCAGTACTGGTAAGAAAAAAACCCTGCAAGCTTTTATATACATGTTTAATTTTAACATGAATAGTCTCAATACAACCAGAGGAACTACTCATGTTATAAATTTTGTGGATACCTAATTATCTGCAAAACTAAGACTCACAGTATAGCTGCCATTAAATTCTTTGATCACTTACAGCTACACATTTGTCAACATATCACAAATTTCTGAAGCTACTGAGCTGTTAAGTTTCTGCATCGATATTGTGATATCAAAATGAGAGCAGTCATCTGAAAAAGGCATTGGTTTCAGGCAGCAACACACTACACCCCGCAAAGTCTCACTACCGAAACTTCCGTTCAAGCTACAGTTGAGAAGTGGTTTTGTACCTGAACATTTCCTGACAGATAAGATCAAGATAAAGAAGTGATCCAAAAGCTATCATAAACCTGCTCAAATACTTCTTTTCATCCCATTTCTTTCCTCTTGCTGCCACATCTGCAGTTACGATGGACTCCATCTGATTCCCACTTGTGATCTGTCCAAAAAGTAGTTAGGGGGAAAAGACTGCTCTCACACGAAAGAAAGGAGGAAATGGATGCTTGCCAGACATGAACCTTCTATTCGAGATTTCTCATTGACACAAATCTAGCACAGGTTTTACCCTCCATCAGGAATTTCATTTCTGGAGAAAAGTACGAGGGATTAATGGGTGAAGAATGGATTTATCATGTAGTCTGCTTAAAAACCCTTCAAACATTCTCTGGTGACTCAAGACAACCAGCAGTTTAACTTGACAAGATGGTTGTTTTTTATTCTCTGTACAAGCAAGCTGATAAAGTCTTACGAACGTGCCAAATGCGAGGCAGCGTGGGTTGGCTGGGAGAAGTGAGCAGCTCCCTAGCAGTGCTTGTTTTTGAACAAGGAGCAGCCCAGAGCTGCCAGAGCAACTTCGCCAGCGGAGGTGGCCAAACTTCCCCGTTGGGAGTTCTCCGGTCCTGCTGCAAAGCAGGGCTGCTGACAGATGCCAGCCAGATTAAGCAGCAGGGCCTGCATGCCCGTTTTGACCATTCAGGTGTATTTCTTTAAAACCCTAAATAAACTCTGAAGCCGAGACAAGTGTAACAGTTATAATTCTACTGGAGGAAATCTTGACACTCGCATTCAGCCCAATGCTCTTGAGCTGATGCTGCAGTTTCCACTAAGGAGCAGGGTAGGATGGAAAGCAGTGGAGAAAAAGGGATACCTCTTAGCTCAACATACCTCCCTGTTGAGCTAAGATCCTACGGCATCCTGTATTCCTATAGGAAATGAAATATTGCAGGGATTACCATGAGATGCAGCCCACAACAGCAGCAGCCTGAATACAGAATACAAAACCCCAGGAAATAAAGCTAATTAAAAGGGTTTCTTGTAGACACATCCAGTGGGAGCAAGTGTTAAAAAACAGTCCATTAAAATCTGCAACAGTTCCTCTTTTGCAACAGGGTCTAGCATAATCTGTGGGGAAAGCCATGGAAAATGGTAGTATAAGCCTCGGGAAACCTCACTGATCTGAACAGAAACAAGTGACTGGTATGCAGAATGGTTCTGGAGAAATATTACTCTAAGTATTATATTGCTTTTCTGAGTAAATTCAAAAGCTTCTGAAGTAGACTCAGTTGCCTTTGGAAGTTTTCCAGCCTGCTTTCATGTACAGGTGTGATTTTTCAAAAACTGATTTTACTGACACAGCTATACTGACAAACACTCTAATACATATGCATTTCTATCAGTATAGGTTAGTATAGCTCTGTCTGCTTTTAAGTTCCTGCTTAATGCCAAAATCAGTGAAGGAGAAAAAACTTTCAATATGCATAAGGCCCACATTCTTAGTTGCTGTATTCACAAATACTTAAAGCATAACTCACTATCTGTGGCTCTCCCAAAACCACAGAAAATGTAGTGTATCAGAAGAACCAGAACAGACATGCATTAATCACGTCTACTCTGAGCTCCTGGCATCTGTCAGTGATTCTGTCCAAGAGTCGTATATAAACACTAGCTGTAGAAGTTCTCCTGAAAGCTGTCTAATAAAGCGAAATTAAAACAACCGTGAAATTCTCATGCATGTAACAACGCTGTGATTAACTGCAGGTCTAAATAAGACATACTATAACCCCACATTTTCAAATATGCTTTAAGCCATTATCAAATCACATCTACGTATACCTACTTTTTACATTGCCAAAGAACAGTACAATCAGAAGACAGATTAAAAATTAGCCAGTGAAATTTTCGTACAAAAATAACAAAACTTTAAGACAAAAGCCAAAGGATAAGTATCTAAGATATCTTTAGTCTTCAATTAGCTCATCAAAACAGAACGCATCCTTTAGAACTTATGTTACAGATATGCTACACAGTGTATCTTACAGAAATGCTACAAATGGGAACCTACTGTTGCCATCATTTGAGTTATCTTTCAAAGGAACATTGCCAAACGCTGAACCTTCAACTAAGAAGTTTATTTGACAACAGTAACTGAAGACAGAAAAAACAAATTAGAAAGTGCTTAGCAACTTCCCTCCAAAATAAATCCAGGCATCAATTAATTCTCTAAAGCCTTTGGTGCCATTTGGATAAGGGCTCTCACCACATACTAGCACGTAACAGCAATGGGTTGTCCGAACTTGGAGCTTCAGTGGTTAATAAAAATATTAATAACATCTGCTATTCATAAGCTCAAACAGTTGTATTTAAAAACAATTATTCTAATGTTGATCTCTGGAAGATAATGGTAGAAAGTCTGTTAACAGAAACAAAGCAATAGTCTAATTAAAGGAAAATGAAGCACAGATTTTTCTGTAATCCAAATTTACTCTTTAAGGTCATCAATTAAATAATATACATATTAATCTACCTTCCTCTCAGCCAGTGTATGCGCATTGACTCCTTTTGATCTAGGTCAGCAGTTCTCAAACTTTAGATCAGTTCCTCTTCTTTTCAGGAATACATCAGGGTGCCCCTGAATATCTCCCTACACAATCATATATTATGCATTAATGTGCATAAAATACAAAATACATTATTTGCAGACACATACATATATTTAATTCAAATATACACAACGACTCTATCAGCACACATACCCTTCTTTCCCTGTACAAGAGCTTAGGGATCTAGGTCTGTACATCTGGGGAGTGGAGCTGCAAAAGGGAGGGAACAGAAGGTACAAACCACATCCACGAACATCCGTACACAGGTGATGGGGAAGCAACAGCCGAGAAGGCGCTGCTGCCTCAGAGCCCAAGCAGCTTCTCAGAGTGTCAGTAACTGGGGAAACACACATCTGTTCCACGCAGAGTGCGAGAGAGGGAAGGCGGAAGGAGACACTAAAATCCCACCACCTGGTCATGCAGCATCCAAGTCAAAATCTTCTGCCAGAGGGCCAAAGCAGGGCCCAAGCAGGGCCCCGAGAGACTTCTCCCAGAGCTGCCCAGCAGTGGCACTCCTCCTGGCCACCTGCAGCTCCAGGCTCCCTTGCTGCAGCAGCAGGTCCTCTGACACCGAGCTCTGCAAGGACCTCACTGAGCAACTCACCATGCTCCTTCCTCAGACTACTGCAAGCCCAGCTCACGCTAGCCAGTGGACAAATTAAAGGTGCTTGGAAGCTTCCAGTGAAGTAATGGGAATGCACTACAGGGAAAGACAAGTTGGAAGAGGTATCAAGAAAGAGAGCATCTGAGCTATGCTTCTCTACCTCCAGCCTTTAAAGCACACTTGTCTCAACATGAGCTAGTTCTGGCTGCAGTTTTCAGCCCCTCTGCCTAGGCATTTAGGAACCTGAACCCTGAGTGTTCTCACACCTCCTCAGGATCCACTCTGAACCCCCAGTTTGAGAACTGCTGGGCTAGTTTAACTAGCAGCATGCGAAACTACAAACCTCGCAACTTAATGCCCTCTTAGTGCATAGCAGCATACAAAGAGTAAAGTAACATGTGCTTCAGTTACCTCTGGAAAGAGTGTCATGCCGTCGCATTTCAGTAGCCTGGTGATGAGGATTGTGATGAGACGTCTACATGGTTTACAGTATTTCCAAACTTCAAGAAAATACTACAGTGGCAGAGATGAGGGTAAGCCTACACAAGGAAAACAGGTTGCCAACCTACCCCTTACAATTTGCTCAAGACTAAAAGAAACTCGGAGAACACAACTAAATGCATAGCATTTTACTGTTACTAGTGCTTCCACAGGGTCTGTGGACACTTCTGTTATTTCAGTCCAAACACTGCTGTATGTGGGAAAAATCTTTCAGAATACAGCAAAACAATTTAAATGGTGTTTAGACTGGGTGTGTGGGGAGGTACAGGGGTGTTAACCTTAATAAAGTACATGTTGGGGAATATTTAACCTATCACAGCATTATTTCACTGCATGTTTTTCCACGAACTCCCACTTCAACTCAAAGTATTACTCAGCCTTTACCATGAACCTAATAATTGCTGGAAACTACAGAGGACTACCTGGTATAATCAAAGGAACATTTTTAAGCCTTTATGTGGGGAAAACCCCATATATTTAACAAAACATCACAGTAACACTCATGCCACAGTGGAGATGTTGGCATAGTACTGTCGGTTCTGTCACTAAGAAACTGATGTTTAAACCTTCATGTTCACCCCTTAGGATTCTTTCAGTGAATTGATACGTGCACAGATTTTCAATGCAGGTCCAAGCTTAATATTCATTGCACTCATAAGGTGATCCTCCTTCAACAAGAGGAGTGCTTGTCCATCTATTTCTTGTGCTCTAAATTCATCCGCAATATCTTGACAACCTACAGGGCAACATAAAAAAGAATTACTGGGTTAGAAATGTGCATTCTTCGATGCAATGACTCTGTCCATGCTAGAGCTTTTCAACCACACAACTTCCAGTGCTTGTCCTTTTAGCTTGTGGAACGTAAGCTACATGCGATGTTATGATGGCAACTTCCAAGATAATCTGAAAGTAATTTTTACTGCAGTCTCCAATTACACTGTAATTATTAGAGAATTATCCACTGGGAACTCCAAGTCCTAGCACAGACAGCTTTCTCATTTCATTAAGAGGAACAATCGCCATGATCTCACAAATGGAATGGAGTTCAATACCACTGACATAGCAATCAGGTAAGAGCATAATTCAAGTGGGTTATTTCCAGCAATAAAAAGATGTGCACATTCTATTGCTATGTACAACTCCGAGAAAATTCACACAACTACAATTTCCAAAAGGTATTAATTTCATCTGTATGTAACTACCACTGGGTTAAGTAAACAGAATTCTGATTTACGGGCTTTAGCATAACTGTCTCAAAGACATTTATCATCAGTTACCTGAGTGAATATTCTATACACAGCAGTAAGTCACTTCACAAGTACAACTTTGAACTAGTGGGATTTTATTTTAAATTATAAACTCTTTTTCTGAACATGAAATAACATGGTGTCAGGTTACTGAGGCCTACAACATAAGAAAAAGGACTCTTCATGGGTTGGACTGTCCCAGATAGCTGAGGGCCCCTTTCCACTGAAGAACACTGCAGAAACAAAAGGTTCCTCAAAAGATGTTCTGGACATCAGTTAAGCAGAAGCAGTCTGCTATGCCTGGGTGTATGGCAGCTCTGTTGTATCGACAAATGTCTTCCAACAACGTGAATAAGAGCACTCATTGTCAGTTGTTTATTTGAAGCTTCTTTCCCCATAGCCACATTTTTCCTGTTTCTAATATATTTGTGTTCTCAGTCCAGTGGTCCCTCTGTCTCTCTCTCAGCCTTTCAGACACATTTTAATTTGTGTTCCACCTTCCACTCCTGCTTTTAATTATTCCTTGGTTAAGCCTACTTTTTGGCACTTTTATATTTTCCCCTTTTCTATAGTACTATACTCTATACTATATATCTATACTATTAGAGATATGAAAATACTGTGAAGAACTCTTTTTCCACCCCAGATGAGAGAAATTGACTAATTTCATGTCCTCTTACATGTTCAGACTTAAATTCTTTAAAGAACAGATATTCTAATTTCCTGAAAGATTTACATATGTATAAGAGACAAACAGAAAGGAAACGCGGAAGGAAGTATCGACATCCAAACCTTAATTCATATAGATTATTACTGTGTAGTGGTCGTAACATTCAAGGTTGGAAAAGGTAGCTTTTCATAAAGAATAAAGCACAATTTTTTTCTTAATGATTTGTTAAACAGACCTCATGCAACAATTAGCTGCCGCTTTATTAAGGAAAGGGAAAAATTAAAAGATAATTTGAAAAGAGAAAGGTTGTCCTATGGAATTTTATTGTAGCCTCTGGCTACACCTCTAAACCTCTGTAGCTGAGGTTACAACTGTATAAGCTACAGTCCCAAAAGTAAAAGAGTTACTCTGTAGCAGCTGGCTAACTTTTAATCAAGACTAAGGACTATTTTGAGTAGCATTTAAAACACCGCAGCTTTAAGACATGATAAACACCCAGTCCTTGGGTATTATTTACGGTAACTAGAAATGAGAGTGGTATCTTTTGAAGAAAAAAACCCAAATTATTTTGTCACAAACAGTATTTCTATAGCCACTAAGGCCACTAAAATGTCTGAGTGCTTGCATGTATTCCGTAACATTTACATCTAATACTTCTGGTACAGTGATGCACTAGTGCAGCCCAGCTACAAACTGTACCACAATCAGTAAGAGAACGTTCTTCAGGAGCCCAGAGTTGTCAGAGAGCTCCTGGAACCGTGCTACCCATTCCAGCTACCAAGAGAAGATAATGGTGCCAGTAACGTGAAGAAAAATCCTAAGACAACTGACCATTCTCAGGACGATTTAACAGCTCTATCATCATCATTAAGGGTCTTATTTATGTGTTGACAGCAGACAAAAATGTCTGCAAGTCAAGTACTAAGTATGTATTTCTGTGAAAGGTATCACTGTATGTCTGACTTGAGACCTGAACACGGTGATTCAGACCACAGCATTTACAAAGAACCTGAGAGATCAAGAGAAGTTTTTACATTTAGGAACAAATATTGTCCTACTGAAATAGATAACTGGTTGTTGTTGCAGGCTTTCCTCTTTAAGCAGCACATGAAACATTTCCATGCGACTTCTCCTAAAATACCTTTTATCAAAGTCATTTTGGAAAAGTACAGGATGAAAGTTGAATGTACTTGAGTTCCCTCATCCAAGCACATCTGGGTTAAGTACTTTTGCAATTGGTGGTTGTGCAATAACTTCACTAAAAATAGGATGGGAAGTGGGTGAAAGACCATTAATCTTGCAATTGAAGAAAGAAAGAAGGAACAACTCTGCTGGGGCTTGAACTGTTCTGTTTCCTCCCCCAGAAGAAATAAGTAACAGTAGAAGTGTCCTACAATCTTCATTTCTCCAAAAGACTCCAGAGGAGTTCAGGAAAAGCCTGACAAGGACACTTCACTCTGCAGTTACATCTCAGCTACAGACTCTATGCAGAAAGCTGTAAATTAAAACAGATGTTCCTCATGTTTATGAAAAGCTGACACATCACCATCTCCTACAACATGGGAGATGGTCTGCATGGACTACACCAAGCATCTATTGCAAAATAGCATAATGAAAGTAAATTATATTACTTCTTGTATTATTCAACTCTGACAGTGTATGGAAAAATATTTTTGTAAGAGTGGCTTGAGAATACATTGCAAAATTGCCAAAAAATATGAATGTAGCTATGTAACAATAAAAATTCTGGCAGGTTGTAAATATAATTTTAAATACCTATTGAACTTTTTTTTTTTTTAATTTGAGAAACTAGGATTTAGTATGATGGGAATGAATAACTATAATAAATTTTCATTAAATGCATAAAAATACAAAGGTTTTTTTTTAAAATCAAATGTTACCTTGCTTGTAGAATACAAAAAACCCCAGATCTAGCAGCTGGTGAAATATTCCACAAGTCATGGTTTCAAAATAGAAACCACCTTTTAAAAAAAATATTTTTATTTTCATACTTGCAAATGAATTGCGTTCACATGGTACTTTAAGTTTTCTAGGACAGAAACTATCGTTTATTCCTTTGCAGAACATAGGATCAGGAAGTTTTTGAATTAACTACAGCCTCAAATCTATAAAAATATTAACTCAAAAGAACAGTGATATAGTCCTATTCCAGTAACACAGCTAAAGTGCAGAAACATGAATGACCATGTTTTAAATCTAAGGAGCTTTGCTTGCTTTTACAGACATCACTGCAGGTTCCCAGAAGCAGATAATGTAACTTAATTTGAATTTATAAACCGTCTGAAGAAAGGTACTTCCAGGATGACTTTTGCTGATCTAAGACATCCTTTTCTCAATTCTTTGCCTGACCTTCTTTATGAAAAAATAACTGTCAAAACCCATGGGTATGACTTAGCAACGAAGATATATTCCTTACAGGTTATCAGCCTAATGGGATACACAGAAAATTGGTTTAGCATTTCTAAAGTAGGAAACTAGGAACAAACTTAACCTGGGTTTCAATGTTTTGACATGAGTTACATGGGCAAGCAACAAAAATTCTTTTACGATTCTTGTATGACTGCTGTTATGGAGACCTGCCTTGTTACCTGGAAGGATTACAGTATCTGCTGAGATAGAATAGCATCCTTGGGAAAGAGGGGGGAGTGAAACTTCAAAGCTTATGATAGTTAAGGAATGATAAATAAATCTCAAATAACTTGAAGACGATATAAAGATCACTGTGAATATTGAGCTAAAGAAAAGGTTTATAAACACAGAGAAACAAGATCATTGTTTGTGGGGAACAGACTTTGTGTCTACCAGTATGCAGAGTCTACATGCAGAAGTTGTCTCCATTCCAGTTACTGAGCAAAGCTATGCAAAACAAAGTTTAGCTTTATAGAAGAAACTCGCTTATTCTTTTTTAATGACTTACATCAGGACAGGTCTTTCAAATTGTTCAGTTGCGTAAAATCGCTTCTACTGTATAAGCAGCAAGTAAGGAGGGAAGAGAAGAAAAAAGTAAAAGGGAGGAAGTGGGTCTGATCTCTCTACTGACCTCTTGAGAGAAGTCAGACTGAAGGGAAGAACAGCTCTAATCTCCATCAGCTGGGATGCAAAAGCAGAAGTGGGACTAGTTCTATCAACGTGCGATTTGTGCTGAAGGAACAAGCAAGACGAAACAAATCACATTCCAGTTTCTACCACCAACCAACAAGTACACCAGTGCTGTAACCACACCACCTCCTCATCACACCAATGCTAAAAAGCAAGGAGCTTTACTGTTGTTAAAAAAAAAAAAAAAAAAAAA
>Ga0065711_1040638_pt1 | contig 16802 bp, 5 predicted proteins | sample Hoacrofraction12_FD_59098 | JGI IMG/M metagenome (GOLD analysis project Ga0065711, IMG submission 59098) | Hoatzin crop microbial communities from Cojedes, Venezuela - Epithelial fraction 12 v2 (version 2) | ecosystem: Host-associated > Birds > Digestive system > Esophagus > Crop | place... | reverse complement strand
TTTTTTTTTTTTTTTTTTTTTTTTTTTTTTTTTTTTTTTTTTTTTAAGATAAAGGTGTTGTATCCAAGAGACAATTCATTTTTCTTGCTTTTAGAGGTGGCTTTTATTTCCTCACCTGGATAACCACAAGCACATTTTTGTGAACGTTAGGTAACAAGAAAGCCTGCTGCTAATTCGTTCTCATCAGGGCCTGGGGAAAAATACAAGCTGTTGGGTGAAAGCTAAAAAACAAACAGAAAAGATGGGAGGGGGGAGAGAAGGGGAGTGAGAAAATAACTCAGGAGTGAGTCAGTCATGCTCCTCCTGCTTAGTCACCTGTAGTGCTTCTCTCCAGACACACCGGAGATGGAGAATAAGATGCCTGCCTGCCTTCCACCCACCTCCTCCTCCTGACAAGGACTTAGAAAAAGAAGAGATAGGGCAGAGTTTTAGGAGACAATCATTGCAGATGCAAAGCTTTCCGGAGAAGCAGAACTGACAGTAGCCTGTTTGCTCATGTTTCCCACCCCCTCTTGTTGCCCCCTGCACTATTTCTCAATTAAATCATCTTGAATCAATCTGTTCATTTGCTGGTTTAAGTTTCTCTGACGGTGCCCTGCAGTTTTGACATCGTAGGGAGTTGCCATGGAGAAGAGGGTGATGTCATTGACACAAAAAGCACTGAATTTACAAATATGACAGGAACAGAGCTATTTATAAAGAACTGCTTTTCTCCCCCCACTCTTTGCTGGGGTGGGTGGAGGCAAAGGCAGCAGTTCCATTCTTGATGTTTCTGTCAACAAGTCTCAGAAATGAATTTGCTTGTTAGAAAATATCCTGAGCCTGAGAAACTGCTGAATGCTGTCAGCTTTCGGACTTCATTCATTAGAGCTGCATTTAGCTTTCCAGCTCATAGCTATTTTTGAGGTCATATAACACTCGTGTTTGTATAGTAACTTCCATCCGGAAAAATCTATGCAACGTTACTGAAATACAGCCACTTCTGAATGGAAAGACAATAGCATGTCACAAAAAGAGAGGGGACGGATACCCTGGTTTATGTAAAGGCTTCATACTGCTTATAATCACCTTGAATAATAACTGTGACTGTTGGCTTTGCCTTGACTATGTGGGGTGCCATTGCACATTAACACAACCCTCGTATCGCGAAACATTTAGTGCATATAAAACTTGCAAACCACAGAGGAGATAGAAAAGGGAACATGATAAATGTAGAAATGAACAAAAAAAAATTTAGAATGCTTTTGGAATAAACTGGGAGGAATAAAGGGTGATTTACAAACATGACAGCAAGCTCTCATGGATGTCAAGAGAGTAATATTTATGTGTATAGCACCTAAACCAAACATGCAACCATCTATCACACTGAAATCTGACAGGACAGTGACATTCCTAAAAGCTGGATGCTAAGAATTATTTCACCAAGATACAGGTCAAGGTCCAAAATTCAGTTTTGAGTTAAAAAACATAGCTTAGTTTTCAAAGAAAACAGTTTGGATCTTAACAGCTGGTAGAACACCTACGCTCCAGCTTAAACAGCAGCATCAGTCAGAGCAACAGGTCCCTATTTTACTCTCTGGATACCAATATCAAAACCAAAACCTCTTCTGGTTACTGGGTGTATTGTACATTTCAACTGTCCGGAAGCGCTACATTGATAGGGAGCAACAAGAATTACTAATCCAAAGGCCCGGTAGGAAACCAGCAACTAAACGTATCAAAGTGTTACCTTGTTTTTATGAACCATTTCTCCTCCACAGAAGTGAAACATTTATAAATATGTGTATTGAGCTATGAAAGTACAACACCAGTTTGATAAACAAGAAAACCCCAGGACTTCAATGATTTGTCCAGTCTCACATCCAAAGCCAGGAGCGATGCTGACAGCAGAAGGTGGGTCTTCAGGCCAGAGCCCTCTTTGCCTCAGTAACGGAAGTTTAACAAAACTACAAATGCTAACAACATTCCCAGGGCTTTGCCAAAACATCCACAGCTTCTGCAGCACAATACCCAACAGCATGGATTTACAGTAATGAACTAGCAAAAAGATTCAGGAGAAGCATAATCTTCTTACCTGTCCTTTACAACAACTCCAACTACGCAAACACCATTTCCAAATTTACTGTCTCTCATTTTAAGAGGACTAGTGTGAACTTACTAGGGAAGCAAGGTAAACTAAACTCTCTTCCATGAGCCTCATCCAATGCAACAGCGTGTTCCTAACCACATGGCAGTTGTTCTGCCTTGCCCCTCCCTCCAGATTGCTGCGCATGGGTTTCCAGAAAGGATATTGATACATCAGGAAAGATCACTGTGGAAACCACAACAAAGTTTAAGAAAGTGAAGAATATGCCATATAGTGAAAGACCACAGAAACTTAAGCTTCTAGTTGAGAAAGTTATGAAGTGATTCGGGGACAGTCTAAAGGTTATAGATATACTGCTCACTTTGATAAAAATCTCCCCAGTTTAGCTGACAGGAAGCAAAAAACCATTCTGATGGGTGCATGGAGCACACGTGTAGCAGAAATAAGTGCTCATAAACAAGAAACGATGAAGATGGCTCTCGCGTTCAATTGTGTGGGAATTATCTGTTGAAAGAACTGAGAACAGGATCAGAATGAGTTTTCCATTGTTGACTAGCTCACCCAGTGAAAAATACGCTTTCCCAGGAGATGAGGAGGACTAATAACTTTTTGAATTGTGTAAAAATGGACTATTCCTGTTACACATTCTCCATATGTTAAGCAAATGAGAGACTATCTTTACAGCTGCCCACACCAGTTGCCAGTAATGTTTTCTGTTTCAGGCTAGGCAAGACTGCTTTCAGCTGACACTTATGTTTTATGCCTTGATATAAAACTGCTGCTTTTAGTCACACAGTATCTAAGCAATAGTTTCCAAGATATAAGAATATGGCACACCCCACTAAAGCTAAATGAGGAAAAGTCTTCCATGGTTCCCCTACAAACCTAGCAGGAGCAGACAGTGTGCCACTAAAACAACAGGTGCCTACTTACAGTTGGATTTAATTTTACTTATCTTTGCAAACAGGATATCAGCAGATCTGGGCTGTGAAGCCATGGGAACAGACTAATGGCAGGACAAGTTGTAGCCAGTTCAGTTCACAGTACAGGTACAGTACTAATCCGGGGTGGCTGTTCAGGAGTAAATGCAGATCTCATGGTGTGGCAGAATGGTCCAAAGTACCCTTACTGCATCTATTTTGACTGGATATCAAGGGAACGTACCAACAAGCCATATCCAGCCACCACTGAATTTCGCAATCCTCCAGCACTTTTTTTCCCTATGAAATGATTCCTGAGTGATTATTTAAAGAATTACACTACATCAAAATACATCAGTAGTTTAGCTTCAAGAAACGAACTACACAATTCAAGAGATACTGAAGAACCGTGCATCACGAGAATCCAAAGCACTGGAAAAACAAACATAAGCTCAGGCACAGAGACTGAACAGACGACCGGCATTTGTCTTTTGTCAGCATTGTGTTGCTTAGCTGCTGATCCTGCTTTGTAAATCACACTTCCATGCCAGCTGGAGCCATGGGATCAATAATTAAATAGCTTTGGATGATACTTATTACAGAAGAAGAGTAGGTAACAAGTATTTCTAGAACCAGCAAAAGGATCAGCGTTCTTCCCTGGTCTTACTGAGTGACCTCAATGTTCACATGCTTGTTTAATAATTTAAAATATTCTATCAGATAAAAAATGAATGGAAATGAAAGGTCCTTATTTCCAAGTTTCTAAACGTGGCATTCTGCTAGATTAACCAAGCAGAGGGGCAACGAGTGTAAAATAATAAGAACCAAGCGAACGAAACTGTTAAAGGAGCTTCAGTCTTCCTTCAGCAATCTTTAAGGGCAATCTTTTTAAGAGCATGCACATTAATGCAACTGCAGTGCCCATAGCCCAAGGCTAAGTGAGACACTCCAACCACCAATTCTCAAGACCGCAGTCAAACAGCTCACTTAGAATAAGAACACTAAGCTTTTGTACACCGAAGCATCGCTGGGGAAATCGCTAGTGCACAGCATGGAGCGCAACACCTCACAAGTTACAGTTTAGCCCAGAGCCATTTTGGAATATTTATTATTTGGGAAATCAGCAGCAGCACAGAGGAAAGATCAGAATTATTTGCTGGTGCACATGCAGGAGGTATAATTTGTCTGCTTTTAAAAGCATTCATAGATTCCATGAACTAAAAACCAGTTGGATCTGATTTATAGTAGGTTTGGTAGAACCAAAACAGAATTAATGAATGTAAGGAATTCACAGTCAGGTAGGTCAGCCAGAATGACACAAAATGTGAAAAGACAATGTTCATCACAAATAACTGTTCGGATTCTTATCTTCTATAATTCTTTCAATTTCAGACTAAAGAGAGGACAAATGGCTCACCAAGGCCTTTTTGAAATTGTTTTAAAACATAATCATGCTGTCTCTTCTCAACTCAGCAAGACTTCAGTGAGGCTGATGAACAGACTGTTTTGTTACGTCAGACCACATTGCACTGTAGTGAGGAAAGTGGCACATCCCATAGGTAGACGATAATGGAAGTCAGTCTCCAAATGACTATAAAGATATTAGAAACTGGACTAATTCAGCTTATTGAAATAATTCAAAACATTCCAAACACTCAGATTCAAATCACATCAGTTGTTCACAGTATCCAGAATTCAATTTTCTGAGAACAAGAAGAAACCTACACTTAGGAGAGCCATAAAAACAAAAATTCCCTGGCTGTGTAGGACCCGTGAGACTAAGGAGCATTCCCAAGTACGCGGAGCACACTCTGTCCGTGTCCTGGCTGTAGGGATAACATCTTTGTGCCTACTCCTCACGCCTTGTTCTCTATCAGATGGAAGAAGAGCTCTGAGATCTGCTAGTCTGGAAGACTAGGGATCAGTACTGTTGTACAGGTAAGATGTAGCCCTCAAGATTCAGGTTCTGCACATGCCTAAAACTTGGCAAGTTCTTAAATATGTTGCAGAATGAAAGCCTGACAAGAGTCAGAGATATAACAGTTTTGCTTAGTCTGGAAATTCTCTCCTGTCCCAGATAAATTTAAGGCTGATGTAATCCAACATAATTACCTTTATGTCTTGCCAAATTTTTGTTATTGTAACAATTCATGAATTTATATGAATCTATAACATCAGTAATAATAAAAATATTACATAATTGTATGATTTCATATAAAAAGCTGTAAACATAAGGGTGGGATTTCACTCACCAGCCACATGGAACACGTCCTCCTCCTTCCTCAGCTGAATTCATACAGAACACCTAGTCTAAGTATTACAGAGAAGACATTAAGATGGAGTGCAAGCTACTGTTTCTGGTTCCTTCTGGAAATCTTCTGTTAAGTAGTCTCACCTGCTAGCACAAGCTTACACCTCTGACAATGTATCAGGCAACAGGTGGATACTTCCACCACCTGATTTTCATCTTTGTATTTAACACAGACCCCAAGCTAGAAGTCTCAAATATGAATGCATTTGGAATATATCTATCTGAGCTGATAAATACTTTTAACAATTAGCTGAGTTTTAGGATTTTGAAACTCCTACAAATTAAATAACCTTTTAGGACAGCAGGTGGTGAGAGCTACTGGCTGACACATTCCCTTAAGATGATCTCTTCGTATGTAAGGTATGAGCAAGTTAGTTTCAGAGCTTGCACAGGCTCTTTGTAAATATCTGGAGATGTGCTTTGAAAAGTAAGTTCTGTTTTAGAACTCTGATTCTTATTGTTTGCTTCTGCAGCTTCTTTTAATCACTTTTCTGTTCTTCACTATCAAGATAAGCTTTTTGTTATCCTTTGCACCAACACAGTGGAGTAGAAGCAATAATGTTATGTAAGGTTGTTGGTCATTACAATAGGTATATGCTAACAAGGTCACCTGTACCATCTGTAGTTCACAGGTGCAGGCAGTGATCTTGAGCCCTAGCAACAGTGGAAGCAACTCCTTCGAGCCCAGATGCTGCTACCAGAGCTTAACGAGCAGAAAATGGCTGAGACCCGTGGGTTTTGCCTCTTGCAGTGTATGTACATCTCCTGCACATTTGATCAGCCTGGATCTCTTCTCTGTAGCATTTCTTGGGACTCAATGACTTTCTCCCATCATTTCTAGGCCCCTTTCCACTTAGAGTGGACAATATTATTGACTTAACTTTCTTACTGTTTCTGAACCAAAGCAGACAGTTTATATGAATGCAGAGGAAAGCGGGGGTCTCTGTGAACACCAACAAATTGTTTCAGTGAACAAACATTCCAGAGCCTCAACAGCAGACAAGCAGAGCAAGTATTCAGGTGAAAGTATCTGGGGTTTGGGTGGGTTACTGCATGGGGGGCTATTCCGTGAAGTGCACGCTCAAGGCATCCAGAGCATCAGTCAAGTTGCTCTTAATTTCTGAAAGAGTTCAAAGCTCGCCTTGTCTGTACCCCTACGCTTTTCTGCGGCTTTGGAAGAACTTTTCACTGCAGCACTATCCTAGCAAGGAATAAGAACTAGGGGCAAGATTTGCCTCCTCTTCCCACCCTCTGGCCAGTCAGAACTCTAGGGATGGATCTAAAGCTTAGAGTGCTGCTGCTGGCACATAGATCATAAGAAAAATAGCAAACTCCAACATTCTCAGGCTTTATAAATGTGCTTTCCAGCAGTGTCCAACATTAAAAATCACTTCTATTCTTTTGACTTTTTTTGTCAAACACCTGTGATACTATTGAAACACTTTAGAAGCAGGGAAATAAGTTGTGCATAAAAAAAAAAAAAACAAACCAAAAAACTTTTCTACTGCAGGTTACCCAGGTAGGAGAAAAAGCATCATCTGGACAATAATATTATTCCAAGTGTAGTGTCATGGGTAGTATGGAGACTGTACTTGAACTGCATCTACTTAGTAATCTCAGTGAAGAAAATTCACTGCTGACACAGTATCCAAGGAGCAGGATATTGTTACTGTATCTCCAGTCAATATAGATGCAAAGAAACTTTATGTTCAAATGGAAAGCAGGCTAAGGAAGAATGGTAAAATCTCAGACATCATAGATATATTTATGCTTCTTCCAGCTACATGAAATTTATTCCATTTTCCAATTAAAAAAATATATCAGAAGGTCCTTTTTTAAGAATAATAATTGATTTTCTAGGACATTGAAATAGTATTTCTTCTTCTACAATTCCATCTGTCATCTCCTACATTTACAGTAGAGCTCTTCCAACTCTGAATTTTAACCACAGATTTGCCAAATTCAGTAGGCACTTTAAAAATCACAGTGACAAACATCACACAACTGGTGTTATATCCACCAAGTATACGATTAAAGAAATGTCATTCTGCTGAAAACTTCCAGAGTAGTTTACTTAGGCAAAGTAACCTTTATTTCATTTTAATAAGAGCTTGATGTTTTCGCATCAGATACAGAAAAGCCAAAGACAAGAAGAACGGATGGGTAAGATTTCAAGTGTGTGGCATTTTCTCCAGGAAACATTAGTCAGCTTGGCACCTTCCTCTCCAGATGCCAATGGTATTACTTGCTGTTAACCGAACATGATCAAACCTATTTACCCTCTCTTATTAAGCACACATTAGCAGGCATCAAGCCACGTTGTGGGTTGTGTTTTTTTCTCTTTTAAATTAACTGTCTGTCTCCAACCTTAATCAAGTTTTTCCTTAGCATCACTTTTTGAATCATCATTTAAAAGACAGGCCTCCGAGAGCTCACAGGCCAGGATTGTAGTAGACCAGTCATGAAATAGAAGCGAGACCAGCCCTGCCCAGAAGATGCTTGGAGATCAAAATTGTCTTAACATCTTCAGAGAAAGAGGCACCTACAGATGCTGAGATGACAAGAAATGCCAGAAAGGGTAGAGGGTAGGGTGAAGGCCTCATAGTCCTAGTGAGCTTATCCCTAAAAAAATGGTGATGGAATCTGAGCTATTGCAAATTTTAATATGCTGTTTATCATACAAATAAGAGTGCACAAAAGAAAGTTAGTCCAAGGGATGTAATGGATCATGGCTGCATCCAGTTGCTTGGAGAACAAAACATCAACAGAGATACAACAGGGATGTCTGAAGGACCTCCCTGACCTTTTTACATGTTGGTGCAATCAACTCATAGGATAAGGCAGGCAGGGACTAACCTGTGTGGAAGAGATGCAGAGTTCCATCGGAGTAGAACGGGGAACAAGCAGCAGAAGAGAGATGCCTGCTCTTTCTTTCTATAGTTGCTAGTTCCTCTTCATTATTTGTATGTGTTTCTTGCTTAGGGAGAATTTTGCAACGCCATTGCTGTTTCTTGTTTCACAGTATTGAGGAGGAATTTCAATAATTTTCTAGTTATGATAAACTGAGGTGCTTGTGCTGTCTAGGACGTGCTCTCTCGTGCAACTGATCGACAGTAGCTTATTAGAACGGAGAAGGATTAGCACACTTTTTGCTCAGAAAGAAAACAGATGCCAAGTCAACATAAGAGTAATAAAGGAGTGTTTCAGCTTTAAAGTAGACTTCATTAGAATAAAAACAAATAGATTCACTTACAGATTTTAAATACCTGATGAACACATCTCCTTTACTGAACTTCCGCTCAGGGCTCTTATCTGTGTGTTCAAACTGTTCTCAAAAGGCTTCTGTCTGAATAAGGTTTATGAAACAGGTGAAGAGGTAGTGAAGCTGTTCTGTGTTGGCTGGAATATGTCTTGCTCAAGAAGTCCTTGCAATGACCAGTACTTTTTTATGAGCGTTCTCTTCCTAAGCTACCTGGTTTTCATTTCAGTATTGCAGGGTATAAACTGAAAAGGTTGAAAAGCAAAAGGACAGTGAGTGAGATCCCCTAGACTTTGTCTAAAAGGAAGTTAAAAGATCAGCAAAAGAAAACAAATTTCAGATGACAGCACTAACAAATATGCAAGTCCTTTTAGAGCTAACAGAAGTTAGTACAATGCCTAGCTCCTAGTTGCTCTACCAATGATCTTTGCTCCAAACTCTGGCTAGAGACAGATTGTTATTTCATCTGCTTGCTCAACAGATGACTAACTAACCACTTGTATTACAGGAAGCATTATTTGAGGCATTAACAGACCCAAAAAAATTCTTCAGCCACAGCTTACATTAATGTTAAAGCTTGTCTGTCAGCACATTTAAGTCTTATTCCTGAATTACAAGAGTATATAACCTTCATGAAGGGACTATAAAGAAAGCATGAGGTATCTGGAAGAGCAAAAAGAACACAGGTCAAAGCAAGAAGAGTAGTGATGGAGATATGCAGAAAGAACAGGAAAGAAGAAGGTGGCTTGTAGCAACTTAGAAAACACAGAATTAAGTTCCAGAGCAGAATTCAGAGATAACAGCAGAGAATCAAGCAGAAACATGGCTGGAGAAACTGACCAAATGAAAAAACACTTACAGTCAACTTAGTTTTATAGGGAGAAGTAATTACTAGTGAAGCAGTCTTCTACTCTCACTTTCATACATGGGACAAGCTGTGAGGAAGGAAAACCCAAGCCTGAGAAGTTCCTCCACGGTTGAGGTATGTAGCATCTTGGGTTTGGATCCTGTAAATTCTGTTCTCTTGAATAAAATGAAGCCTTTGTATTGGTTTCAATAATATAATGCATGAAAGATTAATACAAATGTCTATCCACAAAACCTCCCACAAAAACCTGAAAACATTTCAGCACATATGGCAAGTTTAGATTCAGTGAGATTTCTGAAAGATGCCAAGTCCAGCCAGTAACTCTAGCCTTGCACAAGTAAATAAAACGCATTAGGAAGCAAAAATTTAAGTTTGCGTCTTTTTCACTCATGACTTCATCTACTTTTTCTTATGACAGTTATCCACAAAAGCACATTCCAAGTAGAATCCTTCAAGGTCTGTTCAAGTGTCCAGAAAGTCCTATGTGGTTATGAACGCTGCCACCAAAAGTATCTAGCAGCCACAAACAATTCCCAGTCAGGAAGAAGCACTCCGGCATGGAAACTAAATCAAGTCTTTTGAAACATCTGACAGTAATGTTTAATATGACAGAGTTGCTATCAAAATACAACTTTATTGATGAAACACCAATTAAAAGACCAACTAAACACAGGACAAAGACTTTTCAGAGACTGCAGTGTGAACTAGGTATTACACACTTCTAAGGAGCTACACAAAAAGCGGAGGGGGCAGTTACCACAGCCAGTTTTCTCTGGCAAACTGCTCAGACACAGACGAGTTCATGCAGCAGGCTTAGGAGGTTATCTATGCACGGATGCAATATCAACATTCTTTAGCGAATCCCGTGTGAAGTATTGCAGAAACGGCTACAATCAGTGTTCATGCTTACATTTGAAAAAAAATAACAATACAACATTAACAACAAATTCCTCTCTATAATACAAAACGTATTTGTCCTCTATGAAATCACAGGAAGTTCTCGGAGAGGAAAGTTTCTCCCAGTGCAGCCAAGAATTCACAAAGACGTTCTTGGAAACAGCTGTCAAACATGTCACTTATTTCCTCTCTTAAGTCCCTCAGCAGAGGCACTGTGGACTCACCATCTGCATTCAGAATTCTCCCAAAAAGTTTTCTCCAGAAATCACTGTCAACAGTCCTAAAACAAACAGAGCAGTTTTCAGTGAAACGGTATGCATACGCAACATGTCTGTCAAGATTCCCATTTATATGCAGCACTAAATGCCCTGGGAAAACCAAGTCTGAAATAATAATTTCACTCGTACGAGTAAATGTAAAGGAAAAGTAGGAATGTATTGTTCAGTTTATATGTGTGGGCCCTTTTCTCTTTCTCCAGTAGGCTTCTGAATAGTAACTGGACTGGCTGTTCCACACATCTACCAAAACCATTACTTTTACAGTTACACTCTTCTAGTGTACCTGACCACTACTCTCCATTCACACCAAGCCACAGCACTGCTAACTTAAAGGAGTTAAAGAGCATTCTTTGAACCAAAGCTCGCAGACTCCTTTCATTAATCAGGGGTAGAGGTAAATCTTATTCCCCCATTTACAAGCTAAGTTCACAGGTCAATATGAAAAGAAAGCTGCAAGAAAAATTAAAAAAAAAAAAGTGGTTTACAGCCAGTTTTACTTTCTTTTTTCCCCTGCCTTCCATCTTATACAAATAAGATTTCAAAGACAATTCATAGTAATAAATCCCCTCTCTCCCAGATATACCCACACAACATGAACAAAAGGTTAAATGACTCATTAAAGTCTCAGAAAACTGATATCAGAGCTAACCCTTTGTTTTTCAGTCTTGCACTGAAGTCCATAGACCGTACTGCAGCTGACTACTGAAGCACTTAGTTCTGACTCAAGCTAGGAGTTACATTAGCTCTGGAAGAAATTATCTGCCTCTGCTTTATTTAAGTGACTAACAAAACAGCAGCAGCCATAGTCTCAGAAGAAATCTGGTCTGTACTCTTACACTAGTAACTCTTACATTTTCTAAAATAACAAAATCCTACAGAACATAACCAAGAAAAAAAATATGCAAGACTTAAGGCCATTTTCTTCATGGACTTAGACAAGTAAGGGGCATAGCAGAGGAGGTTACATGTTGGTAAGGATGTCTAAGGAGTTGAGTGACAAAAATAGTCCTAAAAATTCAAATGCAGCTTCTATATACTACCTCACATAAGCCTGCGCAGATGAAGTTGCCTAAAATAGTATGGTGAAAACAGAAAAACACTTCTGGAACTGAAAAATCTCCAAATTATTCTTTAATAATGATAACATGCTAAAACCCCCTTCCCTGAAAGACAGGTTGTCAAGCTTATAGTGACGCTCAAAGATGGAAAGAGAAACTTGATCAGAATTCACATTCTACCTTTCCAGAAGTCTTTACTACAGTGGTGGAGTATTTTGTGTTCATTCTGTCACCTTTTAAGTGGGCTCTGCTTTGAGTGCCGTTGGCCTTCGAAGAACAATTTTGTGCTTTGCCTTGCAGTTTCCCCACTGCTTTGGTATTTTGTTGGACTGGTAATGAAAGCAGTTCCACCAGTCATTCTACTATCTTCAACTTTTTTTTAATACTTAAGAATAATTAAGTCCTCTTTTAAAAGCTTTACTTAGATAAGGTCATGGTTGTGTGCATTTAACATTAATCAGCCTTCTAGTAAGACGACTTCTTCCTATTTGTCACTGCCTAAATTCTCAGAAATTTGAGAAAAGTTATCCTGTCCATACAACCTTCAAAACCCTCCCCCCAACAAACCCAAACCAACCCACAAAGAAGCAAAAACCCACTTTCCAAGTCACTTACAGAACTTTTAGTAGAAAGGACAGAACTAACACAAACTTTCAAAAAGAAAAGTAGAATTACTAAAAGCAACAGGGAAAAAAAAAAAAATCGTGTGTCTTCAGGGGTGTTGCAAGTGTCACTGCCATGCGGGGCTGTATGCAAAGGACAAAGCACGAGATTAATATCCACCAGCTGCCTCTTCTCACAGGGAAGTGCTTAATTGTACGGCCCCGTCTGGCGGACGGAGACTCCCTGCAGCAGTAAACTTGCTTGTCAGAGATTACTTGAGAATTTATCGAAAGCTTCCAATTGGCTGGAGGAAATGTCATCAATTAATAGGAGCCAGACAAACTGAAAGATCTATGTGTGAATGAAAAACAAGATTCAGTGCAGATTCCTTATTCCTGCATAATGCAATACCCTGTTTACACTGTTGATACAAGACTTCACTATAACGTGTACCTAAAGCACCTATACAAACATCTCTTGGAATTTGTGATATTGAAAAATAAGTATAGAAGATGAATAATAAGTCTACAACACTTTCAGAAGGAAAGCGGAAGACAGGAGAGAAAAAGGGAATTCCTTATTTATACTCCCAACTCTGAAGCAAAGTTATAAACTGATGTGCCCAAGCAAGCGATGAGCCATTACAGCCTGGTTCCAGCTACACAGAACTCATGCTCAGGCTTTACCTTCTTCCTCCTTAGTCTCCTCTAGCCCTTCACAGGTGCCCCTCCAAGTTCTGCCTCTACCCACAATCCCCAGCTTGGACTGAAATTCCTTTCCAATTGTTTCCTGCCCTTCAAACTCCCCATAACAGCCAGCCCTATCCTTCCAAACTCAGACTTGCTATACCTGCTACTCAGCTGCTCCTGCTCCAGTTATCCAGGCAGTTACTGCTATTTTTCTCATACCCACATCCTGATCAGGTCCCCAACACCCTGTTCCTACCTTCTCAACTCAGGCCTTGTGTGGCTTCATCTGCAGTAACTCAATTTAAGCTCTTGTAGAATATTAAAAATTAAATAAATAATAAAAAAATTAGAGACAACACGTGTCAGAAATCTGTCCCTCTATCCCAACAGAATACTGTTAAAAATCAGATCATGTTCTGATATGAATTAATATACAGGAGTCCTATTTTTATGAGCAGGTCAGATTTACTTAGCCCAAAGATATGTAATGTTACAATATCTGTCAGTAGAGAGCAAAAGCCAGTCTCCATCCATGATCTAGTTGCTCTTTTTTTGCCTTTTTTATAAAGTAGTTCTGAAACAAAGGCTATATAAGATATGTATTTACTGCCAACCTATACATCATTGATACTCATCTCTTCACAGAACAATCACTGTTGGTGATTTTGTTCTTCACAGCCTAGTCCTGTAAATTGATCCTCTCAAGAAAAAAACAAAAGCTACAGGGTGCGATATGGCATGCATAGTGAGTACTCAGCAGAAACCCACTTTAGCCTTGTAACTACTGATATCAGTCTATAACAATACAGAAAAACAGATATATGCCGAGTAAAGAAAAAGGCATTTTTCCCTTGTACAGAGCTTCAGATGGTAAGATCTTTTTTCAAAGGTTGAATACAACAAACTAGAAGGTATTAGTAATGCAGGTTGCTAGGGAACTGGAGAAGTCCCAGATTGGCAGTAGGTTTTCTTCAAGCAATGGTTATAAAAGTATATCCACACAGCGAGTGTAGCTAATAGACCACGACCGTGAATGCAGATACCTGTCAAGTAACTCCTGTCATGAGCAGAGCGCTCTGCAAAATCCTTATGAAGTGCCAAGGCATAAAGTTCTGCAGGATGTGACTAACAAAGTGAACAGTGTTTAGTCTAACAACAAACAAAGGGTAGATGAAAGCAGAGTAGTCTTACAGCCAAAACATCTGGCTAAAAGAAAGCAGTAGACATTAATACCTGAGGACAAACAGCAGCTTCCAAAAAGAAGCTACTGCAGATCAATCTTAAATTATAACTTTAAGTTACTTTTCTTCCTGGTCATATATACTGTTTCTGCAACTGTGACAGACAGGACCCTGGCATCAGTGTCTTAGTAGCCCTTCAATAGAGCCCAGAATGAAAGAGGCAGGAAAACCAAATAACCTCCATTTCTAAAGCAACATGCTCATGTATTTTTTCCTCACCACCCACTTACAAATTTCTCCAAGCTTGGTCTATCAAGTAAAAAGAGAGACTAAAGCAGTCCGGTCTGAAAGGATACAAAAAGCAAAATCATCAGAAGTGGACTGTTAGGCTCATCTTGAGCTCAAAATTGTCTCCTGTACAGCACAAAGGCCACTACACAACGAACAAGCCTAGTAGCTTCAAAATTTAAGTCCCCACAGAACAAACGCTTTTGGGAACAGCAGCACTAAGTTCTCAGCTTTGGAGATGGTGCCACTGTAAAGAAAGTGAAGGAAGTTAGAAGCAGTCTGTTCTTTCCGCGCAGCCTCCTCTGCAAAAGGACTTACTTTGACAGATTTTGGCTGATTTTCCAGATGGAATTCTCTTGGTAGACCTGGACATGATCCCCAAACAGCATCAAATGGACTATATCTGCAATGCCAACCAAGTCTACCTGCAATCACAACAAACATCACAAAGTTCAACTTCTGTTAACTTCTGCAGTCCCCTACAGATTCCTACTGTTTCTGCTTTTACACATTTAAGTCTGACTTGATCTTTGCATCAGAATCTTCCAGAGACCTGCAAAGCAAGAAAGCCTCAAAAAGTAAAATTCTGGTCTTATTGGAGGTATTGGAGCAGTCACAGGCATTCAACAGCACTGCTAGTCCCTTCACTTAATACCAAAGATTTAATCAGATGAAAAATTATCTTTATTCAGTATTTATTGATCAAATCTTGCCACAGAGTTTGCAAAATATAACTTAAGAAATCAGAGATTTTGTAAAGGAAACACAGAAATTAAGATGCCCTGCTAAATAGATACTCACCTGGTAAGGAAGAGAACTTTTCGCCAGAAGCTGTTGTCCATGAGGGGTCTGACATATTGGAAAGCTGTTGGGCAAACTTACTCGAGACTGTAATCTCAAATCTAGGCTGTGAGAGAAATCCACTATCTTCAGAGCTCTTGTCATCTCATCGTTAGCAAATGGATCACAGATCCTGAGCAGAGGAAGGAAATGAAGTAAAAGACAATCCAAACAAACTTTTTTTTTTTAAAAATGAAGTTTGACAGTGAAGGTGAGTCTTAGCTATGCCAATGCTCCCCTCTGATGGTTAGCTTAAGAACTACCGCCGAAAGGACTACGCCTGGACGGGCAAACAGCTGGCAGCCTGAAGCTTAAGAGATGACACTGGTATCTCCAGAGGAAGCAATGGGAACCACTAAAGGGTTAAGGATGACACTGTGTTGATATTTGTCACAGTTATCTGAAACACAGTTGGTGGAATGGGAAAATAGCATGATGTTTAGCGCTGCTCCCTCTCCTTCAAGATCTCACAAAACTGTATACGAGAAAGAATTAAGCTCCCTAATACTTCAAAAAAATCTTTCCTAGTCTACACACTAGGGAGGACAAACACAAGGGGCAGTCAGGAGTATCTGTAAGATGATGGTGCTCTGCCAAGCCAACCATATAAACACATCACACTTCTCACTACTATTCTTCTTTCTTACTTGAATGCTATGAGCATATTTTGTAATTGATACTATGCACTTGTCCTAGGATAGTTTTTGCTTTCTAAAAAAAACCCCTATTACCCTAACTTATTAGCAGTTTAGCTTGTATTTGCCACAGAGAAATCCAGCAGAAGACATCCAAGTCCATCAAGCCACTGTTAGATCAGTGACATCCAAAATGGGATGCGTGCACTCTGTGGGATGTGCAAGACAATCCACTGGGGTGTGTGAAGAAAATATTAGCACTTCAGTAGTATATGTAACTTAATTATAAATAAATTCTATAGATAAAATAATTATAAATAAATGATAAATAAATTATGTCCGGGGGGTATGTATTAGATGCCTGTAGGTTCAAAACACACTTAAAGTTAAAAATAGCTATTAACATATCAGTGAAGACTAAGAACAGCCTCAGTGAATTTCTTCTAATGGAATTCTATCTGAATCATGAGACATTCTAAAGTTACTATTTCCCACACTTAGTCCACAGATCACATTTCAAGGGATATGTGACTTTGTTAACATAATATGGGAAAGAGCTTAAACAAGAAAACTAGATCTGTGCATCAGGTTACAAGCTGAGCTGTAGCAGGAGCTAAGCAATCTGTTTAAGAGAATGTCTGCATATTCCAGTCTCACCTGCCCTTTGTGTGTGTTTTCTAATTTCCTGGTTTTCAGATACATAAAACCAGAAGGCAAGTTATTTACCAATATCCAGTTACATTGTTTCTTTTGTTTATTTCTATCAAAATAGTACACAATGATGTTGTAAAACTCATACTAAAAAGAATGTTTTTGCTATTGCACGTGTTCTCAAGTTTCTACTTTACCAATTATTCCTAAACAAAGTGTTTTCATCATGTCCAGAATA
>Ga0065711_1040637_pt1 | contig 16802 bp, 8 predicted proteins | sample Hoacrofraction12_FD_59098 | JGI IMG/M metagenome (GOLD analysis project Ga0065711, IMG submission 59098) | Hoatzin crop microbial communities from Cojedes, Venezuela - Epithelial fraction 12 v2 (version 2) | ecosystem: Host-associated > Birds > Digestive system > Esophagus > Crop | place... | reverse complement strand
GGGGGGGGGGGGGGCCGGACGGGCACGGGAGTGGATCTTTCTTATAGAAGTGCTCATAACTGTATCTATTTAACAAGAAAAACAATTTTCTAATTTTCCTTCTTTAGTAGTGAAGGGTGTGCATTTTACCAGTCTGGGAAAGTATACTGGAACAAGCAAGGTGATTTTCTAAAGCCACAACAATCACCATTTATTGTGAAGGATTTTCAGAATCACCTTTCTGTGAATAACCCTACACTTTCTGCAGTCAAAGGGAGTTTGCCCAGTGCTGATTCTTTTGAAAAAACACAATCATTTCACCAGCGGGAGGGAAATTACTCTTCATGATTTCCATCATAAATCAGAGTGATGAAGAATTTTCTGGATGTAAGGTGATCTGTTAGATATTGGCCAACTGGTCTATGGTTTCAATGCTGTTCAGGCTGCTGGGAATACTCAGCAGTTCCCATGACCCTTCAGAGATCTGGAAGATACAGTCTGATATAGGCAAATATCTAAAATAAGGCCTTCCCGTTCATGCCTGGATCCCTTAGAAAAGTGTTAACTTAGTTGCAGCTGTCCTCAAGTACCCCATGGGTCAGCAGGCATTGTCAGGTATGTCTCTGACAGGCCTAGATCTGACAGCACAAGCAGCTCACACATGTTCATAGAAAAGAGATTGTCCAAAACACTGCCAAACTACTGGAACAGATGTATCTCTGTGACTGGGGAGCAGAAATTACGATCAAGCATACACACCAAAGAAAAACCTGTTTGAGAGGCCATGTCTGTTGGCAGAAGATCAAACCACAGACTGACATTATGGTTAGTGCCAAGTACCTCTGCAATATGGCAATTGGCAGCTGAAGCTTTTAGGACTTTGGTATAACATGGAATAATCCTGTTCTGGGTTTTGGGGTTTTGCTTTATCACATAAAGTTAAACATCTGAGAGTACACGTGTTGTCTGAGAGACTTTCTCTGGATCTCTGGGCTAAAGGTTGTTAATGCAGAACATCCAAGGGCTAGAGGAAGGGGATATCTCATTTAAATGCTTCTCTTGGTACCTGTATTCTGGAAAACAGACAAAACATCTGCCATCTTTTCATGGGGTACACCTGACTTTAAGATAAATGCGGAGTCAGCTATGACCGTGTATCCTATTAAGGATAAGCACTGTCCATTTGTCTTGATTTTGTGTGTTCAGACTGACCATAAAATTAAAAGGAGACATTTGTGTCAGTACATTTGTTTCTTCGGAATGGATTAGTGTTTCCCGAGCAATCCATGTAGGTATCTAACATGTATACTGTTGGCTTAGAAATACCTTTCAAATTCAAGCCCCCACAGCCACTTCTGAAGAGAATCAAAGATCTGTTCCTCAGGTGTAAGTGTGGTGGCCAGGAGAGATCTTGAACTCTTTTACAAACATATCTTTGAATATTCTAATAAAATGGACAGACAGACTGTTATCACCACATCCATGCAAGATTATAATGGTCAAAGTGAGGTAGGAACCTAACAAGTAAAGGGTCACTCAGTATTTACCTTGCCTTACATTTGCCATAGGGTAATTTTTCAAACCTCCCGGGCCACAGCTGTTAGGACATGGGACTTTCAGGTTGATTTCCACACTGAAAGTATATAAGCCTTCTGACTTCTATTTATTTATTTATCTATCCAGCAACACATAGTCTTTACCTTTTTTCTTACTTGCTTCTTTCTTTGGCTGAAAGAATACATCTAGGTTCTCTGTTATGTGCTTTCCTTTGCTACGGTAAGAGTTTTGACACTTCTACAGTCAGATCTGTCACCTTGAGAAGCCAATCCTGATGGTGGACATGGAGGATATGAAGAACACCCTTTTCTGATGAGCTGCGAAGCTTGCAAACTTGGAGCAGTCTCTCATTACTTGGTGGGGGCAATGCTCCCAAAGACAAAATAAAGACTACCTTTCTGCCGCAGAGGGAAATGCAATGGAAAAGACTGAAGTTTTGCTCTGAGCAATTAAGCTTCTGTGAAACAGATACTGCCCAGTATAATATCTCCTGTTTTGCATGTCATTTTCCTGCTGTGAGAAACTAGCAGTGCCAGTGAAACAAGGACGACTCATAATACTTTACTTCCCTTGGAGAAAACAGTGTTTGGAAAGAACAGGAGGACTTCTCAGGAACTCTCCATCTGGGAACGCGTAGAAGATGAATTATACAGTGCAAATGAATATTTCATGTATAAATTTATGCTGTATGTATAAAATCAGGCTATAGATGTGAGTCTAAAATATTTAGTCCATGGAATTAGTGAGAAGAGAAAGGGAAAAATACCAGCTAAGCCAGTAGTTACTTGGTTACCAAGTAATATCTCTTCCTCCCAGATCTGGAAAGCAAAACTCATCAATGTTCTTTATGTCCTTTCGTGTGTCCATAGAGTCACATCTTCCTGGGTTTCTGTTTATGCTGAGGTCTCTGTCTGGTAACTATTACAGTCAAACCTACTCTGGTTAGATAGGAGATAATGGGGTTTAAATATGAATAAGTTAACATACTTTTTTTTTCATTATTTGCACAAAGTCTTTGACAAAGTTCCATATGTGAAAATATTAATGAAGAAAATACACAACCCCAATAGTAGAGGCAGAGTTGTTTCATGGATCAGACTAGAAGATTTCAAGATTGCCAGAGAAGACAAAAATTAGTGAATGAAGAATTAAAAAAAAAAAATACTTCCTTTGACAGGCAATGAAAACAAACAAAATGAAAAATTAAAGGTATTAAAAAAAAACACACAAAAAATATTTTAAAACACAAGCATTAAAACCCCCAATTTTTGCATTTCTAAAATTTAAAAATGAAAAATTTAGTGGTTTATGCAATTTGCATTTTTTTCAGAGCGAGAGATTTTGTAAGATCTTCACTAGCTTAAACTATGTTTTAATCCATCAAAGCATTTTTCATTCTTGTCCCAAAGTTAAAAAATCAACTTGGTCCGTTGGATAGGCATCATAACAGTAAAAGAAAAGCTGGCATATGAAAGATAATGCACGCAGGTGAGATCATTTGAATTTTTAAAGAAAATATTTTTAATTAATTGTACTGGCTCAAGACAAGGGTTTAGTGCTGTAGACAGCTTATGGATTATTTCCATTAACAGTTAAAAACCAGTTAAGTTCTGAGAATCATTAGAATGCTGAAGAAAATATTAATGGGGCTGTATTTAAATCAATGGCCCACTTCCCCTCTAAAGAGTAGTGGGTTTTTTTGTTTGGTTGATTGTGGTGTGTCGTGTCCCACCCCCCCCGCCCCCCATTCCATTTTCTACATGTCTATGTAAAAGTTGTGTGATAGAAGAGCTTTAAAAATGAGAAAGAAAAATGTACTGGATCAAGTCTGCTTCTTTGCATAAATTGCTTCTTTTAGAGGGTAACTTAGCAGAAAACTCTTCGCTTAAGTCTTTTCTTTCAGTTTCCAGTCCGAACACTTTCCAGTTCATCCCACTTTGTTCTTGTACATATTTTCAAAAAATAGTTTTCTCATTTCTCTGCTAATCATAATAGCCTTTCTTTTGATGCTTTTTTCATTTTGAGTTAATTTTTTACAAGCACATGTGGCTGGAAGTGAACAACAGTGATAACACTAGGACCTCATGTAAAGACATGACACACAAAGACATTAATGCTGAAAGTCATCTCCACCGATGCATTCTAAGATCTTATTTTCCCTTTTCATACCTCAAAACTGGATGGCTCAATAGCATTCTGCACCTGACTTATATACCTGCTGAACGTCTTTTCTCATTAATTCTGTCTTGTAATATCCCGGTTTATCGCAAAAAATGGTGTGGCTGGTCCTATATCTTAAGTATGTGACCTGCACTTTGTAGTATAAGCTTTAGTGCCACTTCTGTTGACTCAGAACGGCTCAGTTTGTCTTGACTGATATCTGCAGCCTCTTCAGAGTTACCAGAATGTCTAGTTTTATGTCATCTGCAGATTTCATTGTGTGGTCAACATTTTTTACTGAAATCAGTGAAGAAAATACCAAAGAAGATTGGCCCTGGAACTCATCTTGGGTACTTTCTTAGGAGATCCACCCTGGTAGTTTTCCTGTGGGAAAAACACTGATTTTCCTTACATATTTGCAGTGGCCTCAATGGTAGGTCCTATGGCATGGTCTAGTGCAGTTTCAGAATTCACCATGGTATTCATCTTCTTAACTTAATGTAGAGCTCTTCATTTGGTTTATTATACCTACTTGACTTAAGCACACGTAGATCTTCAAGCCATTCAGCTAGGTGCCGTCAGCTCTCCAAAATACTTGGAGAGCTTTGATAGGTCTGACTGACCTACTGTCTCTTGAGGAATTTTAGTTTTCAAATATAGGTAATATAGTGGGCAACAATGAGGGCCAGAATGTGGTATAGTTGACACATTGGCAGATCTGAATGTGACAAGTAGTGACTGTTTGTCATCTGCGAATGATTCACCAAGAATTTAAGAAGACACCTTAATGGAGCAGAAGTATTAGGGAGAAGATGACTCCAGTGCAATAGCTAGTTCCTGGAAGGGGCTTGCATCCTGGGATGATGGGCACCTGAAGTATGACCTAAAATGAGCAGCCCTTGTATTCAGAACCCTGTCAATAGATACAGGAGCAGGATATCAGGCTGTGATGTCTACATGAGAGAGAAGAGAGGAAAAATTCCTTGTTCAATCCTATTCCTTGTTGTCTTTTTTATTCAGCTCTTGACGATACAATTTTTATACTCCTCTGTTTTCCACAGTTAGTCAATGATTTGCTACATGGCATCATATCAAATGCTTTACTGAAATCCAGATAAATTAGATATACTTCATTTCCTACATCTAGAAAATCAGTTAACTGATCAAATGCAGCTATTTAGATTACTGTAACATGATTTTATAAAGTTTTGCATTTTATCTCATTTTCCAATCACTTCCATCTCTTTAGTTCTTTCCTTTTCAATTTGTTCTAAAGCACCATGTACTGCTAAGGTCATACTAAATATTTAACTGGAGGGCTTTTTTCCCCTTCGCATGTAAAGCTATTACATTTTTTGTGTTCTCTAATATAAGTAGCATGCCCAGTGGGATAGCTGTATTTAAAAACTCCTGGCTTGTTATTTTGAAGTTCTGGGACAGAGATCATCTTCCTCACCTTCTGACCCCAGAAATTCATTAAGAATATGTACATTGCTTTCTTCTGAGCTGTGGAGATCTACATTTTCATATACACATTCCCGTCAGTCAATCCAATTTTCTCCCTTGGATCGTCATAAACCTTACTATAAAGTGACTCCCCTTCTTTCCATGATGTCTTTTTGCTTATAGCACATAAGAACCTCTGGCTTTTAAATTTATTTTACTTTCTTTGAAATGCCCTTTGAGCTTAAGTTTTGGCAGCTTCACTTGTATACCTGTTTCTGTTTCTAATTCTGAAGCTCACTGCTTTCTTTGCTGAGCAAGTCTGGGTTTTTAACTTCCTATGACATAGTCTGTGATAGTGTAGTTATTCAGCCTAGTAGGTCTCCCCTTGTATATTTTAACCTTGCTGGTGAACGTCCAAGTATATATAGAACTACAGAATGGTTTGTGTTGGAAGGGACCTTCAAGATCATCTAGTTCCAACCCCCCCTGCCATGGGCAGGGATACCTTCCACTAGACAAGATTGCTCAAAGCCTCATCCAAGCCTTGACTTAAATGCTTCCAGGGAAGGAGCATCCACAGCTTCTCTGGGCAACCTGTTCCAGTGCCGCACCACCCTCGTAGTAAAGAATTGAGAGGGAGAGAGAATTTTTTGTTAATACTTTGCATGAAAGAATTTCCAAGTGTCCTTCCTGGCTGAGTCTACCCCCTCAGATTGATTACGCAATCTGTTTTCCTTCACTTTATCAAATTGTGTTTTTTTTCAAATCAAGGATCTGATTTGCAGACTTATTTTTAGTTGTCCTTGTATTAATTTGAGTCAGCTCATGATCAGTCAATCAAAAAATGTTTCCTACAATTAACTTTTCTATGTTGTTTTCATTATTTATCCAAAGTAAAGCTAAAATAGCATTGTTTTTTGTTTGTTTCAACAGGACAAAATCTTCAATAACTATTATAGGAAGCTGATATCTACCTGTTTTCATATAGTTGTGTTCGGTTATAGTGTGAATAAATGAAGGCATTATAGCAGTGTGTAAAATATTGGCATAGAGAATTAAAAATAAGACAAGGAAATCCATGCAACTTACTTCAGCAAGTTCTCTAGAGTATAGTAAGATGCAAGAAACTAATTTAGAAAGAATCAAAATAGATTAAAAATTAATCTTAGTTACTGAGCCACAAGCTAGCAGTTGTGATGGATGTAACTAGGCCAGCACGCTACCTTACCTTTGCCAACATGTAACGGCACAACCGATTTCTTGCATCTTTTTCTGATTCATACAGCTCTGACTACCCTTTGGTCATGATTAAATGTATTTTTCCGCATGTATCTAGGTCTCACTTTCAGTATAATTTTATTGTTTGTGTGAAAGCTTGATATTAAAAAAAATAGTGATTTATTTTCCTCTTCTCATTGAGCGAACCTCAGTTACAGCTAATCCAGAGTCAATGAAATATTTTTTTTAAAAAGCACTGCTGCCCTTTGAGAGATTATGAAATTGTTCTATCCTGCTGTCATCTTTAAATAAAGAGCCTAGGTGATACCCAAACAAGACACTACAGTAAGTCTGTTTTCAAAAGTGGTTTCAGTAAAGTTTCCTAAATCAGCTTTTTAATTTGACAGCTTATCAGGTTTTTCTGTCAGATAATGCTATATAATAATGCTTCTCTAGCTCTGCAGACAGATTTTCTTTTTTCCTTTATTTTTCATCTTGGATATCCTGGTGAAATACAAAGGCTCATCCCTTCTTAGACTTGATAGATCCTGTAATTAAATTCAGATCTTGATAAAATGTGTGGCACAGTTGTCATTACTTGATCACAGAAGGTATAACACCTTTCAGTTAAATATGGCAAAGTGGCACATTGCATCTAGTTTAGAAGGAGAAAGAAAATGTCAGATGAGCAGTGATTCAGAAATAGTTCGAAAATACTGAAAGAAACCAATATCTGTTCTTTTTGTGTTTCGTGGCAAAGGATTGGGCCCATACCTGCTTACCATGATTAGTCACAGGGTGATATGGAAATGGAATTTCTGAAGAAGACCTCAAGCTGTGGGGATTCAAGTTAAGGGAAGAAAGTGGGAGTGAAAGCAGAGCTCAGAATGAGACATGGCAAATGTGTCTCAGCTGGTCAAATTCACCTCTTCAGCAAGCCCGTTACCTATTAACCATCTTGGTAAAAGTCATATCACAAAGGATGAAAGGCTGCTAATTTGCAGGAATGCTTTTGCACACTTTTATTTGGTTTGACGTATGTTTACCATGTGACATGCAATATCACATCTTACCTGTTGTGGTAGGAGAAGTTCAAAATGGAGGATTGACGTGTTGTTGATTAAAAAGAAAATTATTTAATCAAATTCTTTAACAAGGAATTTTAGCAACTCTTTAGAATCTTCCTTAACAATACAATGCTGATATCTATGATAGAATCAAAGTCTTAAAAGATATTTTTCATTCTTCTTTTTTTTCCGAGTGGCAGGGGCATATTGTCAATGCAAAGTTTTGAACATCAGATTCCTCTGTTTCTCCTTCCTTTCAGCCTGCACTCTAGTAGGTTCATAGCTGTCTTGTTGAAGATTACATAGGACTTTATGCAACGTGTGTCACTCACTAAGCTGAACCGATATCCAGTGACTTCAGTAAAACTGCTTTTGTGTAATACTTAGATGAGTAAGCATTGGTATGATTGTGACTGTGCCCCTCGCTGGATATGCGTGACTTGATGGACATACGCATGCGTTTGCTCTAAGACTGGTATTAACGCTCCCAGTGGCTGATAGAGCATGCAGAAGAAGAGTAGGATAGTGTACTTCTGCCGTGTGTTCCTTCTGCCGTGCAGTTTGTTTCCATTAGCTTCTAGGGCAACCCAGGAGTCGGTCTGAAATGGGAGCCTTTCTCAGGACAGAACAAATCAATGCCGTGTTGAGCCTCGCAACCAGGCAATCTATCATATGGGAAACAAAATTAATTTCTCTGCAGTGCCACTGGGTTTTAGGTGCTTTCAGAAAATGAAGTATTTTTTTTATTTGGGGCACATTTGTGCATGTGTCCCCAGATATATTTTGCTGGTGTTGTGATGTGTGACAGCAGAATAGTACTTTATGTCTTCAGGATAAGAACTTCCATTAAACTAACTAATTCAAAAACAGTCATTATAATTCATATTGCAGCAGGGAAAACGGCAACCTGCTCTGCCCTAGATACATTTTCCAGAGACTGAACCACGTTAACCAGGTATGAAGTAGGACACAAATCATTGCTGTCTTGAACGTATGAGGATGTACATGCTTTAGACTCTCTTTCTCCCCTTAGTGCCATGTGAACACAGGAGAGAAGATGCACGCCCGTCTCTTCATCCTGCAGTGTGGTTAGCTTTCTGCAGTCTGAAGCCCTGCTGGTTAAAAAAAAGAAAACATCTTGCAACTGCAGTGTTCACACTTTCAAAATAACATTTTCCATAATACTTTGGATTTGTGACTAATGGCAACTTGGTTGTAACCAGTTGTACAAGATAGTTGCATTAGATTGTACATTTGAAAGTAAGTTCAGAGTTTTCCAGGAGTGTTCAAAGGGTTACTATGACCCTAGCAAGGTGTAGCTAAACCAGAGGGTCTCTTTTGCAGTCTATCCTACCTGTCAGAACAAGACTGAAAAGCTTGCATGATTTATGTAGCCTAGAACCCTTGTGAGCTTCACAAGAGTCAGATTCTGTAGTATATACAATTTCAAATAAATTTGAAGCAGAAATTGAACATCCATCATTGTATGAGAAGCACAAAACATCGTGAACGACATCCTGCTTTCAACCCCTTCCAAGCAGAAGTTAACTGAATTAAAGGCAGTGAAATTATGTTTTTACAAATTGGTTTAATTGAGATGTGAATGGTTTATTTTCCTCAGTGGTCTATTTCTAAGGAGTTAAATAGCCTTTCTGGTGCAATATCAAGTTCTGCGGGCATTAAAAAGCTGAATGAAACACAATGTTGTCAGGGTTAAGTATTCATAAATACAATTTCGATTTTCCTGTTTTACAGGACTGATGGGCATTAGTACACTACTGTCTTAAAATTTTAACATTACAGTTGCACAGTAGGGAGAGAAGCATAAATATGCCCTTTCTAAAAGAACAAATGGTACTAGAAGTTTAACCGTAGATGGGTATAGGACTAAGTCCTGAAAATATACTCTCATTTCCAGAGCACAGCAGTTTTCAACCAAATGATTTTTCAGCATCTCACTTTAGAGTCCTAGTCCTGTAGTTCTCTCTAATGCAAATTCATGTGTGTTTTTTTCTGAACTAAAATACAAAGTCAGTCTGAAGACAGTGCTATGGTTGCACCATCAACTCCAAAAAGCTGTGGTAGGATTTGAGCAGCGAAGTTTCGGGCTCAGTTTCAGGGTTCCTCCTCCACTTTTGAACTTCTCTGGTGCTCACAGGTATCCTGTGTGTATAAATCATCCTTTAAGAGCCAAATTACCATCCATAGGGGTGCAGCACTGCAGTGTTTGGTGTTGCAGTGACTTTGTCGAGCCTGCATATCACAGCCACACATCTCATTGTCACTCCCAAAGGCTGATGGATACTCTTCATAAAAGTGATGAGCAGTGAATATAGTTATTTTTTCATTAGTCAGCTTAAGCTAATAAACTTTGTATTGCGTACAACAAATAGTTATCAGTGAGGAGCATTCATTGGCTGGAAACATGTCCAGTGGGGTTCTGTATTGGGCTCAAAAATACCGCTTTTGTAAGTGGCCTGGAAGTCTGCATAAACTCATTGCTGACAACATGTGACTGTTATAAAGACAAAAAAAGGTAGCAAATAATAGTGACAGCAGGGCAAATGTGTTGTGTGAACATGATCACTTGGGAAGCCAGGAACATTTAAAGAAAGTTGCAGAAAGCACTGCAGCAGTATTAAATGCCAAGGTATGGGTCTAAGAGGAAGGAGTGAAGGTTATGGGAATGTAGACAATGTCCTGGAAATTTATAATTCTATATTATAATAAAATTATAAATCTATAAATATAAATTTAGAAGTCACTTGTGGGGGGTCTCATCTTCCAGGTTGGTCCATATGAAACATCATGTGATGCTGTGACAAAGGAGTTTACGGCAATTGCTTTGTGGGCACAAAAGGCTAAAATGCAAGAAACCAGCTCTGGAACATATGTCAAAGTCTGTACCTGGGGCCTGTGGTTCTATGGGAAAAAAAAATAAATTGGTGGATGTGTAATAAGCCAAAAAGAGGTCCAATCTTAACAGATTTATAGTGTCAAAAAGAAAACTATGCAGTGACTTCATTGCAGTGACTTCATTACAGTATAAGTGCTTTCGGGGAGGTGAGGGGGGGAACACTAGATGCTTACAGAGCTCTTTAGTTGTTCATAGAAAGCCATAACCAGAACTATGAAATTCAAGCAAGAAATAGAGCACATGATTTCAACAATGAGCCTTGGAATTCACTGCTGAGAGATTTTTTTCTCTACTGCGTGTCATCACATTAGGAGAAGACAATTTTCGTAGAAGTGCTGTTGGAGCCTATTACAGGTTATGAATTAACCAAAGAATAATTTTATTGCTGAATACAGGATCAAGTGGGTCAATATTCATATCCTGTGATATGCAGATCAGATTATGCCTACGTCTATATTAGGAGTCTATTATCAATATAAGAACAATACTGTGGTAGCGTTGTGTTCATAATGCACATATAGCTATACCTTCCCAGGAATTAACCCAGTCAAAGAAGAAAAAAATAATATTTCCAGGTATAATTTCTATGTCCAGAAATATTACTGTGCTAAACAACAGCTGCACAATGCCTAAAACATGTCAGTCCTATTGCATTAAACTGAGAATGTGCTTACAAAAGGGCAGAAAGAGAATACTGAAAATATTATCCTAATGTGTCATTCAGCTTTCTCAGCCCTGTATATTTATACATCCATAAATCCTGGTAGCTCGGAAAATGATTATTCGTTAGCTTCTTGCTTAGCCATTCTATCTGATATCTCACAGTTTGTAACATGTATTTTTTTTCCAGTAGCTGACTTTAGTTAAAAAGCGTTCTGTGGAGTAAGCCTGCATACAGCTTTTCCAGCTGAGCTGGCGAGATGAGCCATGTGGCAAGAGTCTGTCAAAAATAATCTCCTATCTGTACGCTTTCCTTACCTGCCATTGCTCTGTGGATGTGAGCACCACAGGTGTTCTGTGCAGAAAACAAAACGGGATGTTACTCCAGTCTTTGTCGGAACTGTGTTTTAGCCTTGTGCTAAAACATCCTACCAGTTAGACAAATTTTAATCTTAAGTGGGTTTACTTCAGCCTTATCAATGAAAGTTTGTTTATAAATTCTAGTGTTCTACTTTGGAAGCAGTAACAAATCCAGGCATGTATTAATAAAAATATGGATGGTAGGCAGTTTCGTTTTCCCATCTGATCTATTGATTCTGTGGTAGTATTTTCATGGGTGGTGGTGGACAGTGGATTGATGGAATGATGTAGTAGTTCCTTCTTAGAGTCCTGAATTTTGTCTTGAAAATATGCTTATTAAACTGAAATGTATTAATAATTTATTAGTAAGCCATCTACAGGTTTTAGCTGTTAGTGTATTGTCTGCTTAGAATTAGACATTTATTTAATACTTCAACATTCTCAGTACAATCATTTAAAAATAAAAATAATTTAAATAGTATATTTCATTATATCTTATTAATGCATTAGTGCTTCGTGTTAGAGAAGCTACTAGAACTCATAAAGCTGGAAATATGATAATATCCTTATCTAATTTCTTCAACATAGTGGGTTTCAGTATGTTTTTAAAAGGTCAAGTGGTTTCCTGAGGAAAAGTGGATGTATAAATTGCGCTAGCAGAGCTATTTTCTTTCAAAAGTTGTTCTTTTCACCATTTAACATTTCATTTTGTAAGTGTTTCAAAGTAGAAGTCGAGTCTACTTTTTGGATATTGAATTAGCAAATGGATTTTTATAAAAGAAAATGAAAGATTAAACATATTGACAGTTGACTAGCAATTACATATTTCCCTGTGAATTCATATGCACTTAAATAGTTCAGTATTGATTGTTCTTTCATTTTGGTGTTTCAACTCAGATCAACTCTGAAAATCAAGCTAATAAATTTAGATGTACACAAAAGTTAGCTGCCAACTTTGCGTTGTCCATCTGAAATGTGACCTTGTTAACTTGAAGACAGGGTAGTTCCTCCTATGAAAATGTGTTCTGGGCAAGAGCTTAAAGAATTGAGTTAGCTGGTGTAGGGCAGATCCATATGTGTTAGATCTGGCATTGGAGTTGATGGCTTTCTTTTCTAGTTGCCCAAGGCTACCTTGACACCAACTGTCATCTGAAAGCATCCAAGAAGAGATCTGCAGCTTCAAAGGCCTTTTCAGGGCATGATTTAGCAAGGCACTTGGGAATTTCTTCTGTGGTTGATATTCAGCGCGTCTTTAAGTGCTTTTGCAGAACAGGGTGCGCTTAAATGGTCTTACCATAGGAGTGGTTGGTTGCAACACTGAAAGCCTTTCTCATATTTACCCTCCCTCACAGGTGCTTTATTCAGCAATAGGACTTTCTCCCATTTTTACACAGAGAATATGAGAAGTCGTGAAGGACAGATTTCAGGGAAGTGATCTTTTCCCTCCCTTGAGAAATTCCTAAATCATAAAAGAAGGAAACTACAGAAGTTTTGGAAATAGAAATCCAGAGCATCTGAGTAATGCAGTTTTCAGTTTTCAATTTTCAGTTTTCTTCAAAATCAGAATCTCAAAGCAAAATAAGATGTTTCGCAATAATTCTTAGTCTTCTCAGTTAGACTACACAAAAACCTGAGGTAAAACATGATCACAAGAGGAAAATACTTAGTTAACTAGTAACACTTTGCAGATTTAAAAAAAAATAGCTGTATTTCATAAAGACTTCTAGTGATTATTTCACCTTTTAAACAGATAAAACTAAGTTACTGCTAAGAGTCTACCCATGGCCATTACGCTATTGTGTGGTGGACTGCTCATTACAGTTCTGCAGTCCTAAAGCACTCCTCTGCTTTTATCTCAGTGAGCATCTGTTTCTATTATTTACAGGTTTTGTTTCTGTGTCTTGCCAAAAGCGTTAAAAAACACCAATGTGTACAAGTTTAAACCTTTCCATTTGAAATAGATTATTCTTTTATAGTAAAATGTCTGCAAGGCATAAATACACAAACTGAAATGCCACTTTTAGACAGAACTGAAAGTCTGGAGCTTGCTTTGCCAAGGGCTACTTTTTTTCTCTGCACTGCTGACACAGAACAGATTTTTATCTCGTAAATGCTATTTTCTATCTGTATGGGTGCATTTGGTTTCTTCCAATTGGCAAAGACTTGTCCAAATAATGACCTCACTTTTGTTGTTTCCACTGGCTTGTGTGTAATCATGCATACCACTAGGAGAAGGAGCTGACACAGCCTTGGCGGAGGCGCAGTGAGTGTGGTAAAGCACCTGTGTGGTCCAGGACTTTGGGGCATAGTAGTGGTTAAAACTCACCTGCTTTTCCTGCTTCATATAAGAACTTGAAATCAAAGTTTTTAATATTTACAGTTGCAGTCAAATTAGCTTGTGTGCTGTTGATGAGGGTTGATGCTGATTGTCTTGGATTTCTTACATTTTTTGTGTCTCTGGTCATGTAATGAGCATGAAATTATCCTCACTGCACCCTTCATTGCCTCCAAACAGTCTGCTATAGCACTTCAATTGCAGTAGCCTTGGTGATTGCAACTGAAGGCCAACTCTATTTTGTCTTATAAATCTTAATATGATTTATAACCCAGCATAACCTAAGAGCAGAATTTAACCCCAGAAGATTTTTTTCAATTGTTTCAGATAAATTTTCGTGTTGCAAATGATGCAGAAATAATATATGGAAAAAATATAGAGAATTTCACAAAGCTTTCTCTGACTACAATAAAATGCAATGTTATGAGCAATGACCTTTTGACAGTTTGTCCTATCCATCTTTGGAATTTGCAGTGTGACTAAACTTAATTACAAGGCTTGCACATAGTTAAAAAAGACCTTCCTTATTGATGGCTTCTACCTGAATACTGGATACTCATGGGGTTACAGGCGAACAGAAATTTAGAATAAGAGCTGAGCACAGTGTTTTCCATTTGCCTTTGTTCATTTATTTACTGTGAGTATTATTTCCGTCTAGAGATATTCTATATAGCAGCTCTTTGCTAACACGAAATTAAGATCGTCCAGATTGCTAGCTGGACAAAAGTCAGAACACATTCAGTAGTTGCTATCTCAGACCTAGCTAATTTTACGTACAGTAGGGTTGAAATATTCTCCATTTGCCAGTTGTCAAAAACCTGTTGAATAAGAAATTGCTTACAGTCAACTTCTGGTTAAAATTCTATAGGAAAAGTAACTTTCAATGCTGTGACATTGTGAGTTAGAAACAGTTCAGAGTCCTTTTACCTTGGAGGACTGCAAAATGTCACTCTTGGAGGGATGTGGGGCATGGTACTGTACTTATAACGATTCAATTTTTATACTTTAATCTTCCTTTTTAGTGATTTCTATCAATTTTCCTGCCTATTTTAGCAGCAGCCATACAATATTAGCTCCTTAAATGCTGCACAGGCAGTACAAAGGATCTTTTTAAAACTCCTGATAACAAAATATGACCTTTAATTTATCACAGAAGTCCTATGTTTTCTTATCTCCTTCTTGTTGCTTTTCATCTTCTCTTGCTTTCTTTTGATATAATACACCAATCTCTCAAAGTAAGCAATCCACCACTGCACAAACTGAGACAGATATCGCATTATAGTGAGGAAGTGAGAGTCGCAAAGAGCACACTCTTTGTTTAATTACTAATAAATCCAGTGAAAAATAATCAAATACAAAACAGGGTGGAAGGTAGTTGAAGTGAAGGGTCAGATCTCCCTGAGAGGTTAATAAGAGTTCTCAGTTTTATCCTGTAAAAAGTTGTAAAAATGTGATTTAATTTGTTTAATATGCAAGCATGAAACAAGGAGCTTACACGTGAATACAAGATGTTTTGGTGCAGTCTGTAATATCAGTGGAATGGGAATCAACTGACACATGCATCTTCCAATAAATCTGATAATTGGATTCTTCTTTAAGGCAACCTAAGATTTGCTTTGTGTTTAGTAGTATTATAAGCCACCAATAAGATATTTCACTCTGCTGTGAAGACTGCTGTCAGTCATTCTGTGAGCAGAATATCCTCTTGGGATACCTAATATTCATTATAAAGAATCTGGGAGTCCCTGTAGGGTGAAAAGGGTCATATTATGTTAAGGTCATTTAATATGAACTTTCCAGGTTTGACAATTTAAAGTTTGGAGAAGTCATACCTCATGGTGGTTTCTTTTTCATAGGCTAGTTCTTCTGGAGAAGTCATTCCTCATGGTGGTTTCTTTTTCATAGGTTAGCTCTTCTGGAATAAGGTAAGGCATTGTAGAGTTGTACTCGTCACTTATTTGCTACAGGTTCTTTCTCTAACTTTAGAGTTTCTTTGCACTTTTATCTTCTCACCAAGCTGATGATAAAGTTTATTCAAGATGTCCAATGGGGAAAAATACACATCCTAGAACTGTGTGTCTACCTTCCTTTTGGACACTGAAGGAAAGCCCAAATCGGCCTTCTGGATATGTAACTCCTCGTACAATAGTCTTTGAGGCTGACCATTTTATCCTCCTCCATCTCTCCCAACTCATCATCCTACATATTGTAACAGGTAGAGTTGGCATATTTTAGCAACAGAAAACGATACACAGCTTCATCTGATCCATTCAGAAATTTCTCATTCTCAGATCAAATACCGGATAACCAAGTCTGTAAGCACTCAGCAAAAATCTGCGTCAGAGCAGTGTCAGAGTCCCCCACAAACACAATGATTTCCTGGGGTGGACCTAGACCTGTTGTCCTCTGCCCCATCCAACCCAGTCTTATCCTTGTATCCTCTGGACTCAGGGGGCGGTGTTGGAAAAGGTGATCTTGTGTTTGCAGGCAGAACAGCAAGCTTACTGATGGCTGCTGGGGACAAGGTGCTTGTGGGTAATAGTAGGGCTATTTATGAAGGCAACAGGTAGGATCAGATGGTGGAACACGCTGCAGACTATTTAGGAGCTAAGTTTGCTAGGAGTAAGACTTACTAGAGGTCTACAGTGGCAAGTGGAGTAAGGTTATGCCCTAGCACAGCCTACTCTTTGTGAACGGAAAGTCTGGGAACATACTCTGGGTCTGGAGCTTACGTGCGGGTGGGGAGCCCTAGCCTGAGTGACCTTTTTAAGGCCTCTTTGGTCAAACAGGGCCATGTAGACATAGCCACTGAATTCCTTAGATCCTCACCTGGAGTACTGCGTTCAGCTCTGGAGCCCTCAGCACAAGAAGGACACGGAACTGTTGGAGCGGGTCCAAAGGAGGGCTACAAAAATGATCCGAGGGCTGGAGTACCTCTTCTATGAGGATAGGCTGAGAGAGTTGGGCTTGTTCAGCCTGGAGGAGAGAAGGCTGCCGGGAGACCTGATTGCAGCCTTTCAGTACTTAAAGGGAGCCTATAGGAAAGATGGGGACAATCTTTTTAGTAGAGACAGCAGTGACAGGACGAGGGGTAATGGTTTTA
>Ga0065711_1040607_pt1 | contig 16802 bp, 6 predicted proteins | sample Hoacrofraction12_FD_59098 | JGI IMG/M metagenome (GOLD analysis project Ga0065711, IMG submission 59098) | Hoatzin crop microbial communities from Cojedes, Venezuela - Epithelial fraction 12 v2 (version 2) | ecosystem: Host-associated > Birds > Digestive system > Esophagus > Crop | place... | reverse complement strand
CACTGGACTCTCTCCAGTAGCTCCTCATCTTTCTTGAACTTTCTTGAATATTAATACCATAAAGAGCTAGGACATGTCTCAGACATCAGTGAAAGGTGGTCCTAAGCAGAGTCTTGTAAGGGATGTCAGACCAGACAGCAAAATGTAGGTTAATGATGTCTTATTTAACATCAATATGTCACATCAGTATGTTACTCCACACAGTCTTATTTCATCCCTGTGCTCTGTCTGTCTTCCAAGGAGCTGGGATTTTTTGTCACCCTTATTTGCCTGCTGTCTCTTCATAATCTTTTGTAACTCAGTACAGAAACATGTGGACCAAGAAAAATCTTGCTTTTTTAATTATATTTCCCTGGATAAGGTGTCCTTAAACCACCTCCTTACAGATTTTTATTCTAATGAAAGCCTTCATTTTTTAATGATATTTTTTATTCAAATATCTTTTCTTAGATCATCATGTTAGGATTTGCTAGCAATATGTATTTCCAGCATAGGAACTTCCAGGATAGTTTCAAAAACAGTAAAAAAACCTCTTTCTTTACTAAAGTTTATATTCATTTGATGCCTTTCTGGAAAGGAAGAAGCAAATAATATATACAGTTTTCTATAAAAAATTTTATACATTAGGATAGGGTAGAGCTGTTCTTTGGAAATCACACATTTTCAGGTGGGACTAAAATTCTCTTTTCACAAGAGTGTTTAGTGCTTCTTCTCTTGTTCTCCCTACTACAGTGAAGGAATAAAAACAGCTTATCTCTTTCACTACCCCTTTAGCCAGTGTGGACTTTCTTTACCTGTGTTTCTGGTTATTGAATGCTCTATTCATCCGTTCTGTTATTTTTGTCCTTCATATATCTGTCTAGTTATTGATTTTAGCTAATACTTGCATGGGTTGTTGAAACATGGAGAGATGATTTATTTAGCCCTTTATAAAATGTTCCAGACAAAACAACCTGTACCGCTTTACCTCCAGATTATACTGGAAATGAGTTTTAGTCAGCAATCAAGAGAATAACAAAAAGTATGTTTCACTAGGAAATTCCAAACTACACATTTAGTACAACTGTAAGAGTTTTTATTTTCTGAATATCCATTTTCATAGACTAATTCTAAACAAAAGCAAGTAGGAACTCCACTAAATCTAGGAACTCCACTAAATCTAGGAACAGATTCCTGACATCTACTTTTCTAGTTTTTTCTTTTAATTTATTTCCTAATTTGACCTTATTAAATTTATTGCTACCATTTTGTTCCTTCCTAAATCTTTTTTTTGCCTTTGGAGTTTATAACCTTTATACAGAAACAATATTCTTACATCCCTTTTGGTTGTCATTTGACCAAGGTATACAGAGTGACATTTGGCTTTTACATTTTCTCTTCCTAAAATGTTCTCCCTCATCTTTTGTTCGTTTTTATTGCTCTGCTATGAAATGCATCTCATTTACTCATTTACTTTTCTAGTAAACCCATGCCCAGAACTGAATGCAATATCCAGGCTTAGTTACATGAGTGTTGTGATGTGAATGATTATTATTTTTTCACTCTTTGACATCTCTTTGTATGAAACCCAAAAGCTCATTGGCCTCCCTTAATGCCATATCACTCTATAGATTCGTGCTTAATTTTCTACCTATCACCACCTCCATGGTACTTTAAGCATTATTGCTTTCCAGGTTTCTCTCTCCCACTCTATAGCTATGTTTTGGATTATTTTTCTTCATATGTCATTAGATAGCCTTGTTCCAAATTGAATCTAATTTTGCTGTTTTGTCTGTGTTTCTAACATGCTTGGTCCCTTCCTACTATTTTTGTGTCATCACTGGTGTTTGCAACACCTCCCAGTTTAGTATAGTTTGTGAATTTCATTAACTTGCTGTTTACTCCCACTTTCAAGTCACTAATGAGGATGTCAAAAAAGCCTGAAACCAACACTAGTCACTTCAGTGTTACTAGACATCTCCCCCACAACTTGATACATTGCTGTGTATCATTATCCCTTGTTAATAGCCCTTCAGTCACTTTTCAGTCCGTATGACAGTGTCTCTATCCAAATGATTTTTAATTAATTTTAAGAGAGGGATTTTGGCAGCTAATATAGAACGATTTTTTTCTTTTTAGTGCTTGAGACAGGATTCATGTAGAAATAGATTTAATCTATTTTCCTTTTTTGGTACTAAAATTAAAATTCTATCATCAACAACAAACCCATCTCTTTCTTTCCTGACAAGTTCATGTTGCTCATTCCTTATCATTCCATTATCTGCTAGCTATTCAATGGACATTTTGTGTCTGATATTTATTTCCTTGCTTCATTCAAGTTGAAATTTAAGCCTATGATCAGATAGGTTCAGGATTATTCATAATTCTACTATTTATTTGCTTGTTTTGCTAATATTTCAGGACTGTTCACTCTCCCTCTGAATGTGACAGCAAAATAATTATCAGCTAGTATTTTTTTCCTCTGTTGTCTGTCCTCAAAATACGTGTGCTACAGTTAAATTGCCTGCTACTGTGTTTCCAAGATTTCCCTTACCATTCCTCTTGTCAGTAACTCTGTGTACAAGTTGTTTTGAAATGGCCTAGATTCTTTTCTTTCTTTCTTAATTGAAAAAAAATCCATCTATAATTTGCGTCACAAATTTCCCCCATCTATGTACACAGAACCCTTATTAGGAGAGATGGAGGCGGGTGCTTCTCCCAGTCATTTTTGACTGCTTTCTCTGTAACCAGTGTTTTTAGGCAGGTTTCTTAGCACTTATGATTCCCCAGGAGTATAGATTCATAGATTATAAAGCTACAAGGGACCATTATGATCATTTACTCTGACCTTCTGCACAGTACATAACAGCAGTGGTTAGGAGAACCTTCAAACCACCTACTGTGAAAGTAAAATGATACGTAAAATGTTTAGAGTAAAAATGTGCTCATTCATCTGTATTCTATTCAGACTCCCCTATTATACTCGTCACAGTAACAACTTCTGCAAGATTCAAGGGAATGTCTGGTGGAACACGTCTAATGTGATATACGTGTCTCTTTGGACCAGCTTAGTGCAGGCTGTGGTTAATAAGATCATTGCACCTATGCCCTTAGCCGTTAAAAAAAAAAAAAAATCTACACACAAAACTACAAAAGACACCGTGAGCTTACAGCAACATTTACAAAGATTAGGAAAACACTTCACCCTGGGGATCAAGAGGCTAAGGAGTTCTTTCTTTTCTCCCTAGCATAGAGATCATGTAGTAGGTTGCGTTCTGTTTAAATGCTGAGTACGCTTTGAGCTCCGCCAAATATGTACAGAATTCCCCAGTTCTTTTAGGATAAACAATTATCAGCTAATGATAGTTAGAGATGGGAATGATGAAAGATCCAATTACATTACTGATGCACTGCAAGATCTCACATCAGATCCTAAATTATATTTCCAGTGGCAGCGTGGGTGCTGGCTGTGGTGGTATGCTGTAAAACCAGCACATTATGTCCTGATAACAGCACCATAAAAGAGATTCACTACTACTCTTACCCTCACTATTCACCAGAGTACATTTGTGGCAACCTTCCAACAAGATTGCAAACTTTTCTGCTTCTTTGCCAGTTTGTGGTGTTCATTTCAGGATTTTTGAAAATCCTTGTTGCATAAATATGTACAATACTGCAGATACGTGGTGTCTACAGCTAGCATCTTCTGCATTTGTATTTGTAGGGGCAATCCAAGAGTTTACACTGTGTTTTATTCCATCTGTCTTATTATCTAAAGATCTAGGAAATAATCAACTGAAAGTTAAAAAAAGAAAAATATCTTGCTATACATATTGCACTTTATTCACATGCACTACTTGGGAAAGCGAGGGAAAAATAAAGAACATCCAGAATATAGAGAATATATTGGCATCTTTTTTCATTACCTGTTACAGTCAAAAGCAGTTTTTGAATGATAAGCAGGGCTGAAACACAGTTTCCTGTGAAGTGTTTTTTAATGCTGTTTCACAAAAAAGTGATATCCTCAGTATCCCCAAAGCAAAGGCCTTTGAAGCTTTGAGAGAATATCCAGGGACCTACTGCCTCCCAAAAGAGCTTGACTGTACTTCTCACTGCATTTTTTGACTCAGCTGGGGACTCGTCACTTGTCTCAGTACACCTTAGAACATGTCCTCTAAAAATGCTGCCTGGATTTAGAAACTTAAAAATGGCAAAAGCATGCATGTCAAGAGAATTAGCTATAGATATATAACATATTTATATAATAAAATAATAAGTGGAGTTCTTTAAGTATCTATAGGTAGTCCTTGGTGTGTTACTCACTTTGTGGAGAACATACATTCAGTAAGACCTCTATTCATCCAGCTGTCCATACCTTGTTTTATGATATGCTAGAGATGTATAGCATCTCTACAAGAGTATTAAGAATTCTTTTAAAAATAGACGTCCCAAATTATTCCAAATCTAAATAATTAGACTACTATCATTATGGTGATCTTGGACAAATACAAGGTGAATAAATACTAACATAAAAAAAAATGAGACTATACACTTGTTTTCCTCTTTTTATGTCTTCCCTGCTTACTGTAAACAAGAAACTGAATGATTTATGTAACTGTCATCTTGCAGATTGTCTGTTGTCTTTAATCTGGGATTAGAACACTAAATATACTCACAGAAACTTGAAGAATGTGTAGCAACTAATGAATATTCACTTGGCACCAGACAATGCTCCTGCCAAACTCTATTTAGGAATGACTTTGCCACAAGTCAGAGAATAAGTACTGGCAAACTAAAACCAACCAGCTAAAAAACCCCAAATGTGAACCTGAAATCAAAGAAGGTTTGTATACATGCATGGTGAGATATCCAGCGATTAAAACAAATGACTTCTGCACTCTCAGAGATGCCTCTCTGTTCTGAAAAAATACAGAGTAATCCATAGTGAGAAGAATATCTCACAGTACTTCTTAGTTGGAACAGCATCAAAATAATTACAATTGTGTTTATATTCACTTGGAACCACAAACATTCCAATCCATGAGAATACCCAATAAATAATACAGCAGGAACAGTAGGATCTTGTGGGCAAAAAAACAAAATTAAAAGAGAAATTTCTCTTCTTTTTCACACTGATGAAGAGTGTGTGCACCCAGAAGCCGGTCTGATTTTTGTGTCTGCAATATTTTGGCAAATATAAGATACTATATCTTCATGTCAACCTCTCAACATTTAAGCGTAGGTAAATGTTTCCTATTAAAATGCAGTGAATCTGAGAAAGTGTAATTACTGATAGTCATACTCAACATCACTTCATGCTTAGCATGTAGATTTATATGTGTCTAGATAGGGACTCACCATCCTTACAGCAGCTTCTGATCTCATCTTCCTGAACTGGATTTTACTCTGGATTTATAAAGTTGTAATGAAGGACGAAAAAGGATTCAAGTTTTAACTTGAAGTCCTGTGATGAGAGATCTTATTAAAATAACCTTAGCTTTATCAAAATGCTTACAAGATAAAAAAGGCATTGCAATGGGAATGAGAAGGCTGGTTGCCAAGATCCAATTAATAAAACATGGCATATATTACCAGTGGACTGAATTGAATCACACTAGTAATAAAAAAAAATCAGTTAAAATGTTCCATGAGCAAGATATTTATGTGTATTTCTCTGAACTAGAAAAGGGAAAAAATGGACGAAATTACACTTTTCCAGTCACATGTATTGACACATACGGTACATTAAAATAAATAGGAGGAGTGGGAAGGCATTTCAAGGAAATAAGAGAGAAAGTAAATTCGAATCCCTTCAGCAGACACACTCATTTGTTAGCTTGCAGTCCTTTTTCATGAAGTGAATGCTAACATAGCACTTGCATTGACCAGAACCTGGAAATGAAAAAGGAAACCATAATAGACCTTTGTCTAGGGCAAATGGTTGTAGCAACCTAGAGTTTAGGCAGTTATGGTGTGTAGGGCTGCAATGCACTGCCTGGGAGGGTTGCAAAATCTGCAGACTTCAAGGTTTTAAAAACTATTTTAAGACTAAGATTTTTTGAAGACCAACTCATGGCTGTTCCGATCTACTGTTGGTTATAGCTGTGCTTTAAGTAGGAGACTGCACTGGATGATCTCCAGTGGTTCCTTCCAAGCAGCAGTTCTACAATTCTGTGTCAAATTGCAGTACCTGACTTCACTATAGTTCCTTACATATGTAAGCAGATATAACACGAGAGTTTTAGAAGAAAAAAGGCAGCAAAAACTTCAGACTAAGTGGAGAAGAGGCCAGCATCAACTTCAATGAGCAACTTTCCTTGGCATTTCACATCTTGTCACTCAAGACTCTTAGCCACAGTACAGCCCTAAACATGCTTTGCTTTCCACTGAGGTAGATCCCGAGTTTTCATGTAAAATCCCTTTGACTTAGGCAGACACCACCCAGCTACAATCAAACCAGCTCTAAAATTTCTGGATGTCTGGAAGCAGTAGGTTCAAGAAGCAGGACAGTCACATTGTAGTGTGCACAGCAGCATTCACCGAGCATCAGTGAAAAAACAGTGGTGAGCATGTACAATTCACCTGGCCTCCTGCTGCACACATGTGCTACATCTTCACCTTCCCAGCAACTGCTTTTGCCAGACAACTTATAGCCCTAGAAAAATGGTTTGGAAAAGAAAGGAAACACCCCATTTCCTGGTTTTCATTATGGAAATAAAGCTGACTTATATGACACAGAAAAGCTTATGTTCTTGGGGAAGATGGTGACACCCGCAGTGACAGATAGATCTTTGGAGACTTTTGAAACAGGGTTCTTATGACCTTTGTCTAGGGGACCGATACCTCACTGCAGGACCACCCATACAGTAACAGGGAGGACCAAGGGTTTGATGACAATGCTAGCATGACTCTAAGACTTGTGTTAGTTCACAGTATTTATTCAGAACTGACTAAATCAAAAAAGTAAATTCCTTAATTATTTCTCGAAAAAAAAAAAGGCTAAAGAATGACCTTCAGGAGTCAAGACAAGCAGTTACGGATTTGGGATTGTCCGACTTTCTGCACAAAACAACAGGCTTTCTAAGTCAGTTTTTGGGGTACCTACTTGATGCTGGAGATGGCAGAGCATCCCAGGATTAAGAGGGAGCAAAGGAAATTAAACTGTTTTAGCTTCCCTGTCTCTGGACTGCAAGTCCTGCCTTTAACTGCCAGTATCCAAAATATTTATCTCAAATGCAAGTGTTTAGAAGCATGAAGCTGAAATGTGAATTCTGACATAAGATTACATAGTGGACGTACATATGCATACGTGTTATTGTACAGGCTATTTAATATGGTTCTTAATGATCACTGCACAATCGTATTAGTCTCTTAGTTTTAATTTCTCTGAAATGTCACATCTTCCACATGTAAGTTTGTGCTATAAACATCGTTTTCTTTCTTCATTTGCTGAACATTTTTCAGCTGTAGTTTAGACACTGATGTTTAAAAGTGTGTCTTTTTGCCTTATTTCTTCCACCTTTGTCTCTGATGCACCTGGCTTCATCAACCCAGTGTAAAAAGGAAGGAAATCGTGCCAAATACTGCACATTTGATATCTGAAGTGCACTTATTGACCTTTGACTGGGATGGATATTTTAATCTCACACTCGAAAATTACCCTTCAAAAGACTTGAATTCAAATTGCCAACATGATATGTCATCTTCTAATCTGATGTGACTGGAATGATAACATTTGCTTTGATGTGCAATGTAATCTGGTGTGACTGATCAGATGCAACCTGCCATAACACTGCAAAGGGCAATGTATCATGCTCGGAAATGAAAACTGTCTTATTTGCTGGAAGTGGTAGTAAAAAGAATCTACCTGAATTTTACATATTACGGGATTTTTCAAGAGCTTTTTAATCCAACAGTAACAACTGCCTTAGTTAAATTATTAATTTTCATTGTCTCCTGAGTCTGACTCAAGTTATTTCTATAGCATCTGCATTTTGACTATTTTTCTGTCAAGAAACAGGCAAACTTTAAAACACTGCAGAATGTCTAACGATTGCATTTAAATTGTATTAGAATATTCTTCTTGGAAAGAATGCAGTTTGCAGCTTTTAAACTCACTGTCTCTCTAGATGCTTGCAATAGCTGCTTCCTTTATCAACGTAGAAAAGACCTCTTTGTGGTCTGAGATGCAGCTCCAGGTGCAGGAGAAAGCAGCACCAAGCAGCACCAGAAATCAGCTGCTGTTTATCTTTCCTTTCCTGTTATTTCAGATTAAAGCACATTTGGGGAAGCTTTTGCAGAATCCAGTGTCTCCCCATATGATCTCCTAAATTACTTGCAATCTGCAAGGCAAGTCTCACCCACACAGTCAGGGGCTACTCTTTCTTAAGCCTCTGAAAATGACAGAAAACTTTAATTATAATGCAATGGAGGGACAGGTAAAAGTAGTGAGATGAGTACCTGGGTGAAGGAGGTGGAGCAAAACAAAAAGGAATTGTCTTACTCTTCATCAAGACAGTAATAACCACTGAGTCTGTGACACATAATTTTTTGCATAATTACATAAAATGCTGTTGGAATATGAACAGTTTCCTGCACAACAGGTTTGCAGTAAAGATCTGATGATATACAGAACAATAACACTCAATATTGCTCTAGATGCGCTCAGCAGGCCAGGCCATTGAACAGAGGGAGGTAATGCTGTGTAAGCATGAGGGTAAAGATGTGATACACTGAGGTTTCCAGTTCTCGTATTCATCCATAGAGGTGAACACCACACACAAGAAGGACATTTCTTTCTCTAATATATGGACACTTCATATCTGCCCTGTTCTTGTTCTATTTTACTCATGTCAAATTGGCTGTCAAACATGTTTTCTTCTTTCTGAGTAGTAAAGAAATGTAGACAATCTGAAATAGAAAATGGGGAGTTCTAAAAATAAAAGGCAATTGGAGACTTCTATTTCCAGTAGAAACTCAAATATTTAAACCTAGTAGTTTTCCTAGATCCAGTTTGCTTCTGCACCATCGAGATTAGGAATTCAGAAAAGTGAGGGTATATGTAATGCGAACAAAATGCTCCCATCCTTGCAGAGGCATGAAGGTATTTAAAAGTATTAGAGTATTATTTAGGCTTCTGATGCAAGAGGAACTGCAATAGCATCTTCTGATGGCAGTGGGATGCAAAAAAGGTAGTAAAAGTTACAGAGAAAATTAATTTCTGGTCTAAAGACTTTTATTAAATTCCTGAATAAAAACAATAATATATAAAAAACAAAACAAAAAAAAAAAAAAAAACAAAAAAAAACCCCAAAATGATCCTCACTTGATAAAGATAATACCCTGATGGGCAAGTAATCTTGCAGCTTTCTAGGGTTAAGGGCATTCTACTGATGTCAGACCACACCTAGAAAAAGTAGTCTGATCTGACAGCTCACTTCCCATAAACGTTCCCTTTAAAAATGTTCCTCCTTTCGATTCATATTTCCAATGTTTGTCTTCTAAAGTAAGGTGACTAGAATGATAACTTGGATGTGAAATATCATCTGGTGTGATTGATCAGATGCAACTTGCCATAACACTGCATGGGACAATGCATTTCACTTGAAATTTTAGCCTAAGCTTTTTTTCTGGAAAACTGCAATGAAAGAGAGAACCTGTATCTCACCTTGCTGAGTTGGTGACGGTTCTTGTTTGCAGAGTCTGCTGATGTAATAGGCACCCATCTACCCATGCATCCAAGGAAGAAGTGATGTTCCTTTTTCCTAACTTGTTCTGAAAAGTGAATTACAAATCCTTTTCCCCAGATGCCCTTCACACAAAGTCATCCTTACATGTATGTCCTTGCTGGATGACACCCAAGCTGCTTTCCCTCTTCAGTTCTCTCTAATTCATCAATATTTATCCTGACCATGTTGTCCCTGCATTTGCAAGTGCAGTTATAATGCTGTGATTGTCACTGGACCAAGCAGTAAATAGACATTGCAGTTGAACATATGCATATGGAATGAGTGTATTCTCGCTTCTGTATTGTAACCAGAATTTTGAACTGACACTTTTGTTACCCCTAATACTATTAGTGTTAATAAATAATGCCAAAAAGTCAAAACATTTTCTACAAACGTGTGTGAATACCAGATGTCTAGGAATGAGGATTAAGAATTTTACTGCATATATTTTACTGGATTTCTGACAACTTTACCTTTCAATTTATAGAGATCATGAAAAAAAAATCACAGGCTTTGAGCCATTTCTGAAGGTCTGGTAAGACTTTGCTAAGAATTTGTCTTTTAATTTTCATCAGTGTCTTGCCTCTTTTCTACAAAAAGGCCCATGCCTTTACACCTAGTCTTTTTTATAGTGGGGAACAGAGAAAGCAGCCTACATGCCTCTTTATAAAATGTAAGCACTCCATGCAGAATTCTGAAACTTTTTACCAAAAAAAAAAATATATATATATATATTTAGGATCTTTTCCAAGGCCTGTGAAAGGTCTATAAAAGACTCTCATTTTAATGACTTTGCAGTGGAATCTAACTACAAGCAATGCTATAAGAAGAGCAACTACAGGATTTGACTGAATAGAGAATTTCTGAAAGAAAGAAAATACAGAAATAATAGTAATAGGTGAAGTGTTCTGGAACAGAAGAACAAGAATGAGCTTCAACCTGGACTAGACCTGAAAGAATCTTTAAGTCAAAGAGAAGAAGGATGGGGTGAGAAAAAAGAGAACTGACAGGAGTGGAATGAAAGAATAATATTATACTGTGTGATTTCTCACACATAGGTAAATGCAATGTTTGCAATAAGCTCTTTTTTTTTAAACCATACTTAATAAATACAAATTTAGTAGAAGAGAAACAGTTTTGAATTCCTGTTGATTTGCTGAGCTGTGAATTTAGAAAATGTACAATTCTGGAAAAGAAAAAAATTAATTTTAAAGAAATATTGAATGTAAAAATTTATTAATTTGGATAAAGAAAAATAAGTGGTTTTAGCAGAGGAATAAAATTGAAAAAAAAAATGTGTTAATCCAAAATATTCCCTTCCATTTTTTTATTTGAGCAATAAACAGAAGAGGCTGTAAGTTGTCCAATCTTACTCCCAAACACTGAAACTCAGAAAGATAAAACAAGGGACAAAAAACCATAGTTTTACACTCTCACAAAATTACACACATTTATATTTCAAAAGAATCACTGTCTTCTAATAATTCAAAGGACAGTTATAACTTTCCACTCTGCTGCAAATTCCTTCCCCTTAATAGCAAGCCTCATTTGTCAATATTTTCTTTTTTACTGTAGCGATACTACAGAATCTAAAAGATGAAAGGCAAAGAAAGAGAGAAAGAAGGATAGACTGAGAGAGAATGAAAATCCTGACAACTGGATAATAAACAAGAATACAGCAGAAACAAATGGTGCATTGTTACACTGAAGCTGAAAATTCTTCTTCTTGAAAAATGTCAAAAATATCAGGTAGCTTATTAAGCAATACAGTAAGATTTTTATTTGTTTGCCTGGTTTGTACATTAGTAACTACCTATTCTGTGAAGAACGGTGATGGAATTTAAATGCTAATAAAATCTTCGCTGAACTAATGTAATCACACCAAAAGAGATTTGATTTCAGTACATATAACTGGAAATATAAGAAGCAATAATACTAACATAAGGCACCATGGTGACAGGAACATTCTATGAGCCTGTACAGAATGAGGCTTTTCGTCACAGCCATGACCTGTTGGCAGAGAAGATGGAAGGAAAAGGACTTGTCCCTTTTTGAGCTTCTTTCTAATCTTACTGCTCCTAAAGGAACAAATCTTTTGTAGAGGAGTTTAAAGATGAAGCAATAGTAGATTGCTTAACAGTTTTGCCCAGCTTACTTTTCTACAAGGAGGATGTGTTCCGAAACTGGAGTCCATGACACACAGTAAAATATTTTCCATCTTGTTTAGTAGCATATAACTGTACTTATGCACACTATCTACTATCTTTTAGAACATGAGGGATTTTTTTCAGCAGAACATATTTCCTTACACTTTGGTTATGACATGAAATAATTTCATTCTTTCTCAGTGGAGATGGAAGCAGTCAAACAGACAAGAGGCACTCTTAATATTATGCAGCTTCGATAGCTGACAGGAGGAAACTTTGTCAGACATGTTCCTGAAAATACATGTTTTATAAAACAAACAAACAAAAAAAATTCAAAAGTTTGTTTGTTATAAATGATATATTTTAAAGCTCATCATATTTTTATAATGCTGCTTATTTTAAACTCTTACCATATGCTCTGCAAGTGATGCAGGCATATGGTTCACATAAAAATACCATATGTCTGATAATATTTTGCTGTACATTACAGCAATAACAAACATTTTTAATTTGTAGAGGGAGTCAATTTAAATTATGTTTTATCTTCGTTTTTTCCATTTACAAATATTTCTGATGACATTTCTGAAGAAGCCTGTAAATCCCCAAAAGCACTTACTATTTCAGACTAAAGATTTAGGGAGTATTTTATGGCTAAAGCCACACATTCATCACTGTGAAAAAATACTGTCCTTCAATAAAACATGGAGAAACATAAAATAAAATAGAAACGTACATTGAAATTATAGTGCACTTTTAAGCATCTCGTCCTTTTTAATACATATTTGCCACTCTCACTGCAAATACTGAGTGTCTGAAGCATTTAAGGTTTTTTTCTTTTTTTTTTCTAGGATGCTTATTTCTCTATTGAACCAACAAGGAAACGAAAGATGAACCACAAGCTAATGTGTATGAGATACATCTTCCTTGAGATAAGTTCGCATTTGGAGAGATGTGAAGAGAGTAATTCTGTATCCTCCTTTTTTTGCTTGTGCTGTTGTACAGAGAACCTGTCAGAATCAAATACCACCACGTCAGGCATTCAGGATACTTACCCCACTTACAGAGGTGAAAGAAGGATGAACGGTTTAGAGTAAGTCCCTCAGCATGAGCTCAGAGAAGGAGAGAATATGCTATGCATTTTTTCACTTTGCAGTGATTTACTTGATGGCAAAACCCCACAGCAAATAAATGGATGAGTCTGACATTATTAGAACAGCGAAGCCAGTGACTTTGGACAAAGACATGTGACTTGATAAGAAATCAGGAAGAACAGGTGTGTCTGGAAGTGACTTTAACCACAATAGATACAGGGAGGTTGGTTTTCCAAGCCAGAAGAGATGAAGCCTTTGTTGAGAATGTTACTGGCTTTTGCACATCTAGAAGGTGATGAAGCAAGAAGAATTCATAATTTTGGAGATAATTAGAATGTTCAATGACTCCAATAGAGTCAGAAAATGAAAAAGTAACAGATAACACACTTAAAGACCTCAGTGACATGGACGGTCATGCGGCTGTCAGTAGTCACAGTGACCTGAGATACACAAGAAGATTAAAAAGGGAGGGTCCAGAATTCCTTTTTTGGGGCTTAAGGTCCTTACAAAGCATCCAGAAGAAAAAAGTAAATAAATTTGTGTTCACAGAAAAGAAGGCGAAAACTAAAGCAGCCAAGAGTCTGAGGGGTCTGCCTGTTTCTGTTGTGGAAGATGTTACTCCCCTCCCTCTGACGCACACATGCTCCAGTTACCTCCTACAGGAAGAAGACGTCTGGTAGTCTCCTACTGTGATCAGGCATCTCCTTGCCACTTCCTACTGAGCATGTTATTTACCAAGTGCTATGTACTTCCACCAAATGAAAAGAACAACCCAGCTGTTACAGAAGCAGTAAGATCTAGATTAAAAAGAATGCACACACACATATCCCCAATAAGCCCCCAATCTCCTGTAACTTCAGGAAAGAAGCTGCATGTAAAAAAAAGTTAGCCATTTCATTTACACGGCCAAATTAAAAATATCACAGCTAGGTGCACAGAGAAACAGAGTGTTGCTTTACCTACAGCTGCTTAATTGCAGTCAAAGCAATTTCATGCCCCACCTTCAAAAGGAGGGAGAAATTTGTAGCAGTGACAATTCCCTCTTTGCATAACACCCACTGTTTATTCTGTAGTTCTTATTCTTTCAACATCTTGTTAAGTAGAATCAAAGCAATGGAAAGTAAAATGGGTCTCCAATGTCTTCATTCATTACATTAGCTGACGAATAACTCTTATAGCACCCAGTTCTTTAGGCTAGTGCTTAAAGTAGTAATTGGCCCCTAGGAGAATCAGCATTAGTTTTGATATGCAGCTGTGCCTGCAGTCTGGGTAACTAACCAATCTGGTGACTGAAGAGTGATGGAGATCTGCTTTTAAATCTCTTTGAGGTCAGTGTCTTTTCAGTGGATCTCATAACCAAGATACAAAGCAAGCAGAATTGAAATCTAGTGGCGTACTCAAAATACCTGCCAAATTTCAAGGAGAATAGTCTGGAAAGCTATGACTTCTGTGTGGCTGAGAGCCACAAGTGTAACACGACTGTGGTGAAATTACAATGTATTGTAAAGGGATATTGTGGGATAAATGTCAGTAATACTCTGTCAGCCAAGTCTCTTTAAAAAGTTATTTGTTTATAGTGATCATTAAGGCAAATACACAAAAACATTTGCATTACTAGTGTGTTAGCTGTAGTTAAGATTTTCTTGAATTTCAGTGCAGTGAGTAAAATGTGGATAAATATGGTTCCTGATCCAAATGACCTACGCTCTAAGACAGTGATTATCTGTTGTCACCAACCTGCACACAGAGTCCTTGATTTGAATGGATTTGAAAGGTAATGGAGCCTAGTATAAGAAGTCTTCACTTTCATAGCACTGACAAATACTACCTTAATGTTTCTGTCCATACAACTTTTTTATTTTTAAAATCTCTACCAATTTCTGTTGTGTTTTTCCCGCTACATCCTGAGATTGATGTAGCAATGGAAGTAAATTTCTGTCTTGAGAAGAGAAAAGGGTGCTTTCTGTGCCACAGGCAATAACCATAGCCAAGAAATCATCTAACAAATAACAAGCCGAGACAAAAGCCAGTTCTCCCCTACAGATCTGTTGTCCACAAACAAATTAAAATACAGCTCAGAAGTTCACTGAAATTTAATAATCAATGCTATGCGTCTGAAGAAGGAAGAATAACTTCTTAGTCTAAAACTCATTTTAATCGGGTACACTGTCTGTATCACAAGTAGATATATAGCTTATGTGGTGAACAAATACACTCTTATCATTCACTTTCTGGAAAGACAGCTTAGATCATATTTCTCCCATTCCTAGACAGTTTTTATTCTTGGTCAGAAGTCAAAAGCTCCTATCTCTCTCTTAGAGTAGTTTTCATGTTGAGATGAGATGGGAAAGTTGATATTCTAGCATTTCCTAGCATTTTCTCTGACCAGGACTTTCTACTTGGCCCTCTTGTTAAGGGAAAACTTCAAATTTTCTTCTTGTCTTCAAAGGCTGATCACTTTCAGCAGCCTTTCTGATCTCTAGATAGTACTGAATTCACATTCATTCCACTCCAAGGCACAGTGTATGTGTCAGATTTTGAATCAGCAACTATAATATCCCAAAGATATAGATGCAATTAGCTCACTAAAGTAGTTTAAGAAATATTGGAAATCCTGATGAGTTTCTTCCCATAATCTTAACTACATATTGAGGTTTAATTTATGCTTATTCTGAAGGATAGTTGAAGGCTTTTGCTTTTTCCTTGTCAGTACTGAATATGTTACATATATATTCTAAAACCTAGGGATGAAAGACATGTTCCTGTGTCAATGACACTGGAAGAAGTTTTGTTTCAAGCTTACTGGAATGGACAAGAGAGGTCAGAAAGGTCCTTGACTTTCCAAAATACTCATGGAAGTTATAGAAAAGTACCCTGTCTTAAAAACATATATCAAAAGCAGTACTAGTGCTGTGGTGTTTGGTTTTATACTGTATTGGCATCTGTCACATAAGGCTATACGCCCTTTTCAATGCTACGTGACACAGTGGAATCAGTCAACTTAGCTTAGAAAATGGATTCTAAAGCATATTGAAAACAATAAAATATATGTGAGAAAAATCTATTTAATTCCTAGGCTTCATGGCTCTTTACCTGCTTGTAGGAAAGATGCCATGATTTCTATGACACTTTCATTAATGCAATTTTTCTAAGCAACACCGTAAAAATGACTGGTAGAATCCTTACCTAGGTAATTTTTTTATTAATTTCATTTCCTTTTCCTTGAGTAACAAGTGCAGGCTGAAGACCAAGGAGTTCAGATTATGTTGTTAAAAGATGGCTTTGATCTAGAGAGACAGACTATTTAGTCATTGTCTGATTCATTAGCAGCAGTATTTTCATTCTGATACCCTACTCCAGTGTAGCAGTAAATCTTACAAGGTTAACTTTTAAACGTTTGGTAATAGAGTGTCATCAGTTTTCAGTAACAGTCTGAAGCTCACATGTTTAGTAATGACTTTTGCCATTTTAGTATTAATTTTATATATGTTGTCACAGATAATTAAAGTACCAGGTTACTAAACAGATTTAGCAAATCTTTGCTGATCTTTAGTGATACAGCCTGCTTGTTTTTACACACCTTCATGTCGAAAACAGTTTGCAGTGACAGGAGATGATTAACCATTAAACTCAGGGTTTAATGTAGCAACTGTACATGGAAACTTTCTCTAAGGATGCAATTTTAAAAGCCAGAGAGGACACGGCTCACCCTGAGAGTGCTTTGGCTTCAATGGTTGGTGAGCTTCCTGATAGAGAATATTACACGCAATCATACCTTTTTATTTCTTCAAGTGATTTTCCTGTTGGTCATAAGCTCTACATTCTCTGAGGTTGCAGGTAGTCATTCGTAAGAGCAG
>Ga0065711_1010289_pt1 | contig 16802 bp, 7 predicted proteins | sample Hoacrofraction12_FD_59098 | JGI IMG/M metagenome (GOLD analysis project Ga0065711, IMG submission 59098) | Hoatzin crop microbial communities from Cojedes, Venezuela - Epithelial fraction 12 v2 (version 2) | ecosystem: Host-associated > Birds > Digestive system > Esophagus > Crop | place... | reverse complement strand
CTTTTTTTTTTTTTTTTTTTGCAAAGGGGGTGGTGGGACTAACTCCTGTTTTCAATGTTTCTCCATAAACAAGAAATTTGCAGAGAGAGATTGCAGAGGAAAAAAAATCTAAACCACATTCCACTTTATTTCAGTCATTCCTAAACAGATTGTTCTATGAGGTGGAAAATCCAGGCAGATTAATGGTGTCATTTGTTTTGCTTTTTTTATATTTCTGTCTCCCCCCCCCGCCACTTTGGTTTGGTGAAAATGTTTGAAAAGTACGTTTTTTAGACTAAATGCAGCTTTAAAGATTTGAGGATTATCAACTGAATTTATTTTGTGGAAACAATGCTGCTTGCAGAATAACTCTCCTTTCCCCCCACATGGAAAACTGTAGGAACTGTCTGGGATCTTACAGCATTTCCTTAAAAGCTTTTGCAATTCCTTCCTAGAGGAGAATTTTTGGAAGGGTAAATTTTCTGGTTTAGAACTGAACAGGACTTCCAAACTTTTCCCACTTCCCAGCTTTTTTTTCTTGTCTCTGAACTAGTTTTACCGTAAGAACATCTCATCAGTTTCTGACATAGACAGCCACAGGAAAAAACCATGTACATATGTGTGTGCACGTGTGTGTGTATATATATATAAACATCTTTATATACGCTCACATACGCACACTTGCGTGCTCTGTCTTTCTGTCTCTGAGTGTATAGATGTACATACTCCAGGCTGCCCTTCCTATTTTCCTTCAGTGCTGATCTGGGCAAAAGAACGACAGGAAACTTAAAAAAGAAAAGGAGGAGGAATCGATTGTTCGACCCGCACTTGAACTCTCCTGAAAGAGATAAAGCAGAATTTTCAATAGGTCCCCTGCCCTTTTCACCAGGAGGGAAAGAGGAGAAGAAAAACAAGAGATATTTATATGACAGCAGCTGCTGAAAATAGCATTTCAGAGCAATAAAAAAAAAGGCAAAAGAGATTCAATGGTAAAAAAAAACCCAAAACCCACAACAACAGAGAAACTCTTTTTCTTGTGCTCCCCAACAGGCGCATGAGCGGCTAGTCCTGGAAATGCATGCATGCCTCCTATAGATCTGTTTGAAATTATAGTTGTCATTGAGAGTGAATTTATGCTTCTATTGATCTGCAAAAGGAAAATATTAAATGGTTTGGTTTTGATCTTTAGCTGACCTCAGGGTCAAGGGTAGCCTAAGATTAGTATTCATAGAATTCATCACCAAATTGTAGTCTGCATCTACTTTATGCAAACATAGGGAAAACATCGAAAGATAAATACAAAGCAAAATGACAAACAATTTCACCACCACCCACCCCATCAAAAAAAACAACCCTCAGACAATAAAACCAGGGAGATACATACATGCACAAACCCAGGTAACTGCACACAGCATAGACGGGGGAAACGGAAAGAAAATACAGAGAAGCACACAGACAGAGCCAGTGAATTACACACACGGGAAAAGACGCACGACTCGGAACAAATATCAATGCACAACTGTACTGAAACATGCCCACAAGAACACTCAAAAGCAAGTGCAATTGAACATACGAAGAGCAAAATAAATATAAAAAAGGCACTTCTTTTATATGTATCTACACAGGAAAAAGGGTGCTCTTGTGGTGAAAAGGAAAGGAAAAGAGTATGTTCACAGATTCTTGCACAAAGGGAAAAAAAGGAGCAAGCACAAATACAGTTAAACAGGTGCACATACTGATATATGCTGACAAACCTAGTGATACACAGTTGTAAACGTGTCATGACACATACAGAAATGTAGACACTGCTTCTATTAGGCATTGCGGACCTCCCTTGTTCTTGGTAGGTACTGCACAAAGTTAGTGAAATAATAAAGAAAGAAATATACTCAGGTACGAGTAAAATATGCTTGCAAAAGTCCTCCACTGTCAGCCCAGTTGTTCAGAAATTCAAGGCACAACGCTCATAAAAGCAGCAAAGCAATTTCACTTGCTGACGGACATTCACAGGCACAGGGAGATCTGTTTACTCACAAGGAGAGTGAAGCCTACTCACAAGCGTTAACAGTCCAGGCTGTTGCAAAAACACTTCTGCGTGTACATAGTAAGTGCCATTTGTGCACAAAGGAAGAATCTACTGAGAAATGAAAGCAAACTCAACGAGCAGAAGGCCCCAGTCCTGTTTATGTAGTCATCCCAGAGACAGAGGAAAACATCTGTAACTGTGCAGACAAAAACACAACTGCACAGAAACTCAGTTGGGCACCACAGGATGCTCACCAGCATCCTGAGAAACTTCAGTAAAAAAACCTTGGTACTTTCCAGGCAGACACAGAAAATACTCAAATAGGCGAGCAGGCTAAAAGATGGTTTCTTAGCTGTTGCCAAAACTATATCCCATGTAGTCTGGCAGCTGATAGCTAACATAGCTGGTTTGCACTTAGTGTCTGCTTCTGTAGTCTCAGTGTCACTGAGTACGTGCAAGAAAGTATGGAGCGCTTGTAAGTCTGTAAAAATGCATGGTGCAGAACTAAAGCATTGATATTTATTTTTATAATCGGTTTTCCCCCAAATATAGTTTTTTGACTAAAGCAAGTGTAGTTAAAAATCTTTTAACACCTTTTGGTGTACAAAACTGCAACCTGAGCATTCAACAAAAATATAATCATATTTCTTTTTTGTTGTTTCTTTTCCCTGCTATAATTAAGACTCATATGTTAATATAAAAGTTTCAACCAACTGTGAGTCCCACCATACTTTGTACCTTATAATTGCATTGCTAGAAAGGAATGTCCTGAAGAGCTTGCACTGCAGCTAGAGGAGCAGAGAAAGGAAGCAGGAGTATCTCTCATTTACCATGAAGCCCTGAGGAAGTGACATGTCCAGGCTAGCCGTAGAGTCTTGGCAGAGCTAGGAATTGGAGCTGCATCTCCTGATTCACAGGCCATTGCTTCAGAAATGAGATCATCCTCCTTTCCTGATTTAAATACACCTTAGCATGGGCTACTGGTCATTTAGTATTTGTGTTATCCAGTTATGAGACCCAATGAAAACAGTCCTAAGTAGGAACAGTTTTTGAGCTAAACTTGTGTATAGGAAGGGCTAATTGGAATATGTCGGTATAGCTGTGCTGTGGGAGCCTCTTGGCTCTGACCTCGTTTACCTGGCCTATGAATGCCTTAGCTATTGCAGCTTATACCACTTCCACAAAGGAAATAAACTCTACCACCAGGAGTATTATTTTGTCAGCATAACCACCTGTATGCTTGGTCTCTGGCAGTGCAGTTACACTGGAAAGAGTCATAGTCCCAACACTAGACATAGCTATACAGGCAGTACTTCCAAATATAGACCTGATCGTAACAGCATCTTGGTGTGGGCAGAGATTGCAATGAGCACGGCTGTGCAAGGCCCCATTGGCGAAAGCCGAAGGGTGTGACAGCGCTTGGCAGTGGGGAGGGGAGAGCGTGCCAGGGAGGAGGGCTCTGTTGGTAGGTTCTGGGAAATAACAGAGCATGGGAAGATGCAGTAGTATTTGCTGCAAAAGTGGCAAAGGGAAGGGAACACCACAGAGATGTCAGTGGATTTCATCTGATACGGAGCAACATGCATTACTGGAGGCTGGTTCTGTATGTCACTCATCATCCATTGCATGAATCCTCTGAAGTCAAGGAGAGTGTGGTGTGTGTGAGCTGTACAGCCTGGCCCTTACTCAAGGGCAGATCTCCTGACAGTGAAGAAGCAGCACTTACTTGTCATGACAGTAGGATACTCTTTATTACAGCTGCAGGACAGAGCTGGCCCCTTGCATGCTCTGTTCAGTGGATCGCTATCTTCTCAAGGTGATGAGGAAATTATACGTTGCAATGGCAGCATTTCCAACAATTCTCCTCACAGTGGGAAAAGTCTTCTGTACAGGTTAGGTGTACAAAAACGGTACATCCTGTCCTGACGCTACCTTACTAGCATGAAACTTGTCAGAGATACTGGCTGTTTTGATGCTGTGGGTAGAGGAAATACAGCTAGCAGAGTAGAGGAGAAGGTGAACACATTTTTCCCTGTTTGTTCAGTGCCTAGCAGTTTTTAGGTTGTATTACAGTAGTCTTGATTCATCTACTGAACTGAAATAAATATATATACTGGGAAGCTGCTTTTCCCCAGGCTGTGTCACAGAGTATGGATTCAATCATATTTTCATCCTTTTGGCAGATAGAGGAGGAGAAAGAGTGTGAAAGAGGGAAGCAGCAAGGCATGGAGGTGGAGGTGGCAGGAGAAACTGCTGTTGTCGTTTCTGTTTCGTTGTTTACTGTCTATGACTTTGTACAGCCTTTAACTCCACCGTTTGGCAAGAGAGCAGCTGGCACCACTTGCCTCCTTTGGAGTGCATGTGCTGCCTGGAGAAAGACAGCCCAGGTTAGCTAATATGGGAAGAGATGGGATCTCCTCCCACTGACAATGTGGGCTTGGAGCTTCAGACAATGTTGAAAACCTCTTGGGTCTGAACTAGCCCTCTTCCCCTTGGATCTCTCATCCATTCACCATTCTGCTCCTTTTCTTTTTGTGCAGGTTTATTTCAAACAAACTCCTTTAGCTTTGTTCCCCAGTAAAATACCATATAATCACTTACTAATCTCCCTCCCATCTTCCCTTTTGCCACTCATGGAGAGCAGTAGTTCCCTCTCCTCTCTGTGTTAATGCTGAACCAGTTTCCCCAGCTCATGTGCTGTTTTTGAATGGTGTTGAAAACTGGGTCCTTCCCATTTGTCATTGTTAGATCTCCATAGCACTTTCTCCCCGTGTAACAGCTCTAACCTGAGTGTATTGACTGAATCCTAAATGGCTGATGGCCAAAAATTCTAGGTAATTTCAGTGGGACTTGATACTCTTCATTTCTGGTCATAACTTGATCATATAATTTGGCTGTGTACTCTTAAAGAGCTGCTGTGGCTGGTGGAGTCATTCTTATATCCATAACAGTTTGTAAAGCACTTAAGGGTACCTTTGGATGAAAAGCACTAAATAAATGTTCAGCAAGATGATGTTATTTATCCCTGTAATCACCTGTCACTTCCACCCAATTTTTGTTCCTCCCTGTCCCATCCAATCGGCCATATTATATGCTCATGCATATGGTCATGCGCTCATCAATCCACCTTTATCCATATGCAGAGACACTCAAGTGTTATGAGAGCTACACGGAAAGACAGATGCATGCATCTAATCCTTCCCTGCTCATCTCTCCTCATCCAACTTGTACAGACACACGGCAACATTTTTTAAGCACTTAAGTGACTTAGGATCCTAGGTTTAATTTCAGAGAGAGGCTTAGGAGTTTAAATGCCCCTGAAAGTCAGCGAGATGTGTTCTCCAGATTACAATTCCTCAAGTCCGTAAGCGTCATATTTTCAAAGTGCTCTCTTTGTCTAAAGATTCAGATAGGTACCTTGTAGATTATCAAAACTGTTTAAGATAGGCACATAAATCCAAATGATTTTAATGTAGCCTGCCTTGAAAATTTTAAGACCCCTCTGGGCACTTATCTTTCAAAGGCATCTAAATCCTTTTGAAAAATTAGTACCAAGAGCCTCTAAGATCCTTTAAAACACAGCTCTTACGTTACTTGCCCATAGCCAAACATCAGAAGAGTGACTCCTACCTTAGGTAAATCCATACTTTAACGATGCAGTTTACAAAAAAAGGTTACTCTGGTATCTGCTTTAATTAATGAATACAGCATTTGGTGATCCCAAAATCCTGTAAAAATATGGCATGAAAATCCCTTGTCAGCTTGGGCTGCAGTAATGGGCCTGTGTGGGTCCTGCCCCCATTTCCTGGGCTCTGAGAACAACACTGGCTCTCCCTTGTTCTCAGCAGGACCTTCCCCTGTGCCTCTGGGACAAGCCAGCCAGCAGCGGTGGGGAGAGCTCTGCTCGCTAACGTCTGGGTGTGGGGTCCCTGCGTGACGGGATTAGGGTTGTAGTGGGGACGGGATGCCTGTGCTGTATACGAGCCTCAACAGAAAGTTATATACAACCCTATTTGTTATAATCATGGAATGACTTCGCCAATAACAGGCAGAAGGGCATTCATCTGTCAGAATCCCCTGGTTGGCAATATTTCTAGGTAGGATCCTGACTAGCTGCAGTCAAGGAAAAGGTTTGTGGAGAGGGGTTGGTGGCTCTGGTATTTGAGCAAACTCGTTATGTTCAGCAGTCACTGGTGCTTGGTTCTGGCATCCCACCACTTTATACAGGATTCTGCAGAAAAATCCTGTAAAACAAACAAACTTTCCAGGAAAGAAAATGCAGCAGAAAATCCTGCCCCTCTTATAAATTATGTCCAAGTAGGCTGAGCTGGCAAGAACGCCTTGAAGTGTGAAGTTGCTTCCATTTTATGGCTAGGAGTTCCCAAGAGACCATCTTCTTGCTTCTTAGTTTTTTTTTTTTCCTCTTGAAGTTTTTTTTTGTCAGGGTGGAGGGCAGATACTGTGTGCATGATTTGGCTGGTAGGGGCAAGAATCTGTCAGCAGAAAAAGGGCCGTCAGCAAGAGAAAGTGAGCTGCAAATTGTCCATTTCTAAACTGCTTGTTCATCTGACACTTGTGAACTCAGAAGCCACCTGTTCAGCCATCAGTCACCAAGTGAAAATGAAGCTTTCCTTAAACCAAGATTCTGACATATACAGAAAACTAAAAAGAGAAAAAAAGAGAGGAGAAAAGGAAATTCTTTGAATTTGCTCTACTGTGAAATGAGAATAGAAACTAAAGGTAAAACCCAAGGGAAGGTTTTTATTTCCCCTTCTCTCCAATCTGTAATATTATAAGTGCTTTTTCAAATAGCCACACAATCAAAAAAATCCAACACCTTTCACACAACATTTTTGCAGAAATCCGGAAGTGTTTCTGAAGACAGAAATTGCCACCTCCCTCCCCCCCCCAATAGTGGCAGATTTTTGGGGTGTGACTGACTCCTAGCTAAAAGAACACTCTGCATGTTAACAAGTGGTGTAGCTCTTTGAAGTTGTGAAACTGCAGAGTGGATTAGCTGTGATACCAAGAGCAGAGTAGGCTTTCCCCTTTCCATGCAAGGTCAAATTAAGACTGGACGAGCCAGCAACCCAAAAGTAGACTATAGTAAGCAGCTGATGATTTTTTGCCCTCTTCGGGTGCAGTGCATTCGCCTCTGAAGGAGAATTTCAGGGTAGCAGCCAGCAGGGTAGACTCTTACGTGCGAAGTTTTGCTGGCTGACCACAGAGCACATAGCCCGTGCGCCTGATCAAATAGCTTGTTAATTTCATCATTTCAGACTTTTATGGTTTTTCCAGTTGCTGCTGCTTTTATAAACAAGCATTTCGGTGACCTTCCCCTCCGGACATCAGCGCATTCAGCTCTGCAAGAATCCCAAGCTCTGAAAGTTTATAAATAAGCCTTCTATCAAGTTCCACAACAGGTGTGACCTCCCCCCCTGTCCTAAAACTGAACAGTTTCAACAAGCAAATAAAGACTGCACAGTCCTGTCTTAAAGGGGAAGCACTCTGGAAAGTGGTTTATAGGCCCTGATACTCTCAACAGAAGGCCTGACCCATCTGCAAGAAGGGATCATGTGGCCAGTCTGGGGAATCCTGTCCCTTTTAGGTGGCCCTTTAAGCAAGAGTGAGAGACACAGCGTGGAACAGTGCTCACCATGACCTGTAGCAGCATGACATTCCCGGGCTGTCCCACGCACTGACCCCGGAACTGATTCTGGTAGGTTCTGGGTGCTGTGTCTGCCTGGCTGAGACAGAAGATTTCTAGGAGACCAGAATCTCTCTGTTTCTTGGGGTTCTGCTAGTATGGGGTTCCTGCTAGTATGCCGATGGCATGTTGGCAACGCTGAGAAGGAAGGAACAGGTCCTGTTGTGAGCTGCAAAGTGGACAGCCTCATACTTGTCTGGATTTGCTTAAAATGAGACTGTTCTCATTTCTGGTATACTGCATGCATTATGTCTACTTGTCCTTTTCTGCTTACTTCAAAATGGTAGAGGGAAACCAGGGTCTTGAAAAGGGGAAACTGAAATCTGAGATTGTAGTTTCTTCCTGTGAGTGAGCACCTTAAAAGCTGAGATTGAGACAAAGATGAGGCTTCCATCTTTGTATGAGAGTCGTATCGGCACTGCTTCCCTCCATTTAACCGCAACATAATCTGAGCAGAAATGGTGAAGTAGGGTCAAGTGAGGAATTCACCTATGTAAACTAGTATTTCTCTCTCTCTGTTCTATGAAACTGCATGGTGTTTTCTGTTTATTACATGCATAAGTTTGAAAGGAAACCAAATGAAGTGTCTAAGTGGGCTTCTTGGTGTAGACTTAAAATATCTCATATAAAATAGCAGTATGGTGTTCAGTGAAAAGATGCTGTGAAGTCATTAAGACACCAGGGCATTGGGGGCACTTTGGTTCCATATAATCAGTGATAACTGGGTCTCAGTACCATTGTGGAGGAGACTGGCTATAACCACTGAGACAGGAAAATACCCATTTAATTAGTACAGCTGAAGCCACTGTAGCAATGAGACAGGAAGGCCCAATATGCTCAGTGCAGTGAGAAGGAATCAGTACAATCCGTATGACAGGGAATACCCAGTACAATCGATGTGTGCTACAGTGTTTTGAAGCTAGTGTGGTGGTGTGTTATGGGACACACAGAATAATTCCAACAACCGAGAAGTTTAGTATGGTCAATAGACATGAGGAAACCAATGTGATCAATTGGAAAAGGGATTGAATGTTAGCAGTGGGTGTGGAAACAATGATAATGATCTCATCAATGGGACATCAGGTCTTCTGGCTTTCAAGCCTCATGCTATCCATTCTTGACACTGAAAATTGCTTTAAAGAATATTTGTTGTTACATATATCACACAGTTTGCAAAAGTGTGAACACAGTGGTGTGACATAGAAACAGTGTCAGGTTGCTCCATCATTATGAATTGCACTAGTCCACATAGTTCAGGTAAGTGAGTGAGTGGAGCGTAGGCAAGTGTTGAATTTGAGTGAATTTTATCAGATGTAGGGAGTTGGTGGTGCTGCAGGTCTCATGCTGCAGTCCCTTTTCTGCAACATTGTGGAAGGATTTGGTTCTAAGAACATCCTAAGTACCCTGCGGAGAACAGTAAGAGCAGCCATTTGGCTCATGGTGAGCCTCGTCCCTTCTAATGCACTTGCAGTCCCCCAGGGCCACGTCTAATTACTGCTCAAACACAATAGTTGCAACGATGCATCATGCCAAAACCATCCAGAATAAGCCTCACACAGTGGGATTTGTTGTCAGTCTTCCTGCTTTTTTTTTTAATTTTTCTTTTTTTTTGCGCAGTGCTGGTAAGAAAACCTTTTAACCCCCATCCCTATTCAGGGATCTGCAGTATCTGCATCTCACTGGCATCTGTCAAATCCCCAAGAGATTCTAAAGAGAAGGTTACTTCTGAGCTCCATGAGGATCACTGGATATTTTCTACTTTGGTGAAGAGAAAGTTCCTTCCCAGGAAGTCTCTGCACACAGAGGCTTTTGGTGTGGGCAGATTTTACTCTCCACTGGAAATTAAAGTCCAGTCCTTCCCTTCAACTAAAGTCAGCCTCTGGACTGAAGTCATCTGTAAGGGCACTGAATACCCTTTAACAGGAAGGGAGAAGCTCCATTCAATGATAGTGTCTTTGAGAAGGCATCTAATGTGTATATAAGCTCCCATTTAAAAGAAAACTTAACATTTCTGTTTGCTGCTACAAGAGCTGACCTTAATCTTTGCTCTGTCTGAACCCTTCCTCTGACACTATAAGCCCTGGTTGTCATCCCCCCCAGTATAGTTTTGCCTTCAAAAATTATCATTGTTTCTCAGGGATTAGGGTGTGGCCACTTACAGCAAACAAAGATAATGTCAAGCTTGCATGCAGATATATGGCTAGAAGTACACACATGGATGCCTGTCTATACACGTGTATACAGATATATATGCAGGAATGCATCGCTATACATTATCTGTACATGTATAGGAAGGTAAATGGATATATACAAACTCAGCCTGTGGTAGTTTGAACGGTTTCAAGCATAATGCATACCCTGGTGGGAGGAGTCTCGCTGGTTAAGATATTCTTTAATAAACAGATGAAGTTATCTAAGTGCAGGGAGGCCCAGCACTGCCCCGCAGGCAGTCCACAACACTTCGGGATTTTACCAGTAATGGCCCCACAGGGGTCAGAAACCTTTTCAGAGGAACTAGTGAAAGCTCACATCCATTCGCCAGCACAGGTGGCGACTCAGAAGCAGAGTCCAGTGCAAGAACTCCCAAATGTAAGGAAGCTTAAAATCTGGGTTCCCATGTCATGACTTAAACCTTACACAGTTACACCTGAGGCTAAAGCCAGTACATAGTCACAGATCCAGACAAATTTGCTGACTATTGTACCATAAGGCATTGACCAGTGTCCTGCAACAGCATGAAGAAAGATCATGTAACTTCAGTTTATGTGAAATCTGAGGGCTAGTAAGTGTGAGGGCTTGCTCACATCTGGGTTTCAAGTCCAATCTGTAGCGCTGTGGGGAGCTTCATGTTGCATTACAAATGAAGAGATGTGCAGGTGTATGAATGCAAAACCAGGAAATTTAAGATGTCTCTTCTCTGTTTAGTGTACTTTGCATGGTCTGTACTGGTGTGAATGGCAGTTGGAAGAGTGCAATGTGAAGAAAATACACCCGCAACACAGAAGCTCTAAAACATCTCTGTAATATGGCCAGAGAGCCATGAGTGTCCAGGAGGTAAGCCTAGATTCAGAATCCAGTGCTCTGAAATCTCTGGTAACTAGCAAAAGCATTTGAAAATAAATATAGACATAAATTAAAATGATACCATTTTTGACAAAGTAGACAGTAGTTGAAATATAATGAGGCACTGTAGAAAAATGCCCCTCCACCAAGCGAGCACTTGCTGGGCGGATTAGCCAGCATTCCTTCTCCTCCATTGAGTGGTGTCACAAGCTAATAAATATTTCAGAATTGGCTGTATTCAATCCAGCCCTTGTCCCGGTTGACGTCTGTTCTCTCAGTTTTCAGAAGGAGACAGGTGCAGAAGGATGAAAAGGGATTTAATTACTAAACATCCCCTACTCCCAGAATCCAAACACATGCTGTACTGTACATATACACCACACCTACTGTACTCACAAGCACATATAATACTCATGCACACAGAGTCACACCTACTACACTCTGCGACACACACTTATTGAATCCACATTGCACACAGACTGTGTTTTGGAAGTAGAGGATTCACATTGCATTGCACCCATGTCTTTTGGCCATTGGGCGTGGAAGGTACATGTGTGCACTGAAGTTACAGCACATATTCCTCCTCTAGAGCCACACACCCAGTTACAGAAATGCTGGAAAAACAGAACTGCCTTGTTTGTGGCCAATCTGTAAAAGAATAAGGATTACCTATAGCTGCCTGCCAGCAGATCTAAATTTTTTTTTAACTTCTTGTGCAGAGTGTCGTGCATTCAGTCCCTGCCTCAGTTCGGTTAGCGATACGAAGAGTCACGCTGTACAGCACTACACTCATGCTGTAGCCACCTTATGGTCCCTCACCTGCAAAGAGTACACTACGTGCTTACATACCTGCCACTTATTTACCATATTAATGATTTCTATTTAAACCCCTTGCTCTGATACAACAAGTGTACAAAGGCCCTAACCGTAACCTGTAAAACTTCTGTTCTTATAAGGCTAGATTTTCAGATACTTTGCACACACAACTGAGGGCATTTTCAAGGGCTCCCATTTAGACACCACACAATAAGCTAGGGAAACGGTGCTGCTCATTCAGCTGTTATCTGGATCACTGCTGTGGGGATGTTATCTTCTCTTGCAAAGACCTTCCCGCTGTTTGGCAGGGAAGATCTAGTAGCACTTTTCATAGTATTGATAGTCTTAGTCTGGGAGTTGTGGGCAAATTTCAGTGTGAGACCTCTTTAAACTTCCCTGGCACTTTCGACTACAAACAGGATACTCCTTCATCTCCTGTTCCAGGCTGCGCTGGCCTAACTGTTCCTGTGGGTTGTTCGGCAGCAGTTGTGCTCCACCACGGAGACAGCTGCGTGGCAGAAAGGGCAGTGCTAGGCAGCATGGCCAAGTTGGTGGAGTCTCAGTGGGGGCTTAGGAGATAACACGCCTTCCTCAGTTCTGTCCCTCGCCCATTGGAAGAAGTCAGGTCATTTTATGCCAGTTGCCTCAGTTCCATCATCTGTAAAATGAGGCTAGTAATATGAACTTCTTTTGGAAAGTGATTTGAGATTTACTGAGCTAGCAAGTACTTGTCTGGGTAGTCTGTTAGAGTGCTTTGAGATCTCTCTGAGTGACTCCTGAGTGCATCGGTGCGATATATTGTTGTTAACAGCTACTTGAGACAGCAAAGAGAAATAAAGGAATAGAGCTGAAGAAAGCGAAAGTTGGGTGCTCCTCCAGTCCTGGTCCCACTGGAATTGTACTGTTGACTCCAGTCTAAGCAGGATTAGGACCTAGAAGCTCAAGTGATAGATGGTAACAAACACCAAGAAAATCAAAAGTGATGGATGATGAAAGCAAATGGTTCTGTGTCTGGGCTAGAAGGGGTTTCCAGATAATGTATCACTTAGGTCAAATACAGAACACCATTGGCTTTAGAGCTAGGTAATTAGCGTATCAGAAAATTGGGGGAAATTATGTATGTTTTTAAGATGGGCTATTAAAGCAGGCCATGAATTATTGAGAAGGGAAACTGCTTTCTTTGTTTTATTTAAGTTAACCTTGGAGAGCAGAGAAAGAACATCAGGATGATTTTTTCTGGGACACATGTTCTATATAAGAGCACATGTGGTTGCCATGATATTAGGTCTCCCACGGCATCTCCATACACTGCAAACACATGCTTATATGCACGTATGTGCGTTCATGCATACACACACAGCAGAGTCTGTAAATATTCTTGCTACATGTGCACAGTACATATATGCACATGCATGCTTGTTATCTTTTATATACAAAGCTCTGTAACACTCAGAATAAAAGCAGTCAGACCTGGTATGTATCACACAAATAGTTGGAATAGTGTACTCAAATGTTGCACATAGAATAACATGTGATAAATATAGCCTGTTCCCACCATGCTTACACTACTTGAAATAATTCTGCAGACTCACTTATAGATACACAAATATTTTATTAAAGTAATCTCAGGTTTCATATGCATCCCCAAATTGTAATAAAAATTTCATACTTTTTACATAAATATTTGTGCAAGTTATATATACTGAGCAAAAGTCCTGTGCAAGTTCCCGTATGACCCCATATTGAGATCTACAGTAACTTGTGAATACTTAGCTTACAAACTTTGCCTGTGTATCTACACATGCTTGCCTGTACTCTGTGTGTTTGTATATATTCTACTGATGAACTGCGTGCACTCAGTACAGAATTCTCTCTTTCACATAGCAGTCTGTAGAATGGTTCAAAAGCTGAATTGGACCTCCATTTCCATTTGACCAGAGGGTTTTAGGAAAATTTCCGTGGAACTCCATTTCCATTGAAGTCTACAGGGTTTTTCTGGAGGAGATGAGCTGCTCAGTTAAAAACAGGAGTGCTAATTAAGTTGATTCCACTGTAACTCTCATGGTTGGTTGACTCTACTGTCTGCGTGACCATAAGAGTGTTAATTTGATTTCATGTATAAAGTGTGTTTGTTTCCCCAAACTGCTCTGTTGGTCTCTGATTCTTCACATACTTATACACAGGCTTCAGTTCTGGTGCGGGAAGAGCCTTTTTGGCCTCATTATGACTTCATGGGTTCGCACAACATTGCTTATTGCCAAGTGCCACCTCAAATTTTGCAGAATCAGAGCTTAAAACTGCTTTTTTCTCTACAAGACTGCCCGGCAAAAGCACCTCAAGGAGCAGTTAATTTAAACAAGCAGATTCTCACCATTTCATAAGTGAAATAAAATTTTCCTGTAATCTGGGAAACGTAAGTGGGACTGCAGGAGTCCAAAGCACTTTTTTTTGGCACTGGTGTTTTCATTGGCTTACTGCTGCTTGGGGGAGTTGGTATGGACGTAGGCACCACGTAGCCCCTCGTCTTGTCTTTGGGCCTTGTGGTTGCTACTGTAGAGCTCCGTAACAGCCCAAATCAAAGGTTTATATCTATGCATCCTGGAGCACTGAGAAAATCAGATGTGACTCCAGTTTTTCTCTTGGTACCCATCCGTCCTAATTACGACCCATATTCTGCACTGTAGCTGGGAATCTGGGTAAAATCTGTGACTGCTTTGCGCGTGGAGCAAACCGCAGTGAGGATCATTCCTTTGATTTCAGGGACCAGGACAGGCTTGTGGACTGCCCAAAGTATTTGTGTTTAAATCAGGACTCTTTAGCAAATATTTGTGCCTTTTTTTGTTTTTTTTAACATTTACCACCTATTCCAAAACAAGAGATTGTGTGATACATTAAGCTACAGTTTTCTAGCAGGGGTAACATGGAAAGAACTAACTCCCTGCCTTCAATCTATTTGTAAAAGCACAAATTTAAAACATTGCAGTTTCTTTCTTAAACAGGAATCTTCTCTGGCACAGAACTTTTCTGTCTGTGGAATGATCTGTTTGGTTTCCTTTTTACCTTGGAAGGGAGTGGATGTCTCTCTTGTTTCTGCATGCAACAGATTGACATTTATCAGAATGGAATTTGGAAATGTTCAGTTATGAAAACTTTGAGACTTTTGCGGAAATGTTCTTATGTAAAGGATGAGGCCCAGGAAGTAAGAATTAAATTGCAAGAAATAATGGGCTTAAATTGCAGCAAGAAAGATTTAGGTTAGCCATTAGGAAAAACTTTCTTACGATAAGGATAGTTAAACACTGGAATAGATTGTCTAGGTAGGTTGTACAATCTCCATCAAAGGAAGATTTTAAGAACAGTCTAGGCAAACAAGAATGATGTAGCTATAGTTGGCCCTGCACAGAAGTAAGTGGCCAGACTAAGTGACCTCTAGAGCTCCCTTCTAATCTTCTATTCCTATGATATCAAGAATCTAAGATTTAGCATTGCTAGGGTTATAGCTAATACAGCAATGTGTGCAGTGGGATGGATGGATGGTTGGGTATTGAGGACAGATATATACTTTCTCACATTAACACTGGTCATGGTTATGGTCCATCTAAATTCCAGTGCATTGCTTAGAAAAATGTGCCCTTTAATTTCCTAATAAAACAGCTGGGTAAATTCTTCTACTTGCAGCTAAAGAAAAAAAAAAAGAACACTTGAAATGAATTTTTAATACAGATTTGAGTGGGATTGCAGCAGGCGCTTCTGATCTGATAATTGCACTGGATCAGCCAGAGTCGTCATCTTTTTTTCCCATCAGAAATTTTGTGTGAGAGTTTAGCGCTGGTGAAAGTTCCCAGGCTGAGAGCTTGGGAGGTCTCCAGGTAGCTCGAGAATGGGGAGCAGCAGCTCCCCAGTGAACAGGATGGGCAAGGTCATGGGCAGCCACCAGCTGCCGATTCTCATCCATTTGCATCCAGGCAATAGAAGCAAGGTCAAGCTGTTTATTTAGTCAGTGGCCTCTACTGAAATTGCCAAAAAGAACAATAGCACCTACAGCATGGAGCATAGCCAGCTAATAGGAACTAATGTCCGACCCCTCTCCGCTAAATAGTGACTCGGCTGAATCCAAAGGACCAAACAAGAAAAAGACCTCTGTATGTTGTTTGGAACACAGGTTTTTTCCTTCGTACCTCACTTTCAAAAGTGTAAGTATTGTAGGAGCTACTGTCTGGGGAGTCGCTGATTTTACAATGCATGTGAGTCTTTGAAAGGCTCTTCCCTCTAGGTAGAGTCTCTATGAGGACTGTCACAGGGGCTATGTTCAGCCTACTGAGGCTAATCTTGCTGTTCCTTGGGCAAACACAGAGAGGTACACTTGCCTAGACGGCCTTTCAGAGTAGAAGCCAGCCTAGACACTGTGATTCGCCCACTGGGGCAGCCTGTTTTCTTCCTTGGCTTTGAAAGGTTAAGGCTAAAGTTCACTGGGAAAAAGCTAGCCCTTTTGAATACCTCTTGAAAGGGTACTGGAATAATACTTGAGATATATTCCCTTTCTTTCTTTAAGACTATCCCAGGCTGATTACACCATCTTACTGTCTTTCCTAATTGACACTAGAACATGTTGGCCGGTGTTGCTGTCAGTGCATCCTACTAGTGAGACAGAGCTTGGGTCAGCCAAAGAGTGCTTTTGTTGGCTTGGCATGGCTTAAATTAGTTTCTTGAGGGAAATCAGCTATCTTGGTAAAAGCACTTTGGTTCCTGTATCACTGCAGCTACACTACAGCTTTTCGCAGTGTAGAAATACAGTTAAAAAATCATGGCCCTAATTGACATTACCATAAATAATTTCTAGCATAGACCTGGCTCTGAGTGAATGGGGAAGTACAGCAAGAAAAGCCTCTGTGTCCTGTTACGAGCTGCCCTAAGCCAAGTCTTGCCTTGAGATGCTCCTGCGGCCTCGCAAGACAGAGCTTGTGAGACTGGTACAACCCCCAACAGTTGGGAATGCGGTGGTAAACACAGAAGGGGAATTTAGGCTGAAAACCCTGGCAAACCTGTGTTGTCTTCCCTGTGATTTCCTGAGCGCTTGGTTTTTTCCCTCAGCCTGACAACACTTCCAATAAGACAGTCGTGCTACGAGATGAAAGGGCAAAGATTCTCTGTGCCTCACTCCCTGGTTTTTTCCTTCTTTTTTTCTTTCTTTTTTTTTTTTTTTTTTTTTTT
>Ga0065711_1040636_pt1 | contig 16803 bp, 6 predicted proteins | sample Hoacrofraction12_FD_59098 | JGI IMG/M metagenome (GOLD analysis project Ga0065711, IMG submission 59098) | Hoatzin crop microbial communities from Cojedes, Venezuela - Epithelial fraction 12 v2 (version 2) | ecosystem: Host-associated > Birds > Digestive system > Esophagus > Crop | place... | reverse complement strand
CTTCGTCTACCCAGCCAGTCATGTCATTGTAGAAAGCTATCAGATTGGTCAGGCATGATTTCCCCTTCGTGAATCCATGCTGACTACTCCTGATAACCTTCTTTTCTTCCACTTGCTTGATGATGGCCTCCAGGATATGCTGCTCCATCACCTTTCCCGGGATGGAGGTGAGTCTGACTGGCCTGTAGTTCCCTGGGTCCTCCTTCTTGCCCTTTTTGAAGATTGGAGTGACACTGGCCTTTCTCCAGTCCTCGGGCACCTCTCCTGTCCTCCAGGACCTCTCAAAAATGATGCAGAGTGGCTCAGCAATGACATCTGCCAGCTCCCTCAGTACTCGTAGGTGCATTCCATCGGGGCCCATGGAGTTGTGGACGTTCAGATTGTTTAAGTGATCCCTCACACAGTCCTCCTCGACCAAGGGAAAGTCATCCTTTCTGTAGGCTTCTTCTCTTACCTCCGGGGCCTGGGATTCCTGAGGGCCAGTCTTAGCACTGAAGACTGAAGCAAAGAAGGCATTCAGTCGCTCTGCCTTCTCCGCATCCTCCGTCACCAGGACACCCGCCTCCTTCAGCAGCGGCCCCACATTATCCCTAGCCTTCCTTTTGTTGCTGATGTAGTTGAAGAAGCCCATCTTGTTGTTTTTGACATCCCTTGCCAGCTTCAATTCCAGGTGGGCCCTGGCCTTCCTCGTCGCATCCCTATTTAATGGTAGATTACTTCAGATTAATCTAAAACAGATATTTTTTTCAAATACTCTTGCTTTGTTCACACCACCAAATTTATAAAATTCTGTAATGATTATGCCTGGGCAAAAAGACTACTGTATTTTTCAGACAGAGTTTCTAGGAAGGCAAAAAGATATTTTTATCAAATTTTTTACTTATTTTTTATTGAAAAAAGAGAAAAAAAATTTTTTCATCAAAGTTACATAAGAATTATTTTTGATGTTATTTTTGTTCTCCTTCTATTCCTTTCATAATCAAAGGCTGAAAAAAAAGGATTTCATATTTAAATATTCTACCAGCCATATTTATCCTAGGTGTCGAGTATTTATTGATTCACATAGTGAAGATCAAAATGTTGCCTAAGAAAGCCAAGATGTTCAATAAGTATTTTCATTTTACTATTTAGATTAGAGGATTTTAATCTTGATTTTAACTTTCTTCAGTAACTGTCAGTGCTGTGAAGACAAAGAGTTTCCTTATTCTGTTCTGAAAGCATAATATTTGCCATAATATTAAAAGTTTTTTTAACATGGTAACTATTCCTTATTTCCCTACTGCACTACTTTAATACTGCTCTATTTAATTAAAATTTTATTTTTTCTCTAGAGCTGCTAAGAGTAATTCAGGAGAAATTCAACACACAATATTCCATGCTCATCCCACAAATTAAGGAGGAAGGTGTGATTTACTTGGCACAGTGGAAATTCAAGATTTCACTCTGCTAATTTACAGATGATGATTGTCTTTGTGGAACTCACCTTTTTGCCTCATTACTCTCCACAGCTCCTCAAAGCTCACCCTGCTCCTGCCAGCCCAGAGCTGAAACTTATGAGAAGTCTGCATAAATTGTCCCCTCTGGCTGTACAGAGGGTTCTTCCCTCATCACATCGAGACCTGAACCAAGAGCCAGAGCTCCTGCCTGCTGTAAACACTCACTGGCTGACTTCAGATCCTAGAGGAAACCAAAGAGTATTTTTTTTTCACCAAAAGCTTAAAAGGGAAGATGTGGAGTGAAGAGATAGATTTTGAGCACTATAGTAATGGTCAGAATAGAAGATAATGGTTGAAGTAAATGTAAATAAGAAAATGAAACATTTCAGAACTTTTATAAAGTACTATAAGCATTAAATGGGTTCAGGTCTTGATACTGCTGACCACTGTGTACACAGGCAATCGTGCCTAATGATGTCATGTGTTTTCAATATTGCATGAGTGAGATTTTCTTCCAAAAGAAGCAGTACTGTTTGTCATAGGCAGTAACCTCTTGTGTAACAAAGACACGATTTTTATGAAACTGTGACTAAAAACTGAAAAAAGGCAAATACAAGAAGAATTCTTTTCATGAATAGCTTTTTTAAGATTTCCTGAAGGGACTGGTGGATGCTTGTACACGGTCTTTTAAAAAGTTACATCTCTTTTTACTCTCTGCTGGTACTGTTTACGTTCCCTCTTCATCTGCAATTTCTCTCAAGTAAACAACCCTAACAGCACTATTTTTTCTCTTATTTAAAGAATGTTCTGGAAAAATACGTCTGTCTCCTCAAACATTGGACACATTGTGGTGGTTTAGCCTGGCTGGACTCCAGGTGCCCACCAAAGCTTCTCCATTGCTCCCTCTCCTCAGCCGGACAGGGGAGACAAAATATAGCAAAAGGCTTGTGAGTTGAGATAAGGACAGGGAGATCACTCAGCAGTTACCATCAGGGGAAAAACAGATTGAACTTGGTGAAATTAATTTAATTTATCACCAATAAAATCAGAGAAAGGTAATGAGAAATAAACCTAAATCTTAAAAACACCTTTCTTCCCCCCAACCCTTCTTCCCAGGTTTAACTTTATTACCATATTACAGAATCACAGAATCACAGAATAGTAGGAGTTGGAAGGGACCTCTGTGGGTCATCTAGTCCAACGCTCCTGCTGAAGCAGGGTCAGCTACAGCTCCCCTGATCAGCACAGCGGGCATGGGGAACGGGTGCTATGGTCAGTTCATCACATGATCTCTATGCCACTCCTTCCTCTTGGACTCTTCCCTTGCTCCAGCATGGGTTCCCACCCACGGGAGACAGTTCTCCACAAACTTCTCCAACACGAGTCCTTCCCATGGTCTGCAGTTCTTCACTAACTGCTCCAGAATGAGTCCCTTCCATGGGGGTACAGTCCTTCAGGAACAGACTGCTCCAGCATGGGCCACAGGGTCACAAGTCCCGTCAGCAACCCTGCTCCAGCATGGGCTCCTCTCTCCATGGGTCCACACATTCCACCAGGAGCCTGCTCCTTCACAGGCTCTCCACAGGGTCACAGCCTCCTTTGGGCATCCACCTACTCTGGCGTGGCATCCTCCACAGGCTGCAGGTGGGTATCTGCTCCACTGTTGACCTCCATGGGCTGCAGGGGCACAGCCTGCCTTACCATGGTCTGCTCAACAGGCTTCAGGGGAACTTCTGCTCCAGAGCCTGGAGCACCTCCTCACCCTCCTTCTTCACTGACCTTGGTGTCTCCAGAGTTCTCACTCCTCTCTCTGGCTGAAAAATTCTGTTATGCAGGGGTTTGTTTCTTCTTTCATAACTATGTTATCCCAGAGGCGCTACCACTGTTGCTGATTGGCTTGGTCTTGGCCTGTAGCAGGTCTGTCTTGGAGCTGGTTGGCATTGGCTCTGTTGGACACGGGGGAAGCTTCTAGCAGCTTCTCACAGACACCAGCCCTGCAGTTCCCCCACCCCCCCCCAAAAAAAAAATATCTTGCCACATAAACCCAGTACACATGTGTAATACAGTGCTTTGAGATTCAACAACATTTTTTCTTTTCACATTTTGTCTTTGTTTTTTCCCCAAAATCAAGTATACAGTCTGTAAGTGAAAACCTGTATATAAAGAGCTTGTTCACTTGGGAATGCCTTGATTTCAATATTTCTTTAATTTAATTTTCTTAAGTTTCTTTATTTCAATCTTCCAGAGAGAACGAGTGTTTTGTGTACAGAAGAAACAAACAGAAATGTTGGATGTTTGACATGTTTATGTAGGTAACTATGAGAAGCTTACAAAAGTCTTAATATTGAAAATTAGTATAGAACTTGCTTATTTGCTGGTTTAGATTTTATCTGTTTAGACATGCCTATGACAACCATGTTGGAAAATCCTGATGCTCATGCATGAGCAAAGGTGGTCACTTCACCTCAGAATTATTTCTCTTTCCTAATTATAGCAAATGTTTTTTATACAACAAATACTATTGTTAGCCAAACCAAAATTCATTTTAGAAATTTTAACTCATTGAGCATCTGAATTAAAGTGTGAAGTTGGTAGAAATTATTCTGTAGACTTCAAAATTCTGGAATTTCACCCTTGTCGTTTTACTTATTTTGGTAGGATATTGGAAGGCTGCTTAACTTTCTGAGGTCTGTCTGTCAACTTGCTATCCAGAAGTTACTTGGGATATGAACCTATGGCCTTCTACAAAATCCCTATACTGATCATTGATAACAATAAATATATTTTCCTATCACTTTTTTGATGTGTTCGCAGAAAAAAAAGAATTATTCAGGAAAAGTACTCATATGATCATAAAATACAGCAAAAGATATAATACTTCTCCTTGTAAGGGGCTCCAATAATCCCCCGCTGGACAGGAAGCAGACTGTCAGCCTCCTCATCTTCCTGTGATGTGATATTCAGGTGATGATGTGTCCTCTGCAATTTAACAATCACAAAATCTCTCTCTCACATAGTTTCTCTGTTTCTCTCTCATATCTTTTAAGAGGGACAACTCTTTTGCCTACCAGATAAAATTTGAAGTGTTTGGTTTCCATTTGATGCTCTACTGCAGCTGGAACACCAATTTCCACTAGAATATCAGTGCATTATGAGCCACAATGAGTCACATAACAGGTGGCATCTTCAGGTATTTCTAAGCATACTGGCACATTTGCTAAAAGGTCATCATTCTTTCTTTCTATGACAGTCTCCAGACATTTGTTTTTGTTGTCAGCGTTTAGTATTCTTGTATGCCTAAACAGCACCATGTGTTTCACTACTACATATAGAAACAATCTGATCTACAAACTAATCTGTGAACAATGCATGGACTAAATGGCAAAACCCCAGCAAACAACAAGAGTTTATTTAGTGAAAGGCACCATTATTTTAGAACTGTTTAGTCATAAAAGACCTTGTGTTGTGTTTACCATGCCACTAGTGACTTTGATTGTAAGTACTAACTTCTTTTTCTATACAGCTGCTTCAAAAATGTAAGTAAATTACTGTTCAACTTTCACCTAATCTTATTAGTAAATGTGGAGAAAACATGACAAACATCTATGGAAGAAGGAAACACACACTGGTAATTTTTTAAAGAGTCATTTCTGGACAATAGTATGAATTAACCTGTGTAATGAAACCTTGTATTCTAAAGTGGAATGTTTAATATGCTGCATAATTGCATTTAAGACATTGAATTTTCAGAATACACATCAGAATATTTTGATTAATTATGTGTTGTAGCAAGAAGGAAGAAAGTGTGAAATCAAGCCTCAATATTTTCAGAAGGCAGAATGCTCAAAACACACAGCAAAAAATTCTCCAAATATTAAAGGATTCTCAGCATTCTTTACACGTCTGTGCTCTGAATGAACATTTTATTTTTTTGTCAGTGACTCAGAATATCCACAGTTACTGTTCAATGACTAGGAAAAAATCATGCCAGCCTGGGATAAGGCTTTATTTTAAAGTTGAAGGCATTAACTAAGCACTAAGAAGACAATTGTATACCTGATTTCAAAAGTAAAAAGGCATCTCAGATCTACTTTGCTTTTGAAAACTTGGCCGAGGATCATATTTCAGAGGGCCAACAGCATTATTCCCAGCATTCTATGCTGTATGCCTAATTGGGCTGCTGCACATTTGCATAAGCAAAATGCTTCATGAATAATGTATAAGTCACAGCATGGAGCCCTGAACAAATTCATCCACAGATCCTTCTCCCCATCCCTACTGCAAATAACCAGTGTGTCTAAACTACAGTCTATCAATCATACCTGTAGATGTGGCTATGTACAAAAAATCAAACTGTATAACCTTCATTATAAAGCCACACTGAGTTGTAAACTTCTTTTATCTAGAAATGTTGATAACAATGTAATGTTACCTCTTATAAAGCCACTGGCATTTATACTTCCTGTGATTTATGATAGTATATTTTTCATGTTAAAAGTATCAAGTCCATAGCTTTATTCTCAAAATTGAACCAGATTACATTTATAATGAAGACTTCGTTAAATTAACCACCTAATATTTACTTTTGCACTGTTACTCTTGGGGTAATCCTCAACTAGAGCGAACAAAAATTTGCGGTTGAAAAAGCGCAACATGTTAATAATTCAATAACATGTCCACTCACAGTCAAATTAAATAGCAAAACTCCTGAAGATGTTGACAAATGTCTGATGAATAAAAGTCAGAGGATGCCACAGTAAGGGTGCCAGGAAAGCAGAAGTCTAATATTTCATGGTTAAGCAGTGCAGACATCTTGAGAGACTACAAACTGATACATGTTCTTTTTACTGCATTTCCTTGCAATAACAGGATGGCTGATTTAAGGGATCTTCCACTCAAGATTAATTTGTTTCAGTCATAAAGGCAAAATATTCCACTATTATTATTTAAAGATTTTTCCTACTGCCACAAAGAGCACACGCTGACTGTGATTTATTTTCATGCATTAACTTTGTGACTATCTTGGCCTAGCAGAGAAGGCAATCACGTGCAATATTATTGGCAGCGTCTCAAAGCAGGGTACAGAGTCAACCATATTTTGTGTAACTTGGAATAGACAGAAACAAAATAGATTGAAGTGCCAAGGAATGAAAACTCCATGAGTTACATTCATTTTCATTTAAACTGAAAATTGTAAAGTTTTACAAGAACAAAATAATCATATGTTTGCCTTTTATTTAATTTTTGTTTTCATGTAGCATCTGACACCTAAATGCTATCATCTCACTGGTGAGCAGTCATTGGTGTCAATGATTCAAATCAGTGGGATTCAAAATAGTTTTGAACATTATTTACCTGAGCTTCACAACGAGAATAAACAAAACATTTCTATTCTATGATTCTTAAGCAAACTATAGGATCACCTACACTGTGTGAATCCAGTTTGTCAGAATCATCCAAGAGTAGATTTCATCTCTTCTAACTTTGCAGTGTAAACTGTTTATCTAGGCTTCTTCGGGGACAAGATGCTGTGTCCAAACGGAAAGTCACCCCATTTACACTACATTTTCTGACAGATTGTCTCTCTACCCAGATATTTAAATCTTAGTTGACCAAACAAAGTTGAAATTATAGTCAACCTACAGGCACTCTGCTAACGCCGTTTCCTGAAAAATCCACTCTTTCTCTTATCAAACTCCCAGCCCTCTATATATCTATATAAAATAATATGGTTCAACACTGCAGAAATGTTTTGGCAAAAGCTAGTATATTTGTATTTGAAAGTGAGGGGATTTCCTTTTCCACTAATTTTCTCTTTTCCCTTTGAAACTGGGATCTTTCTATGGGTTGAGTGCGCTCGTGGAAATAATCAAAGCAAAGTAATCTGCAGAAGTTAAGTTTTCACTCTAAGTATATTATAACGCTGTTTTAGGGCTTAAAAATGTTTAAAGTAGGGGTGCAGTAGCTGCTATGAGATCATTCCGGCACTGTTGTCTCTCTCCTTATACCAGTTTCTGTGGGGTTGAATCCACTTTACCAATGGCACACAGACTTTCTGCATAATGTCGTCTTTCAAAGAAAGTCCTTTTATAGCAAACATTATCTGATGACTCTATAGATAACATAAAGAGAGAAATTTGTTTTATTTTCTTATCAGTAAGACATAAAAACACATGACAAGGGGAGAAATGAGAAATAAACCCAAATCTTAAAAACACCTTCTCCCCACTCCTCCCTTCTTCCCAGGCTCAACTTTACTCCCAATTTTCTCTACCTCCTCCCTCCCAGTGGCACAGGGAGATGGGGAATGGGGATTGTGGTCAGTTCATCACTTGCTGTTTCTGCCGCTCCTTCCTCCACAGAGGGAGGACTCCTCACTCTGTTCCCTGCTCCAGCATGGGGTCTCTCCCATGGAAGCAGTTCTCCACAAACTTCTTCAACATGAGTCCTCCCCACAAGCTACAGCTCTTCACAAACTGCCCCAGTGTAGGTCCTTTCCACATAGTGTAGTCCTTCAGAAACAGACTGCTCCAGCATGGGTCCCCCACGAGGTCATGAGTCCTGTCAACAAATCTGCTCCAGTGTGGGCTCCTCTCTCCATAAGTCCACATGTCCTGTCAAGAACCTGCTCCTTCACAGGCTCTCCACAGAGTCACAGCATCCTTCAGGCATCCACCTGCTCTGGCGTGGGGTCCTCCACAGGCTGCACATGGATATCTACGCCACCATGGACCTCCATGGGCTGCAGAGCGACAGCCTGCCTTACCATGGTCTGCTCCACAGGCTTCAGGGGAACCTCTGCTCTAGAGCCTGGAGCACCTCCTCACCCTCCTTCTTCACTGACCTTGGTGTCTGCGGAGTTGTTTCTCTCACATCTCACTCCTCTCTCTCCACTGCTGTAAAGTTGCACAGGTTTATTTTTCTCCTTTCTTAACTATGCTATCACAGAAGTGCCACCACTATTGCTGATTGGCACAAGCCTTGGCCAACAGTGGGTCCATCTTGGAGCCAGCTGGCATTGGCTGTGTTGGATATACAGGAAGCTTCTAGCAGCTCCTCACAGAAGCCATCCCTGTAGCCTCCCCACTATCAAAAACTTTGCTGCATAGACCCAATACAATATGTCAGGCAATCACTTTAATTCTGTCTAACACATTCTTAAAAAAAACCACAGCAGTGATTGTCACCTTTTTTCTAAGCAATCTAATTCAGGGATTGACATCTAGTGATGTTTCCCATACCTCTCCCACATGAGCTAACTGGTGCATAACTATGTATCCATTCCTCACAGTGGTTAAAGGAAGTAAGTCAAAGACAGTTGATTTTGTCTACAACAAGTAGATGTGTAGTAAAACCTATTGTTTGGCACCAGCTGTGGACCACTATGCATTAAATTAATGCTTGGGCAAGTTTAGACTCATGATCAACCTAGTTCTTAATTGTTGGAACCCAGATGCCCTCACTCAGGTACATGTTATCTTCATGTATCCTTCTTTTTTTCTTGGATGGCATGATATACTGGGCATAGTATTGCACTGCATATGGTTATGAGCCATTATGGATGTCACACAACTGTAATCCAGATATTTTAATGGCAAAATGTTGCCATAAATGAGAAACTGTATTTTATGATTTTTATTATTTGTCAAGTTTTTACTTTTCTTATAGATAAACCTGAGGAAAATGAAACTACTCTTGTTTATTTTACCAATATTTGAACGCTGTTCTCTGTGATTCCATTAAATGTAGCATCAGTGCACCCACACACACATGCATATTTTATGCTTCTGAGACAGAAATGTCAGGATCTTCCAGAAAAAAAAAAAGGAATTGGTGATGTGGATTGTCTTATGCATTTGTCTGATACTCCAGAACAAAATGCAATTCTTCATTAGAAGCAGAAATATTCTGGTGATCTTTTAGCCTTCTGTCTTCTTTTGCAGAACAGTCTGGAAGCTAGTAAGTAACAAAATGCTCTCCTAGAATATGAAGAAAAACGGAAGTATCAGTAAAAAAAATATAATGCAAGAAAGGTTTTTTGTGATGACTGCTATTTTTTTCTGAAACTGAAATTCCTAGGAACTCTTGGTGATCCCATTCTTCCTTTCAACTCCTTGAAGAAGCAGCCCTCTCGTCTTCCATGAAACTTCACAAAACTGAGGGGGATATTAAGATTATACAAGCTGCTTTATATGAAAGTGCACTGACTGTCTGCAATTCTTTGTTTTAGTGTCTATTGAGTTTAACGTGAGAAGCAAGCAACACATGGCTCATTTCTCGCTTTCCCACAATCCCTCTGGTTTTCCAGATGCTTCCCAAAGAAGGTACGAACATAGGTAGATGTGACATCTAAGCGTCACTGTAAAACTACATAATGTGTAGCTCACTTTCCTTTCTGAGAAAGATTTTGGTTGCAGGTGTTTAAATCATTCCAAACAACTATTTTCATGTTATTTCATTACTTATTGAATATTCAACATCAATATTCTCAGCACAGAGCAAGTCATTATTTTTACTTAGTGATGTCTGAATTCTCTCCTACATGACTTGCTGCTTGATAGGCTCAGAGAAAGCTGTCTTTTGAATACATATGGGATTTATTCCTGAGGCAGAGGATATTTCTTTCCCATTTGAACGTACCTGTTGTCAGCAGTCAGGATTTCACAACAAGAGATAATACCAAAGACAGCTTAAACCAGACCACAGAGAGGTCTGAAGGTGTAGTTCTGATTCCTGAAAAATCTCTTCATGCAACTTCAAAATGAGAAGAAATGCGATCACAGGCTTTGGTTACTACGATAGACTGCTATGCTTGCAAGAAATTGTATTGCCTTACAAACACTCCATTCCTACACAGAGACAACTATAGCAAGCTGTCTAACAGCTAATTAATGAGCAATACAATATCCCAACACCTAAACCCAAACTCAGGGAAAGGGGTGCAGCCTTCTCACCTAATAATAGTGGAGAAGATTTCCATGTCCAGCTGTGTCTCCTGGTGTCCAGAACAACAAGGGCTGCAAGACAACCTGATGCTGACATTTTGGGGACAAAAGTCTCGAGGAAAGAGTCCAGTTACAAAGAAGTGAAATGCTTCAACAATCTTCCCAGAAGGTTCAGTCTTTTAAAAGGACCACACAGGAATGAAAAGAACAATGAATAAAACTATGTTCTTATTTATATCACTTCATACCAGTAAATTCAGATTAATCTATGAGCACCATGGAGTCAGCTGAAATGTATTAGGAGCACAATCACTAAAAATCGCATTTGGTATGAACATGATTATCCTCTGCTTTATACAGTTATAGTATTAGGGGCCTAAGCAGTCTCTGCTTGTTTCCATTTGATGTGTGACTGACAGTTTTCAGTGATAGAAAGTGGACACAATGCCTTTATTTTGTTTTTGTAAAGGCAAAGTTTGAGGAATTTTTAAGATGGTAGCAAGCCTTTTTAAAATCTCTGAGTTCTTGGTCACATCTTACCTTTCTAAGTTGTCTTGGCACTAGAACAGGTTCTTCTTTGCTGCACTTAAACTATAGCACCTTTGCATAGGAAAGGAATGCAAAAACAGTTTAACAAACATTTTGAACCAAAGAGGTTTATGGGTGAAGATAAAATGCAACAAAAATATAAAACATTTCTAGATCAAAAAATCTTACTTCAGCAACACCATGAAAAATCAAGCATGAGTCTTATTTGATTACTGTGAAGGTAGCTGGAGTTCTGTAAGTTAGAGATGGTACAATGAATGTTGCTTTGTAACACTGATGTGCGTGTACACTAATGCTCGCAACATGAAGAATGAACATGAATTAGAGAACTGTGTGCAGCCACAGGGCAATGATGCTGCTGGGATCACAAAGACAAAGTGGCATGGCTCCCTTAACTGGAGTATTGCCATGGAAAGATACAGGTTCTTTAGGAAAGCCATGCTGGGAAGATGAGGAAGTGAAGTAGCTCTTTATGTGTGAGAACAGCTGGATGTATGGAGGTTAGCCTGGAGATGGATGATGAGACAGCTGAGAGCTTATGGGTAAGGATTTTAGAGAAGACACATAGGCATTACATTGTGGTGGGTGTCTACTGCAGGCTGCTTGACCAGGAGGAACAAGTGGGTGAGGCCCTATACACTGCAGATAGGAGCATTTTCCTATTTGCAGGCCCTTGTCCTCACAGGGGACTTCAGCCAACCCTCTGGTAGAGGGACGACACAGCAGGGCATAAGCAATCCAGGAATGCATCGATGATAACTTCCTCACCCAGGTGATAGAGGAGTGAACAAGGAGAGGGGCTTTGCTGGGCCTCAGACTCACCGACAATGAAGGGCTTATTGGGGATGTGAAGGTCAAAAGCCGCCTTGGTTGCAGTGACCATGAGACTGTGCCATTCAGCATCATGAGGGGAGAGAGAAGAAGGAAAAGCGAGCTCACAACCTTTGACTTCAGGAGAGCAGAATTCAGTCTTTCCAAAGATCTTGGATAAGGCCTGGTATGAAGAAGGGCCCAAGAAAGTTGGTTAATATTCAAGGAGCACTTCCTCCAAGCTCAAAAGAGTTCCATCCCAATGAACAGGAAGTCAGGCAAAAATGCCATCCCAATCCATCCCAGTGAATAGGAAGTCAGGCCTGCATGTATGCACAAACTCCAAACTCGAACACAGAAAGGAAGCATACAGATGGTGGAAGAAAGGACAGGTAACTTGGGAGAAATACAGAAACATCATCTGAGTATTCAAGGATGAAGTTAGGAAAGCCAAATCCCAACTGGAATCTAATCTGGCCAGGGATGTCAAAGACAACAAGAAGGGCTTCTGTAAGTCTGTAAATGACAACAAGAAAGCTAGGAAAGAGGTATGTCTACTGCTGAATAAGTAGGGGACCCTGTTAAACAGGACATGGAAAAGGCTGAGGTACTGAATGTCTTCTTTGCCTGAGTCTTTACCAGCAAGACCAGCCTTCAGGAATACCAGGTCTCAGAGACCAGAGGGAAAAGCAGGAGCAAGGAAGACACAACATTGATGAAAGCCATTGGTGTACATACTGTTCCCAGGTCAGGGAATACTTAAGCAAGCTTGACATACATAAGTCTATGGGTCCTAACGGGATACACCCACAAGTGCTGAGGTTGTTGGCAGATGCCATTGTAACACCTTGCTTCAAAATCTTTGATAGATCATATTGACTGGGAGCAGAACCCAAAGACTGTTGGAAAGGAAATGTCACTCGTATCTTCAAGAAGGTCAAGTAGGACGACAGGCAGGCCAGTCTCACCTCACTCCCTTGGAAAGTGACAGAGCAGCTAATCCTGGAAACCATCTCCAGTCACATGAATGGCAAGAAAATCATCAGGAGTTGTCAGTGTGGATTAAGTAAGGGGAAGTCATGCTTAACGAATCTGAACCTTCTATGACAGACAGACTGACTTGATAGGTGAGGAGAGAGCAGTGGATATTGCCTACCTAGACTTCAGTAAGGGTTTGTATTGAGTCTGGCTGAGATGGAGTTAGTTTTCCCCATAGCAGTCCTCTTAGTGCTGTGCTTTGTATCGGTAGCTAGAAAGGTGTTGATAACACACCAGTGTTTTGGCTACTGCTGAGTAGTGCTTGCACAGCATCAAGGCTGTCTCTCCAGCATCCCCCCCTCCCTCACCAGTAGGCTAGGGAAGGGCAAGATCTTTGGAGGTGACATAGCCAGGGCAGCAGATGCCAACTGACCAAAGGGATATTCCATACCACATGACGTCTGCTCAGCAATAAAAGCTAAGGGAAAGGAAGAAGAATGGGGGGCATTTGTTATTTGCAACATTTGTCTTCCAGAGTAACCACTAGGCATACTGAAGCCCTTCTTCCTGAGAAGTGGCCCGACACTCTCTGCTGATGGGAAGTAGAGAATAAATCTTTTTTTTTCTTTTGCTTACACACACAGCTTTTGCTTTTGCTTTATTAAACTGCCTTTATCTTCACCCACAATTTTTTTTCCATCTTGTTTTCTTCCCCCCCCATCCTGCTGAGGAGGAGAGTGATAGAGCGACTTTGATGGGCACGTGGCATCCAGCCAGGGTCAACCCACCACAGTCCTTCAACACTGTCACCCCTGAGATCCTCATAGAGAACTCAATGAAGTTCAGACTGGATGAGTAGACAGTGAGGTGAACTGAAAACTAGCTGAATGGCCAGGCCCAGAAGGTGGTGGTTGGTGGCTTGAAGTCTCATTGGAGGCCAGTTACTTGTGATTTACCTCAGGACTCAATATTGAGTCCAAGCCTGTTTAACATCTTTGTTAATGATCTGAATAATGGGTCAGAGTGTACTCTCAACAAGTTTGCTGATGATACAACATTAGGAGGAGTGGATGAGATGCCAGAAGGTTGTGCTGCCATCCAGAAGGGCTGACAGGAGCCTCATGAATTTCAACAAGGGGCAAGTGCAAAGTTTTGTACATCAGGAGGAAAAACCCCATGCACCAATATATGTTGGGAGACATATGGCTGGAAAACAGCTTTGCAGAAAAAGATCTGAGGGTCCTGGTGGACAAGTAGAACATGTAGCAATGTACCTTCATGGCAGTAAAGGCCAATGGCATCCCGAGCTGCATTAGGAGGATTGTTGTCAACAGGTCAAGGGAACTGATAGTTCCCCTCTACTCAGCCCTGAAGCTACTTGACAGAGTCTAGTGAAAGGCCACGAAAGTGATTAAGGGACCGGAGCATCTTTCATATGAGGACAAGCTGAGAGAGCTGGCACTGTTTAGCATGGAGAAGAGGAGGCTTGGAGGAGGGATCTCATCAATCTCTATAAATACCTGAAGGGAGGGTGTGTAGACAGAGTCAGTCTCTTTTCAGTGGTGCCCAGTGACAGGATGAGAGACAATGGGCAAAAACTGCAACACTTTTGTACTGTGAGGGTGACCAAGCACAGCTACAGGTTGCCTGGTGAGTTTGTGGAGGTTCCATCCTTGGAGATATTCAAAAGCTATCTGAACATGGTCCTAGACAACTATGTCTAGGTGGCCCTGCTTGATCAGGGCGATAGACAAGATGACCTCCAGAGGTTCCTTCCAACCTCAAACATTCTGTGATTCTGTGAACACAGGGAATACGGCACAAATTTTTTCTTTCTGTTTTAAGAGCATGTACAGATCAGTGGTCAACCGGACATAAGCATGTAAAATTTAATTGAAATGAAAGGATTGCATCAGGTTTCTCTGGGTCTGAATCACAAAAGAGTTAAATTATGCATACTTTGCTTCTGAAGTCTTAGGTTTCTTTGAGTCAATTAGAAAGACTGTACGTGTGAAAAACACTTGTATTAACTTATATATTTGAATGAATGTTAAGATTTAATGACTTAAATGTTAAGTGCAAAATTATGCATGGTAAAAGACTGCTGTGTCAATGTACTGAAATGCTCATTGATTACAGCATAGCGACAAGCAGTGTTTTCAAGCCTTCAAAGCCCTATCATAGTCTCATTATACTTAAAGGGGTCATCTGAAACTGAGACAACAGCTAGCTTTTCAGAAGACAAAAGGCAAAATGCTCCATATGAAAAATAGCTATTTCTGAAATTTTAGTAGAATTAATATCCTAATATTAGGAATGAATGAGCTGATAGTGCTTTTCATCCCTGAGAATGCTAGGGTTACTCAAACAATTTATAAACTGCGCCAAACAACATTCTATTTGGCATGATCATGAAAAGATCATGTGTCAAAAACTGGAAGAACTTACTCTGCCACCAGCTTGTGAGCATGGAACACATTATAGGAATGACCGTGTTGATGTGAAAAATGCTGTTAGCCCTGTCTCCTGACTCCAAAATGGCCATTAGTAGACATTTGGTGGAAAAGAATTATCAGGGGCAAGATTATTTTTGTAGTATATCCAGGACTTTGTGTAAAACAGCTTTTACTGGAACATCTAAGCACTTTTGAATCCTTATGAAATGTTGTCATTCACAACATTCTGTACTAATGATTTCTACAGTTTAGTTAAGCATTATGCGAAACAAACCTTTTGTTTGTCCTGGGCTGGTGCCTGATCATTTTATCCAATGATCTTAGCTCTTGCTTAGTGAGAAACACTGAGTAATCGTATTGCAGCTCCAACTTCTGGCTGAAGATCAATGAGCCGTTCTATCATGCAGTAATGCAGAGAAGAACAAAATATTTCTCACTTGCTTATTTTGTCAAAACTCTTATAAAAATCTTGCAGGCCATTCAGTCTAGAAGTTAGAAATCAAAGAACCATCATGTTCTGCATTTCAACTTTGCTGATCTTGGTTTCAATTACTTGAGAAGGAAAGCTTAGGACAGACATATCTGTACACATCTGTGTGTGTGTAAGTGTGCCATATAGCCAAGCTCTTTCTTACAAGCAAAGAGGAAAACACAAGCTCCAAAACTTATGAACTCCTGACTTTATTTATTGAGGTTCTGTCTAAAAACAAATTAGAGAAATGAATACTTGGGATCAGTCTCCTACCAAAGGTTCCTCCTACCTTTTTAGAAAGGACTTCAAAGACTTCCAGAACCTGTTTTCCACTGAGACTACTTCTGAAAAAGCCTGCTACACCTGTTAAAGAAAAAAAATTCTTTTTTTCACAGTATCAATTAAACCATAATATGGAGGACACTAACAGGAAACAGCTATACTTGTGAGTGTACATACTTTTGTAAGCAGCTCTCTCTTGCAAAACAATGAGCTAAAATATAACTGTATTTGCAAATAGACAGTGATGCTATGTGATGTTTCGTAAAGATCTAAAAGTGATCTGGAAGTAGAACTCTAGGCTAAATGGTACAATATACAAGAGCTTGAAAGAATTCCGCATAGAAAATTACTTCTGTAGTATGTACATCGTATTACCAAAGACACATAGAAAGTAGTTCATTAGCCTGCTGACTCTGGGTCCTTATCTATGTTTCCCTTAGTGTTCTCTAGTTGTCTTTGGGATAAAAAAAAAGTATTATTTTTACATAAATCAAGTCATCCTCTTGTCATAATGCTGACATAATGATAAATTATGTACCATGCAACAAACATTAGACGCTGATGTTTTTGTAAAGGATAAAAAATACATGTTATTTAGAATATGATTAACTTCTTCATCAACGACCTGGATGAAAAGTTAGAATGTACCCTCAGCAAGTTTGCTGATGACACCAAACTGGGAGGTGTGGTAGACACACCGGAAGGCTGTGCTGCCATTCAGCGTGACCTGGATAGGCTGGAGAGATGGGCAGAGAGGAACCTGATGAGGTTCAACAAAGGCAAATGCAGGGTCCTGCACCTGGGGAGGAACAACCTCATGCACCAGTACAGGCTTGGGGCGGACCTGCTGGAGAGCAGCTCTGTGGAGAGGGACC